>Ga0302140_10006291_pt1 | contig 14907 bp, 15 predicted proteins | sample I_Bog_E1_1_FD_202095 | JGI IMG/M metagenome (GOLD analysis project Ga0302140, IMG submission 202095) | Peat permafrost microbial communities from Stordalen Mire near Abisko, Sweden - I_Bog_E1_1 | ecosystem: Environmental > Terrestrial > Soil > Wetlands > Peat | place: Sweden: Abisko, Stordalen...
GAATGTAGAAGACAGCGTCAGCGACGTCTCCCTGTGAGAAAATGATTTGATTCTTTCGGTATTTTGCAAGGCTCCGCCCCTTGCCCGCCCTGACAAGAAATCTGTTGGGTTCACGATTGGCAGAAGATTTCAAAACCGAACGTCCAAATTGGATTGCAATTGCAATATTAACGCGAGAAGAACATAGTTATAACTTAAAATAATACGCTTTTCGACGCTCGCTGGGCGATATGGTTCTGTGCAATATTGCACAGTGCGCTTCAAACAGATTGATGTTGCCGATCACGTTGGTGGAGCGTTTTGGTCTTCGCTCCCTTTGGACCTCAGTCGTCTTCCGCCACTTTTGCTTTATTCACGTCATTGATTATGCTTTCGTGGCTGGATGCGAACTCAGCCACCAAATCCTTATACTCCTCGTCGATCTCGGCCTTGGAAATTCCCTCAATGGCGGCAGAAGCGTAGCAAGAGGATGCAAAGGCCTTCGATTCGGTCAGATCATCCGATTCATGGACAACCGGAGCCTCGTATTCAACTATAAACGACTCAACAAACTCTCTGGCGCGAAGGCTCATGACTACTCCTCATTAGCCGCAACAACGCTAGCATGGGGGTGAAAGTTCCCTAACAATTGCTTCATGCGGTAGGTGCAGAGGCATGCAAAGGCATCTCGGTAGGACGCGGAGTGTGCGCGCTGCCGTTGGCGCCGGCTACCTTGCCAGCCTTGTCCAAAATTTCGAGAAACGGCTTCATAATGTCGATCGGCATTGGGAATATGATCGTTGAATTCTGCTCGGCGCCGATCTCGGTCAGCGTTTGCAGATATCGAAGTTGCATGGCAGCTGGAATGCTCCCAAGGATTTTTGCGGCATTGACAAGGGTCTGCGAAGCTTGAAATTCGGCTTCTGCGTGGATGATTTTTGCCCGCCGATCGCGCTCAGCTTCCGCCTGTTTGGCGATCGCGCGGACCATGTTTTCAGTAAGTTCCACAGTTCTGATCTCAACATTGCTAACTTTGATCCCCCAGGTCTCGGTTTGGGAATCCAGAATGCTTTGGACGTCCGTGCTGAGCTTCTTTCGCTCGGAAAGCATCTCATCAAGTTCATGCTGCCCCAAAACCGCGCGTAACGTCGTCTGAGCAAGCATGTTGGTGGCAGGAAGGTAGCGCTGGACCTGAATGATGGCCCTTTCGGGATCAACGACCCGGAAGTACAACACTGCGTCCACTTTCATCGACACATTGTCTCGAGAGATAACGTCTTGGGTCGGAATTTCTATAACCTGAATACGCATATCCACGCGTACCATTTCCTGAACAAAAGGGAACAGGAGTACCAGGCCTGGGCCTTTGACGCTTTGAAATCGACCGAGAGTAAATACCACGGCTCGCTCATATTGGCGCAATATCTTCACTGTCGCCATGATGAGCACGATAACAATGACAGCCGCGAGTGGAATTGAGTAAATGGCAAATTGAGACATAGCGCTATTCCCTATTTGGCTGTGTATGCGCGCAGGCGCGCAGCGTGCAACGAGGCAGGCTTTACGGACCGTGGCACCATCGGGCGGATGAGCCCGTTGGCAGTGAAACCGCCAATCGGCTGGTACGAGCGTAACGACCGGCATACATGATGGTTCCGTGATTTGCGCAATATCCGCCGCAAGCCACCGTTTCTGAAATATCCATTGAACACACGCCCCGGCCCGGAGCGCGGAATCGGCAATTGGACGCATCACCTATATCTATCCTTCCGGCCACCGGATCGTGCTGGACAGCCGCGATGACTATAATTTGGCGCCAAATGTTGATGCGCGCGATCTCGCCGTCGCGCGGTTCGTCAGACTGGGCCTGGCACGGCGAAACGGCCAAGAGGTCGTCACCCGCGTCTCTCCCGGTCCTCCGGCGCTGGCAGGCTACTGGGTGGGCAAGGCGGCGCTGTCACAATCCTATCAGGCGCAGGAACCCCTTGCGGCCAGGGCGCAACCCGCCGATCAGATGCAGCGCAGACCGGTGATGAACCCTATCTGCCTGCACCTGATCATTTCCCACGCTCCGGAGCTGTAAAAGCGCGGTAATGTCTATTCAGGCCTCCAGCTGCAAGCCCAGATAGGATGCTGTGCCGTTGCGCATCACCAGCATGGAAACCGCCTGCTTCTTCTGATGTTCAGCCGCATGGATGGCATTGACGACCTGCTCTGGCGTGCTAACCGCACTGCCCGCGACGCGTTCAATGACGTCGCCCGCTTGGACTCCGCTTTCGTCCGCGCTGCTGCCTGGCGTGACCTGGCCCACCAGTACGCCGCCCACGGCGGGCGCGATGTTGAGCTGGCTGCGCGTGTCAGCGGACAACGCCTCCAGCGACATGCCAACTGGCTTCATTCCGCCATCACTTGCCGCGCTGGCGACTTTTGTCTGGTCCTGCGCGCGGATGGTCACCGTCAGTGAGCGGGAATGGCTGTCGCGCCAGACGGCCACGCTGGCGGCATGACCGGCCGGGGTGTCGGCGACATCCATCGCCAGGTCGCGGGTATCCTTGACCGACTTGCCGCCAAAAGCAGTGATCACATCACCCTGTTGCAGACCGGCCTGTGCCGCGGGCGAGCCCTCGGTCACCGTGTCAACCAGCACGCCGTCACTGTTGGGCAGACCGGCAGCCTTCGCCAGCGCCGGAGTCAGCGGCTGCATGGCAACACCCAGCCAGCCGCGATCGACCTTACCATGCCCGCGCAGTTGTGCGACGATGCTCTTGGCCACGTTTGACGGGATGGCGAAGCCGATACCGACGCTGCCGCCCGACGGAGAATAAATCGCCGTATCGATGCCCACGACCTGTCCGGACTGGTCGAAAAGCGGTCCGCCGGAATTGCCCGGGTTAATGGGCGCGTCTATCTGCATGAAGTCATCATAGGGTCCCGAATTGATGTTGCGCCCGTGCGCGGAGATGATGCCGGCGGTAACGGTGCCGCCCAATCCGAAGGGGTTGCCAACTGCGATCACCCAGTCGCCCTCATGCGCATTGTCGGAATCTCCGAAGGCGACAAAGGGCAACGCATGCCCCGTATCTATCTTCAGCAATGCCAGATCGGTTTTGGCATCGCGGCCGATCACTTTCGCCTTGTATTTGTTGCCATCTGTCAGGGTCACCGACACATCGCGCGCACCGTCCACCACGTGGTTGTTGGTCACGATGTAGCCGGCCGGATCGACGATGAACCCGGAACCAAGCGCGTGTTGTTCGGGCACGGCACCCCCTTGCTGACCACCGAACTGCTGACCACCGCCTTGCTGTCCGAAATACTGGCGCAGCATGTCACCGAAGGGCCCCGGCATGTCGGGCATCTGTTGTAATTGCTGGTTTTGCTCCTCGCGTTCACCCTGCCCCTGTTCCACGCCGGGGCTCGATACCGTGGCAATCTCAACCACTGCAGCCTTGACCTTGGAAACCAGCGGCGCGAAGCCCGGCTGTGGATTGACCGGACTTACGGTGATCGGCGCTGCTGCCGCGAAACTGGATTCGAACAGGGCCAACGCCGCGCCGCCCGCTCCCAGCGAGGTACCAAACAGCAAAGCCGCAACGGCAGTTCGAGATATGCGGAACTTGCCGCGAATGTGTGACGTGCTCATGGAGTGCGCTAGCCTTTCATTTGATGGAGTGCGGGCCGAATGTAGGCGGCGCGTTCGCTCATTACCTAGTCACCCAACATGGCCGCCTGTTTGCGGGCTGGTTAACAATGTTGAATGTTGGATAATCAGCCCGCAGTTGGCGGCGGTTTCGCCATCAATAAACTCGAATTCACCCAATATACGACACCCCGACAAAGCGTCTGGTCAGCACTGAGCCGTTTTGGGATAATGAGTTTGGCGTGTCGGGCACGAAAGCAAATGTCGGCCAAACGTGACGGCGCACTCAAAGATGTGGTAAACATAGCTCAGCTTTCCCCCAACAATGGAATTACCGTTCCATTCTGATGGATAAGACCGCAGCAGAATTGCATGTCGATTGGGTTGTCGCGAGCGACATCGCCCAATTTCAGGCGAAGTTGGGCGCCGAAACAGAAGACGGCCAGTATGAAATATTATTGGCGCTGCTGGCAGCCGAGTTCCGGAAAATCCGGATCCCTCCGCTGCATTAGAGCTATTGCAAGACCTAAAAATTCTCAACCAAATTGACGCAGCCGATCACATCGGCCGGCGTTTCTGGCCAGGGGCCCCTTGGGCATTAGTCGTCTTTAGCCATTTTACCCTTGATCTCATCATCAATCATGCTTTCGTGGCTGGACGCAGACCCAGCCGCCTAGTCGCTCGATTCATTCAGATTGCAGGGTATAGGTGCTTGAGTTTGATGCGGGCGTTTGGGGTTGTGAAGTGCCAGTTGGCGGTGGCGTTATTGGCATTGCGGTCGTGCTCCCAGGCGGCGAGCTCGTCGCTGAGGGTTTTCTTGTCCGGGATGCGCCGGTCGAGACACTGGGACGATAGAACGCCGAGTTCGGATTCTGCGAGATCGAGCCAGCTGCCGTGCTTTGGCGTGTAGTGCCATTCGAAGCGTTCGACCAGACGCCTGGCTTCGGCAGCGGGAAAGGCTTCATAGAGCGAGGCCGGACGGTGGGTATTGAGATTGTCCTGGACCAGAACGATTGTCGTGGCGTCCGGGAAGTGGACATCGGACAAGTCTTTCAGAACGTGGGCGTAGTCCACGGCAGTATGGCGGTCGGTGACTTTGACGTGGCGCCAGCCTTCGAGCGGAGCAAACATCATGAACAGGTTGGCGGTGCCGTTGCGTTCGTACTCGTAATCGTGCTGGGCCGGACGCCCCGGTTTCATCGGGATCGGCACACGGGTCTCCGCGATCAGCTGCTTTGAGGTCTCGTCCAGGCAAACCAGCGGACAATCGCAATCGCGTGGCCGCGTATAGACGGCCAGAACATCTTCCATGGCGGCTACGAACGCGCTGTTGGCCTTCGGCGGGATGACCCAGCACTGCCGGCGATGGGGCTTGAGAACGTTTTTTTTAGGACCCGGCCTATTGTGCTATCGCTGGCGCGATCGACGATTTCCAGTTCCACGACCTTGTTTTCCAGCAAGCGCAGGGTCCAGCGCGCGCGTCCCTTGGGCGGTTTGGAACACGCCAACGCAATCAATTTGGCTTCCTTCTCGCCGTCAAAAATCCGCGGTACCGCCGGCATCGCGCGCGCCTTACGGCTCAAAACAGCCTCAAGGCCTTGTTCCACCAACTGCTGGCGCACCCGGTAGACCATGGAGGCGCTGGTATCCAGCGCACTGACGATGCGGCTGTCGCTCCAGCCCGTGCGACCTTCCGAGACATCGGCTTTCAGCAAAATCCGCGCCTTCAGCAGCCGCCGCGCCGGGCTCTTTCCCTTCCGAAGCAGCGTCTCGAGCTGCCCGCGTTCCTCGGCGCTCAATCTTACGACGTACTTCTTTACCGAAATCTCTTTCAAAGCCATGATCGCCTCCACCGCGTATAGCCACGACGAAAGCGAATCGAATCACAGAATCCAAATCAATTCAAATTGATTGAAGCGGGCGACTAGTCCGTATCTTCCTCATCAATCTCGGCCTTGGAAATTCCCTCAATGGCGGCGGAAGCGCGGCCGTGCGAGACCAGTTCCTTGGATGCATCCATGAGATGTTCCTGTAGTTGATGAAACGGAGCAACATAGTGGTGATCTCGAAGTTCCAAAAACCGCACTTTATCTTGTCGTCGCGTCAGTTTGAGCAGCTTGCATACGAAATATGCAAAATGAGGAACATCCAAGGTTGCGGGGAGTTAGAGGAGTGGGGAAACAACAAGGAAATCTCATATGCGTATTCTTGTATTGACCGCTGTCGCAATCGGCCTTTGCGGCTCCATGGCCTTCGCGCAAGGCATGCCAGCGCAGCTGGGGCCTTCGAACCCTGCCGTCAAATCAATTGATCAGAACAATTCAGCTATGCCCGTGGCAGGCGCTAACAGCTTCACCAGGGGTGAGGCAAGAACCCATATCATGGCGAAGGGCTATACTCACGTCACCGGGTTGAAGAAAGATGAGAACGGCGTGTGGCGCGGCACGGCGACAAGGGATGGCCAACCCGGTCCTGTAAGCGTCGATTACCAGGGAAACGTGAACTGATCCCTCGGCATAGACCCGATCACCCAGAATTCAATTAAAGGAAAACAATATGGCTAAGACACTCACGCGCGTCTATTGCGATTATGCTTCCGCAGAACTTGCCGTCCGCGAACTTAAGGCGGCTGGTCTGGGTGATAGCCACATCGGCATCGTTGCCAGCAATGCCGACGGTTGGCACAAGCCAGGCGGCAAGGACGTCGACCCTAAGCACGACAAGGATCGTCAAGGTAAGGATGACCGTTCGGAAGGCGCCGTTACCGGCGGCGGTATAGGAGCCATTGCCGGCGGGGCGGGCGGCGTCGCGGCCGGCCTGGGCTTGATCGCCATTCCCGGCATCGGGCCGGTGGTGGCGGCCGGTTGGTTGGCCGTCGTGGCCGCGGGCGCGGTCGGCGGCGGCGTGGCCGGCGGCATCATTGGTGCCCTCGTCGAATCGGGCACCAGCAAGGAAAATGCCGAATTGTATGTAGAAGCGCTCCGCCGCGGCGGCGCCGTGGTAACGGCGAAGGTGGCGGACAGTGAACAGACCAGGTATGCCGCCATTATGGACAAGTCGGCCTTCGACATAGTGGCCCGCGAAGCGGCTTACCGCAGCTCTGGCTGGAAGGGTTATGACCCGGTGGCTCCAGCATACACCATGGACCAGGTGCATAAAGAACGTGAAGCCTATCGCCTTTAGGCACTGATCCGTGTCTGCCCTTCGCCCAATCTGGCGGCCAGCTCCTGTTTCCGGGCAGTCAATTATGGAATTTCTCCACGCAGCATCAACTGCTTCAAAAGACTCGGTGTTCATTTCCGTCGATGGTCGTGACGCTCAAATTGACGTCGACATTATTGCGCGTTGCGTTCGAATAGGGACAAATTCTGTGGGCTTCGCGCACCATACTCGCAGCGGTTTCGGCGTCCACTGCAGGCAAGGTCACATGCAGATCAACGGTGAGCATAAAACTGGAGCCGTAGAGCATATGGGGATTGATGATCAAATCTGGATTGACGCCGACATGCGCTTCGACTGTTGAGTTACCGATGATGTGTTTGCTGTCGGCGGCGACACGTTTCACGGAACTGTGAAAAGACGCAGCGTAGCTCGCGGCAAAAAGTTCCTCCGGGTTCGTCTTGCCGGCGCGATTCCCATCGCGGTCGAATGCCAGTTGCAGGTCAATGAGACCATCGGCGCTGCGAACGCTGCCATCGCGGCCGCCGATCGAAGTGACAGTCGGGGTACGATAGATAAATCCGGTCATGGTTCTTTTCCTTGGTTCGCCGATTTCATTGCGCGCCCACTGCTTTCCTAGCTTCAGGCGGCTTCAGGACCGACTCATCCCCGGCGAGAGGAATGTGCCCGCTGGCCAGTGAGGATTTGCTATGACTCCCGATGAGGATACGAAGTGGTAGACCACTATTCAAAACATGCCGCTCGCCCTCAACGAAAATCGTCATCGGCGTCCCGGCCTCCATTTTTACGTCGAGGCAATGTTCAATCTGGTCGATTTTTATATTGAGATGGCGGCCGCGCCACTGAATGGTAAACTTAAGGCTGTGCCAGATGGCTGGCAGCTTTGGATTGATTTCCATGCCGTCGTCCCGCAGTGAGACACCACCGAAACCGAATACGGCCATCTGCCAGAGCCCGCCAAGAGCGGCTATGTGGATTCCCCCGGCGATTGCAACATGGGTATCCGCCAGATCAATGGCGGCGGTATCCCGAAAGAAGCGGAGCGCCATATCGGCGTAGCCCAATCGAGCTGCCACGATCCCGTGCATCGGACGGCTGAGTGAGCTGCCGTGACTGCAGCGAGGCTCATAGTAGCGAAAATTCTCGGTCCCAGAGTCGCTCGGGAACTCTTCCGGCAGCAGGGCCAGCAGTGCGACAACATCGGCTTGCTTGATTACCTGCGATTCCTGTGTCCGCTTTCGCCCTAGCACCACATCCATTGGTACGGAGCGACCCGCGTAGTCCGCCAGATTTATTTCGTCGAGCTCCTGATATCCTGCAAACTGGTCGAATAATCCTGTATTCGCAATCAAGCTGGTGGCCATTGTCTCCCCGGCGCTCCGCCACTGTTGCAGCTCGCTGTCATCAAGACCCAGGCGGGATGAGAGTCGCTGCCAGCTTTCGGGCCAGCGAGCCCGCAACAGTGCAGCCGCGTCGAGCGCGCGCCGAATATTCCATCGCGCCATGACATTGGTGAAGGCATTATCGTCGATATTCTCATGATATTCGTCTGGTCCAATGACGCCGCGAATATGGCGCTTCCCGTCCGCCTCCAGCACGGCACGGCTGGACCAAAAGCGAGCGGTCTCGAAGAGAATCTCGGCGCCGGCGTCACACAGAAACCGATCATCGCCGGTCGCTTGCCAATATTGCCAGACGGCGTAAGCCACGTCAGCGCTGATATGCTGTTCCTCTTCCCCAGAAAGTACTTCAACGATCTCGCGATTTGGTCCGACCACCTGTTCCGGCGTCGCTTCAGCGCCTGTGCTGGCCGATTCCCAGGCGTACAGCGCGCCTCGCCACCCCTTGCGAATTGCCTTCGCTCGGGCGCCATCGAGCGTGTGAAAGCGATACATGAGCAGTGACCGAGCGGCTTCAGGCCATGTCAAAGTATAGAAGGGCAGAAGGAAAATCTCCGTGTCCCAAAACACATGTCCAAGATAGGCGCCCCCGGTAAGCGCGCGGGCGCCTATCGAGACGGTATCATCTTGGGGATCGGCTGCCCCATTGAGGTGGTAAAGCGCAAACCGCAGTGAGTTTTGTGACTCCGGGTGGCCATCGATCTCGATGTCGCTATTCCGCCAACGCTGATCCCAGGCCGTCTCATGTTCGGCAACAACGCCGCGCCAGCCGAGATGTTGAGCGGTGGTGAGGGCTTGTCGGGCGGCATTGCCAGGATCCAGGCCCAGGGAATCACTCCGTACCATAGCGACCATCCGCTCAAAGCAAACGGTTTGACCCGGACGGGATTTCCAGCGCCACAGTAATTTTAATGGGCCCATCTGGATTGGCGGAAGATCGTGACCATCGAGCTGCAGGGACTGCGCAAATGCTATGGCGAGTCGCTTGCCAGAATGTCTGGTGCGCCACATGCCGAGATCCGGTTCCAGCCGCTCGGACACAAGTCCAAGAGTTAACCCGTCAAATGATGCCTCAAACGTGATCTCATCTTCACCTTCCTCGGTCTCCAACTGGATCAACTGCAATCCAATCGCCCGTGTGTGGAGGGAAACGAGGCGCAGCGAGCGCAATCGCAATATCGCCGGGGGATCAAGTTTCCGGAATTCGGTGAGCAATGCGCCCCGCCTCATGTCGAGGGTAAGAGGGTGAAAGGAATCATCTTGATGAAGAACAAGTGGTACCCCGCGAAGGGCGATGCGTATCTGCAACCAATCCGCAGCCGGAGTGAGTCCTGGTATTGCCGGACCGCTATCGGGCGTGTCGAATAGGCCGGCAACATAAGTGCTGGTCGGTACAAGCCGCGCTCCGCGATTGATAACTTGAGCGCTTCTAATACCCATAAAGCCGTTGCTAATTGTAAAACGGGTCTCACGGCTGCTATCCCGCAGAGCATCGCAACCGTCCTCATGCATAATCCATGAAAGGTCAGAAGTTGGATTTAATTCGCTGTCCATCGTGTTCGGCTTAATCATGATGACCTTCGACAAAGAGTTCCTTCGACGAGTGCATCAGTCGAAATCTCGTCCAGGCTTGTGACGACAATATTCGCGCCCGCCGCCCACAAAGCAGCCGCATCGCCGAGACGGGCGACACCAAGGGCCGTCATATGGCCCGCATGGGCAGCTTCAACGCCGGCGGAGGCATCCTCCGCCACGAAGCAATGTCCGGGATCGAAATGCAATTCCGCGGCCGCGAGCAGGAATATTTCCGGGCTGGGCTTGCCATGCGGTAAGTCGCGACCGCAGACGTTGACGTTGAAGATGTCGAGCAGACATTCGCCAGACTCCAGGCGGATCTGCCGCATCATCTGGTTTGCATTTTTCGAGGATGATGCGACGGCCATGGGCCAGCCCATCGCCGCTATTGCCTGAACCAGGCGAAGCGCGTCGGGGAAAGCCTTAACGCCACCCTCCTGGATCAATTCCTCAAGCCGTTTCTGCTTTCGTTGCGCATAAATGACGGCTTGCCGGTCGGCGTCCGGCACGCCCAAAGCCTTCAGCGCGGCTCGGGCGCCGTCAAGACGAGGCTCCCCCGCGACATGAGCCTGATACATCGCCGTCGTGAATCGATCCGGGTCGGCAAAGCTTTTCAGGGCTTCGCGCCAAGCCTGTTCGTGCGGCGACGCCAGCAACACACCGTCCACATCGAATATGCCGGCCGTCAGCTTCTGCTGATGACTGGAACCAGTCATACTGGTTGCAGGGAGGGTCATGGGCCCGTCAGACGAGCGGACGTCTGATGACAAGCCGTGATATTTGTCGTCTTCAGGATCATGCCTGCTTCCAAAGCGCCCCACCACAAGTTCCTGCAGAGTTCCGCCGTTTGGGCATGACGGCGCTCCAATGAGCACAGCGTAAACGCGCGATTCCTGGGAACGCCGCAATATAACGATCAAGATTCGCGCCATGGGCGCCGTTGAACGAAATCAAGAACATGAATGCTTTGGCGCCCAATAACCGGCTTTTGGGCAGATTCGGGCCAAGCAACCGAGCAGCGGATTACTATGGGGCTTTCATCGCCGTGAGGCGTTTCGGGAAGGGTAGCAGAGCTGTGCGGTCATCCAATCGATGTCGATTTCTCAAATTCATTCCGAGTTCGATGAATTTCTATACGCGCCGATAGATTCGGGCAGTAACGGCGTGCTGCTCAGCGTCTTTTCGGCTCTGGCGCGGCAGGATGTCGACCCCTGGCAGGAGGCGGCCAGTCTGGCCCGGATGTCCCGCCAAAGCGCGGCCCAGCGACTGGCAGCCCTGATCTCGGCACTACCCGGTGGACCACTGGCGCATCTCGATATCAGCACAATTGCTGCCCGCCTGGTCGCGCTATTGCCACGCCGGGCCAACTTCAATGTCGCGCCGCGCGAAACGCTGCCACGCGCCGGCGGGTTGACCAATAGCCATGCCGTTACATATTTGATCATAATCAACGTGATCTTTTTAATGCTGGCGTTTGGCGGACAGTATTCCTCCGCCACTCATAAACCGCCGGCACGGGCTGGTCGCCCGAATGCGCCGGCCGCCCCTGGGACTGCTGTGCCGGTGTTGCGGCAAAATACCAACAAGTGATGCCAGTATCCGCACATGTCTTATTTGTAAGCCGGGGATGTCCTGGTATCGCCCAGTCGCACCAGGGGCGAGGAACCTTCAAGCATACCACTCGTTACGACACCAATAGCCGAGAACTCATGTGTGTTCCGCCCATCTGCGCGGCTGGATGAATGCCCCGTCTGGCGCTAGCGATTGGCTTTGTCACAAAGGCCAGCGTTATCCGCCAGGTCAGGCCAACCAGGTCCCCGCGGATTTTTGCGCACCGGACGATACGACAGTGCGGCGATCCCCGTGCCATGGCGCAGAAGAGACCCTGAAGATGTTGATGCCCAACCCATTGTCTCCCGACCTTCTCGCCAAGATGCATGCCTATTGGCGCGCGGCGAATTACCTTTCGGTCGGGCAGATTTATCTGAAGGAAAACCCGCTTCTTGAAACGCCACTGAAGCTTGAGCACATCAAACCCCGGTTGCTCGGACATTGGGGTACGACCCCAGGATTGAACTTTCTTTATGTTCATCTCAACCGCCTGATCAAAAAAAATGATCTGGACATGATCTACATCATCGGTCCCGGGCACGGTGGCCCCGGCATTGTGGCGATGACCTATCTGGAAGGTTCCTACACCGAGCGCTATCCCGCAATCGAACGCAGCCGTAACGGGCTGCACCGCCTATTTCGCCAGTTCTCCTGGCCCTACGGCATACCAAGCCATGTCGCGCCGGAGACGCCGGGTTCCATCCATGCTGGCGGCGAGTTGGGCTATTCGCTTGTCCATGCCTATGGTGCGGCCTTCGACAATCCGGACCTGATCGTCGCTTGCATCATTGGTGATGGCGAGGCGGAAACCGGCGCGCTGGCGACCAGTTGGCATTCAAACAAATTTCTCAATCCGGCGCGCGATGGCGCTGTTCTTCCCATCCTTCATCTCAATGGTTTCAAGATTGCCAATCCGACCGTGCTGGCGCGTATCGGCAGCGAGGAACTTACCGAGCTGTTGCGCGGCTATGGTTACGAGCCCTATTTCGTCGAGGGCGACGATCCGGCGCTCGTGCATCAAATTCTTGCCGGCACGCTCGACACGATTTTGGGACGGATTCGCAAGATTCAAAATACGGCACGTTCAAGCGGCGCCACTCCGGAACGTCCGCGCTGGCCGATGATAGTTTTTCGTACGCCCAAGGGGTGGACAGGACCGAAATTCGTCGATGGAAAGCCGGTCGAGGGAACCTGGCGCGCCCATCAAGTGCCGATCGCTGACATGAAAAACCCGGAACATCTACAGCAACTCGAAGACTGGATGAAAAGCTATCGGGCGCATGAATTGTTCGACGAATGCGGCAAGTTTCGGGAGGAATTCGCGGCGCTGGCGCCGACGGGGCACCGCCGCATGGGTTCCAATCCTCATGCCAATGGCGGTGAATTGTTGCAACCGCTGGCGATGCCTCACTTTCGGGATCACGCCATCAAGATTTCCGCTCCCGGAGCCGTCAGGGCTGAAGCGACGCGCAATTTGGGAAAATTTCTGCGCGATGTGATGAAGCTCAATCTTGACAACCAGAATTTTCGACTCTTCGGCCCAGACGAGACCGCATCGAACAGGCTGGAGGCCGTGTACGAAGTCTCCGGCAAAGAATGGATGGCCGAGGTCGAGGCAGTTGACATCAATCTCAGCGTCAATGGTCGCGTCATGGAGGTACTCAGCGAGCATCTGTGCGAAGGTTGGCTGGAAGGTTATCTCCTTACAGGACGCCATGGGTTCTTCTCCTGCTACGAGGCTTTCATCCATATCATCGACTCGATGTTCAACCAGCATGCCAAATGGCTGAAGGTCAGCCGGACGATTCCGTGGCGCAAACCAGTTGCGTCGCTGAACTATCTGCTCACCTCGCATGTCTGGCGGCAGGACCACAACGGTTTTTCGCATCAGGACCCAGGCTTCATCGACCATGTCGCGAACAAGAAATCCGACATCGTGCGCATCTATCTGCCGCCCGATGCGAATTGCCTGCTGTCGGTTGCGGATCACTGCTTGCGCAGCCGCGACTATGTCAACTTGATTATCGCTGGCAAGCAGCCTGAGTGGCAGTGGCTTGACATGGATTCGGCGGTACGTCACTGCACGGCAGGCGCCGGCATCTGGCGATGGGCCAGCAACGAGAATGGTGATCCCGACGTGGTGATGGCGTGCGCCGGCGACGTTCCGACGCTTGAGACGCTCGCCGCAGTGACGCTTTTGCGCGGCTATTTGCCGGACATTCGCATCCGCGTTGTCAATGTCGTGGACTTGATGGTACTGGAGCCCCAATCCGAACATCCGCACGGGATGGAAGATGAGGACTTCGACGAATTGTTCACAAAGGACAAGCCCGTGGTCTTTGCCTTTCACGGCTATCCGGCGATGGTTCACAAGCTGACCTATCGCCGTCACAATCACGATAATATCCATGTACGCGGCTACAAGGAGGAGGGAACCACCACAACGCCCTTCGACATGGTTGTGCTGAACAATCTCGATCGCTTTCAGCTCGCACTGGACGCGATCAAGCGTATTTCGCGGTTCGGCGACCAGGTGGAGAGGGCGACCGCGCGCTACTGGTCGGCGATGGAGCGCCACAAGCTCTATATTTGCGAGCATGGCGAGGACATGCCAGAGGTCCGCGATTGGCGCTGGAACCCATGAACGCGCGGGGCGGGACGATTTGTGCTCGCGTCCTCACAGTATAGGAAACGATCCAATGCCAGAGGCAGTTCGCGAAGTGGTCGGCGTATTGCATGACACCAAGACGCTGGATGAAGCGGTCTATACGCTTAAGACGCGCGGCTTCGACCGCGCCGCCTTCTCTCTGCTGGCCAGCGAAGCGGCGGTCGCGGAAAAACTCGGCCACCGCTATCAGCAGGTCCGGGAGGTCGAGGACGATCCGAAAGTGCCACGGGATACTTTCTTTTCGCGCGCTTCGCGTCTTGAAGCCGATTATCTGCCCGCCCCCGCTCTCGCGGCCGTCGGCGCCGTGGTTCTTATCGGGACCGGAGGGGTATTGCCTGTCATCATTGCCGCCGCCGCCGGAGGCTTGGTCGGAGCGGCGTTGGGCCGGCTGATGCACGAACGGCACGCAGTCCGGATTCAGGAGCAACTTGCGGGCGGAGGGCTTCTGCTGTGGGTAAATGTGCGCAATCCTGGCGAGGAGAAAACAGCGATCGAGGTCCTGCGGGCGCATTCGGCGCATGATGTTCATGCGCATGACATCGCGGCATGAAAGACCGTGTTTCCCCAGCGGGCTTGGTTCATTGTTGTATCGGCCGCGCCGACGGCTACATCACCCCGCGTGCCGGTTTTGCGGCGACGATCCAGTCTTTCGCCAAAGGCAGCGCGGAAAGACGGAATAGCCGCACTTCACCCGGCATCAAGGGGCTGAACATGCTTACCATCGCTCGCAGCCAGGCGTGATCGGTCACTACGGCTATATGGCTGAATTCGCGCCAATGCCGGAGGCCAAAGGCGCCATCATCCCACAGCGCCTCCAGATCGAAATCCGTAAATGCGGCTCCGACGACATACAT
>Ga0302140_10006295_pt1 | contig 14903 bp, 7 predicted proteins | sample I_Bog_E1_1_FD_202095 | JGI IMG/M metagenome (GOLD analysis project Ga0302140, IMG submission 202095) | Peat permafrost microbial communities from Stordalen Mire near Abisko, Sweden - I_Bog_E1_1 | ecosystem: Environmental > Terrestrial > Soil > Wetlands > Peat | place: Sweden: Abisko, Stordalen...
CACAGTCAATCTTAATCTTTTTGATTGCTACGTTTTGAACACAGTCAATTCCACTCTTTTTGATTGCTACGTTTTGAACACAGTCAATCCTAATCTTTCTACTTAATAAATTTTGCACAAAACTACTACTTTTCCATTTTACAAATTTCTTAAATAAGAAAATATTAAAAGTAAAATTCAACCTTAGAAATCCCATACAAACTATATCTTAAAAATATATTTTATTAAACTAATATTTAATACAATTTTTAACTAAACAATATTAAAAATGCCATCATTAAAGAAAACAACCCAGTCGCTTCACTAAGCGCAAAACCCAAAATAGCATAACCAAATAATTCATTTTTCAAAGCAGGATTTCTTCCAAAGGCTATCATCAATCCAGCAAAAACTATACCAACACCAGCACCAGCACCTACCAAACCTACCGTAGCGATACCTGCACCTATATTTTTAGAAGCTACTAAAAAAACTTCAAAAACATTATCCATAATAAATATATTTAAAAATACAAATATTTAAAAACAAAAATAAGATTATAAAATATAATTAAAAGCTTATAAAACTAAAATTGGAGCGAATCGGACTCGAACCGACAGTCTTATGTATGCAAAACATACGTGATAACCAAATTACACTATCACCCCACTTTTAAATTACAAAAAAATAAATATAATTCTTTTTATTAAAACTAAACTAATATTAAAAATTTTTAGCATTATTTAATACTATATAAAAACAAACTTAAACAATATAAAATTTGTGGAAGGTGGGCCTTGAACCCACACCTTTGGACTATGAACCCAAAAAGCTACCTACTTACTACACCTCCTTCCTTACTAAAAAAACAACAATATTATATATAATTTTTTCAATTTCTATTTAAAATAATTAAAGTATTATTAATTATTTTTTTAATTATAATTTTTTTATTAACTTATATTTCTTTGGTTTACGCTGAAAATTTTTTTTAACTCTTCTTACTACACCGGCATCTGCTAAAAACTTGCTATAAAGAAAAAATTCTAATTCAGCATAAACACGACGCACAAGAATACGAGCACTTAATTTTGTATTTATACCCTTAGATCTAAATTTTTTGCAAAATCCAACAAAATTTAAAAGCTTTATATGTTCCTTATCTATATCAGAATATACCAAGGAAATTAAATCACCTTTTAACATCTTTTTAAAATTTAAAACTTTCTTAGATTGACGTATATATAAATTTTCTACTTTTTTCAAAATTGGTATAATTTTCATAATTATTAAATTAATAAATATTTTAATTAAAATTTAATTGCAAATAGCACAATAAAAATACGCTTTTTAAGATTTTAAGTCTTACGTTTTAAACCGATAAACTATATTTTACAATTACATATTCTGTTATAAAAAATGATATTTTTTAACAAATTCTTATTCTATATTAGTAAAAAAAAAATCTCGAGTAAAACGAATAAAACATTTTAATACTAAAAATTAATTATATACAACAATTATTTTATTTATAAAAAAATTAATCAAAATTACTAAAAAAAATTATTTTAATTATATAATATTAATTTAAAAAACCATTCGTAACTTTTACTAAATCCATAAAAAAAGGATATGGAATATTTTTTATAATAGGTAGTTTCCACATAAATATTATTCCCAATTTATAATTAACATTTAAATAATAAGGATAATTCACAAGCACCTTTTTTTTTTTTAATCGTTTTCGTAATAACAAATAAAATTTTTGATAATTAGGTAAACTAATCATATCATTTAATAAAATTTTTAAACCAGGCTTTGTTTCTAATAAACCATTAACAAATATTCTTTTATGATTAATAAATTGTCTGGCAGTAAATATGGAATTAAAAAAATTCGCTCTATATAAAACCACGTCTAAACGACTTTCCAAAAAATAAGGAAAAGCACCAACTAAAAATTTATCACTTAAACCTCTTTCTTTAAAAATTCTTTTAAAATTTCTTTTCCGTAAATTACCATAAAAACGACGTAATTTCAACATACCAAAATAATATTTTGATTGTAAACTATGCTTTAATCTTTTCATTTCCTCTTCATCTGTAACAACTTTATAAACAAATTTCTCCCTTCTTTTTAATAATACACGTTTTAACCTTTTAATGACTTTCTTATCTTTAATTTTTTTTTTCAAAAATCAAAAACGTTTTTTTAATAATTTTCTATATAAAAAATTGTCTTGATGAACATAAAATAAATGCTTTACCACTTGCTTAGATTTAACATTCAAAGGAAAACGACCCCAAATATCTTCTTGAAAACGTCTAGCTATTTTGCAACTATGTTGATTTCGTTTAATAGTACCTAACATAAAAATTTATATTTTTTTTTCCTTCTTCTAATTCTCAATCTAATTTTCAAATTGCTTTTCAATTTTTTTATACGCAAAATTTTAATACATTCCTTTTTTAAACCTAATTTTATAGCATCACGCAACACATACATATAAAAATACATAGACTCATAACATTCGGTATTTCCTAAAACAGGATAATTTATTGATTCAAAAAATAAACAATCAGAATTAGCTATAGCAGATGTCGGTATACCCAAAACATACCCTTCAAATAACGCTGCTTCTGAAATATTTGGATCAAATAAAAAAATAAAAGAAGGTAAATATTTTAATTTACGTAAATTAGAAAAAGATTTACTTAATTCTAAAAATTTAGGATGACGACTAACTATTTTAAAATTTGTCAAACAACCACCAATTCATTTTTTATTATAAAAATATAAATTTTTTGCTTCTAAACTAATTTTAAAATTATAAAGATCATTTTCTTTTACCATTAAAATTTTCTTTCGCAAAAAAACAATATTAAACAATATATGAATTATCAATTTAAATTGAATATAAGTATGAGATAAATTTAAAATACAAAAAGATCCTCTATAACCTAAAATAAAAGGTTTCATAATCATGTTAAAAGAATCTTTACGAGATCCCAAAAACACATTTGATAACATTAATTGTTTAAAAGATAACTTAAAATAATCTTGCATAATTTTTTTTAATAAATTAAAATATAAATAACTTTCAATCCGCACTATCGGACTTGAACCGATACCTACAATAACGTAGAATAGATTTTAAGTCTATCGTGTCTACCAGTTCCACCAAGTGTAAAAAACAAAAATTAAACAAAAAATGGCAAGAGAAGGATTCGAACCTTCGATGAACCAAAATTCAACAAGTTTACAGCCTGCCGCTTTAACCACTCAGCCATCTTACCTTAGAAAAAACTAATTGTAAATAAAAATATAATTATTAATAGACATATTCATAATTTCTAAAAAACACATAGGATATATTCCCATAAAAAAAACTAAAAATACTAACGGTGCTAAAACTAAAAATTCCCTTCTGTTAATATCCACAAAATATTCTAAAGAATAAAATCTTATAGCACCAAAAACTATTCTATTGTACATTCAAATAGCATAAACAGCACCTAAAATCATACCAATAGAACCGAAAAAAATAACAATTGTATTACTTCTTCAAACCCCAACCATAACTAAAAATTCACCAATAAAGTTAACAGTACCAGGTAATCCTATATTTGCTAAAACAAATATTAAAAAAAAAATACTATAAACAGGCATAACATGAACTAATCCTCCATAATACAATATATTTCTTGTATGATATCTATCATATAACATACCTATACACAAGAATAAAGCACTAGAAACAACACCATGTCCCAACATAAAATATAAACAACCTTCTATACCTTGACCATTATTTGTAAATAAACCTAACATCGCATAATTCATATGTGCAACCGAAGAATATGCTATTGTTTTTTTTAAATCAATTTGTCTTATTGTAGTCGCCGCAGAATAAATAATACCAATAATACACATAGTAAAAACTAAAGGTGTAAAATATATCATAGCATCCGGAAACATTGGAATTAAAATTCTAATAATGCCGTAAACACCTAATTTCAATAAAATTCCTGCCAAGATAACGGAACCCGCTGTAGGCGCTTCTACATGTGCTTCAGGCAATCAAATATGTACCGGAATCATTGGAACTTTTACTGCAAAAGAACAAAAAAAAGCAAATCATAAAAATAATTGTCTTTCATAAGTAAAGGTAGTATGAATTAAAACTTGAATATCACTAGTACCCATTTCAACATATATTACTATAATACCTAATAACATTATTATTGAACCTAACAAAGTAAAAAAAAAAAATTGATATGCAGCATGTATTTTTCTTTGTCTAGACCCCCATAAACCTATTATTAAAAACATTGGTATTAATACACCTTCAAAAAATATATAAAAAAAAAATAAATCTAAAACTATAAAAACATTTATTAACAAAAATTCAGTAATAAGTAATAAAATCATAAATTCTTTAACTTTATATTGAATACTTTCTCAACTAGCCAAAATACAAATCGGAATTAAAAAAGTTGTTAATATAATAAAAAAAATAGAAATTCCATCAATACCAACGCTATAATATATATTAAACATTTTTAATCAAGACAAATGCAATACAAAAGAAAATTCTCCTAGTTCACCATTATAGAAAATTCACAAAAATAAAGTCAATATAAAAATTACAATACTAAAACATAAAGAATACTGTTTAATTTTAATACTTTCCTCCCTAGGTATAAAACACAAAAACAATATAAAAAATAATAACAATAATATTATATCTAATAAAAAATTTAAACTAAATAAATAAAAAAATAAATTTAAAAAAATTTCTACTAAAAAAAATATAATTAAAAATTTTATAAAAAACACTAAAATAATAATAAAAAAATCTAAAACCTTTTTTTTTAAACCTAACATAAAACTATTTTTTTAATAATTTTTTTTTCATTTTCTAGATCAAACTGAAAAAGACTCTTTTTGATGCAATTTAAATGCTTTTGGTATATTAACTTTAAATAAAATTAAAAATTTCTTCCAAAATTTAGTCACATTATAATTTCTTCATGGAGAAGGGTTAAAATAATTAAAAGAGCCTGAAGGACGATTTTTTTTTAAAATAATCCTAAATACAAATCTAATTCAATAAAAACAATTTAATAAAAAAGATCAATAAAAAATATTTAAATAATAAATACTCCAAAAAACATTATAAAAACACTTATTAATAAAACAAATAATACTATAAAGTCTATACGGTATAGATATTATAAACTTCAAAAATATAAAAACAAATTTTCAAAGAACAAAAACAAAAAATCAATAAAAAAATGTTCGAAAAGGAGAACCTTCTTTCCAAAATAATAAAACTGCAATTCAAAATCTAAAAGAACCAAAAAAATTTAAAATAAAATAAATACTATTATTAAAAATTTTTATTAATAAAGTATATACTTGCATTGAAATAGACTCATACTCAATATCAGGTCTATTATACAATTCTCAATCAAAATTAATATCAGTTTTTAAATAAACACGAGGGATAATATCAAAACTAACATAACCATCTTTATACTTATAAATCTGTTTTTCCTCTATTTTAAAACCAAAAAACCGTTTAAAACTTGGTAAAAAAAATATTAACGTAGATTTTTTTGCAGGTACACTTAATTTACTAAAAATTTTATTTAATTTATACTCAATATAAAACCAATATAAAAGATATCCTCAACGTAATAACAAAGGAAAATCAGTCAATCATAAATTACAAACAAACAAACTTCTATCCTCCTTGTCTAAAGACCTTGACTCATCACTTCAAGATAACATTTCTATTTCATTTATAGAATTGGAGATTATGTAATCATCCGCACGAAAACCGTATTCCACTTCAGCAATAAAAGCTATACTTTTATAATATCTATTTAAAAACTCATATAAAGTTTCTACAAACGACGACTCTATCTGGCAAGTAGTATATCATATATATCTAAATGTTCTTGTCATATTATAATCAATATTATCTAAAATTTCTTTATTTCAATCTCACTTCCAAAATTTACCATGATATAAATCATAACTTTCACCACCTTCTGTAACATCTTGATAACGTTCCTTTCTAGTCTCAATTAACTTTTCAACTTCAAAAGTAGTATCTATAGTATAAATATTAGGTAATTTATGTAAAGTTCCATCATAAGGACTCATTTCTGGCAAATCATATAAGTCACTCTCAATCAAATCAGAACCTTTAAAAAAAAGCTGATTCAATCAACCATCCGTATACGTATCTGGATCTTCAGTAAATCACGCAAGAAAATTAAAAAGTCAAAAGAAACAAAAATGTATAACATAATATGGTATAAAACTAAACATACCTATATATATAAAACAATAATTTCCAAAAAGTAAATCAAAACTATAACAAAAACCAAAAAATATTATAATAAATATCTGTCTATTATCTTCATCATACACAACTTCATGTGCAGTTCTTGAAAAAAAAGATAAAAAAAAAAAAAAATTTATAATTAAAACAAAAGACATCACATGTATTCACATATCTACGCTATGTGCCAATTCAAAACGCTCAAAATAATATACATAATGTCAAGGTTCTTCTTGTTGATGACGACCCTTTATAGGAACAAGCTCTCTTAAAATTCTACGATCAAATTCTTTTTTAGGTATATTTACAACTTTAAAATTATCTAAAGATACTCAATTTCTACGAGCATAAATATCATACAAATAACCCAAACCAAAGTAAGATGTAAAAATTAAAATAAAAAAATGTTTAACTTTAATTAAAAAAAAACGTTTTTTAGCATACAATCACATATGATCTTTTTCTTTAAAACCAAAAAAAAAAAATAAGAGACTTAAAATATTTCTTTTTATGTAATGTATAAAATTTATAAAAAATTTTACAATAGTAAAAGGATTTAAAAAATATTTCAATCTACTAAATAAATAACTCCATGTATACTTTTCTATTATATAAATAATAAAATTTTCAATTTTTTCACGTTTTTTATCTTCCATAATTATTTATTAAAATATTATTTTTCATACTTTATAAAAATATTCAATACCAAAATTAATAAATTCTTTATTCAAAAGTTATTTTCAAATCAATAAAATATAATAAAATTATATAAAAAATTAATTCTTTATTAAAATTTCACTAATAAATATATAAATAATGCTTTTTTAATACATTTCTATAACTTAAAAAAATTTATAAAATTTTTCATTAAATAATATATTTCAAAATAGATGAGGATAGTAAGAATTGCACTTACTTCACTGGATTATGAATCCAACATTTTACTAAATAAACTATATCTTCACTACTTTTGCTACGGATAGAGGGAATTGAACCCTCAAATTCCGAGTTCTAAGCTCGGCGTGTCTATCCATTTCCACCATATCCACCATATCCACAATGTCAATCATATTCACTATATTCAAAATATAAAAACTTTTATATCAAATAAAAAAAAATTTAAATTAAAATTCATACTAACTACAATTAAATCCAGCCACAGGTTCCCCTACGGCTACCTTGTTACGACTTCACCCCAGTCACTAACTTCATAATAATATCAAAAGATCCACTATCAAAATATAAAATTAAGTAATAAATATACTTAATAATCTCATAAATAAATAATAAAGTTTCAAATATTTCGAACAAAACTAGCTCCCATGGTGTGACGGGCGGTGTGTACTAGACTTGGTGACGTATTCACCGTAACTTGATGATTTACGATTACTAGCGATTCCTCCTTCATATTCTCGAGTTGCAGAGAATAATCTGAACCGAGATAATTTTTAAAGATTTGCTTTTACTCACATAATTGCTTCTTATTGTAATTACCTATGTAGCACGTGAGTAGCCCAATTTATTAGGGTCATACTGACTTGACGTCATCCTTCCTTTCAGACAAGTATTTCACAAGCGATTCTTTTTTATAAATAAATAATAAAAAATAAGGGTTACGTCCGTTTAAGCAATTAACCAAACATTTCACAACACGGACAGACGACAGCCATGCAACACCTGGAACAAATAAAAAAAAATAAATAAACAAATAAATATTTTAAAAAGTTTATTTGCTAGCCAAAATTGGTAAGATTTATCGATTTATATCGAATTAAACCACATGCTCCACCGCTTGTACAAGTCTCAGTCAATTTCTTTGAGTTTCAATCTTGCGATCGTAGTCCCCAGGTGGAATATTTAACGCGTTAGCTAAGCACAAGAGGTAACCCCCCGTACAAATATTCATCGGTCACAGCGTGAACTACCAGGGTACCTAATCCTGTTTGATCCTCACGCTTTTGTATATCAGTGTCAGTATTTCGTAGATAGTAGTTTTCACTAACTGAATGTCTTCTTAATTTCTAGGGATTATACTCCTTCACTAAAAATACAACTATCTTCCTTATACTCAAGTTCAAAAGTCTTAAACAACATTTTTAAATTTAAAATTTAAGATTTTATTATAAACTTTTTAAACCACCTTAATACGCTTTACACCCAGTAACGTAGAATAACGCTTGCCCCCCCCGTATTACCGCGACTGCTGGCACGAGGTTGGACGGGACTTCTTTTATGAATAATGTCATTATCTTGATCATCGAAAGAACTTTACGATCGGAAAAAACCTTCTTCATTCACGTGGTATTGCTGGATCAAACATTCGTTCATTGTCCAATATTCCTTACTGCTGCCTCAAAACGAGCTTAGGCCATGTTTCAGTCCCAATGTGGTTGATCATCCGCTAAGATCAACTAAGAATCATAGACTTGGTAAGCCATTACCCTACCAACTATCTAATTCTACATAAGCTAATTTTATATCAATCTTAATTTTCAAAAAGAATTAAAATAAAAATAAATTCTTTCTTGCTAGATTTATTAGTTCTAAAATATAAAGTATATTCTTATGTGTTACTCACCCGTACGCCATTAATAAAAAATTATATAATAAAAAATTTTTACATTTCTTATAAAAACATAACTATATATAAATTAAAACTCGCATGTATTAAGCATACCACTAGCGTTCACTCTGAGCTAGAATCAAACTCATAATATAATTAATTTAAAAATAAAATTTTAAATTAATAAAATTTCTAAATCTATAAAAAAAATATAATCATTAATATTACAATTTAATATTAAACCATCAGGTGGGATTTGAACCCACGATACAAAAATTTGTATACTGGTTTTCAAGACCAACGCTTTAAACCACTCAGCCACTGATTATAAAATAATATTACAACTTTATAAAAAGTTATAAAAACATATTTTAAAAAAATTTTAATCAATAAAATAAAAATTAAAAATTTGACACTTTAGTACTAATAAACATTATATATTTTTAAACTATATAAACATCAGTCACCCAATTCACACATTTAGCCTAACAAAGTAATAATCTTTTACATGTCTTAAAGAAAATTTTTTTAAGATATTTTTCCTGCTTATATGCTGTCAGCAGTTCTAAGATTTATACGTGGCTACTTGACGTTGCTCCTGGAAAAACAGCCAACACACCATAGGTATAACCTCCTTGGTCCTGGCGTAATAAAGTTAGATTCTTTCAATTTTCTTTCATTGATAGTAGATAGGGACCAAACTGTCTCACGACGTTTTAAACCCAACTCACGTACCATTTTAATCGGCGAACAGCCGAACCCTTGGCACCACCTTCAGCGCCAGGATATGATAAGTCGACATCGAGGTGCCAAACGACCCCATCGATAGGAACTCTAAAGAGTCATTAGCCTGTTATCCCCGGCGTACCTTTTATCCGTTAAGCGATGACCTTTCCACAAAGAATCCTCGGATCACTATGGCCGACTTTCGTCCCTGATTGATTTGTCAATCTTTCAGTCAAGCAAACTTAAACCATTATATTAAAAAGATTAATTAAAATTAATCTTTATTTACCATTGCACACCTCCGTTACTCTTTAGGAGGCGACCGCCCCAGTCAAACTGCCCATTATACACTTTTTCAAAAATCTTATTTATAAAATTTTAAAATTCAATTTTCATGGTTAGTTTTAAAAAAGCTAAAGAGTATTATTTCATCAATCATTTCAATAATTAACTAGAGTTAAAATTTCCTAAATTAATACCTATACTACACATTTTTTTTTTTAAAACCATGTAAAATTACAGTAAAGGTGCACGGGGTCTTCTCGTCTAGCTATCAATATTTCGCATCTTCACGAAAACTTCAATTTCACTGAGTCAATGTTGGAGACAGCGAGGAAGTCGTTACACCGCTCATGCAGGTCGGAACTTACCCGACAAGGGATTTCGCTACCTTAGGACCGTTATGGTTACAGCCGCCGTTTGCTGAGACTTATTAAAAAAATTTTTTAAAATCTTTCTTATTCATCTTACAGCACCGGGCAGGTGTCAGACCCTATACATCATTTTTCAATTTTGCAGAATCTTGTGTTTTTATTAAACAGTCGCTACCCCCGATTTTGTTCCACTTATTATAATTTGTAAAAAATTTATAATTTAGTACTCTTTATTCCGAAGTTACAGAGTCATTTTGCCGAGTTCCTTCAACATTGTTATCTCAAACGCTTTAGTATACTCTACCAATTCACCTGTGTCGGTTTTAATACGGTTTCAATTATTTAAGTTTTTTCTAGAAAAATTTAAAATAAATGTGGAACCTACTATCCAACTACTAACTATTTTATATATTAATTTTTTGTCACTTTATCAAATAAACCTATTTTAAATATAAAATATTAATTCTGTACCCATTAACTAAAGTTTGCACCTTCATCTTAGGGACCGGCTAACTCTACGAAGAACTATCCTAACGTAGAAAATATTGAATTTTCAGCGATAATGTTAATTACATTATTTTGTGTTACTCATGTCAGTATTCTCATTTTCGATATCTCCAATAAATTTTTCAATTTATATTACATAAATAAATTATTTATAAATAACATACGAAACGTTCCGCTACCATAATATTTTTTTAAAATAATATCTATTACTTCGGTGTTTAATTTTAAAGTTTCTATACATTTTTGGACACATAAAACATATTCAAATATTAGATCAGTGAGCTATTACGCTTTCTTTAAAGGATGGCTGCCTCTAAGCCCACCTCCTGATTGTCATAGAAAAACATCTCCTTATCCACTAAATTAAACCTTTAAAACCTTAATATATAGTCTGGGCTGTTTCCCTTTTGACATAAGATCTTAGCACCTTACGTCTGTTTATCATATTTAAATATTAAATATTCGAAGTTTACACGAACTCAGTAAAACTTATTAGGTCCCCATCCTTCGACCAGTGCTCTACCCTTCACATTAATTATATAACACTTTACTTAAATAAATTTCGCGGAAAACCAGCTATTACCAAGTTTGATTGGCCTTTCACCCCTAATCACAAATCATCCCAATCTTTTGCAACAGACATGAGTTCGGTCCTCCAATATGTTAAATTTTCAACCTGTTCATGATTAGATCACTTGGTTTCGGGTTTATTTAATTTAACTATTGCATTTTAAAACTCGCTTTCGCTAAGCTTACATTTTTAAATTTAAGCTCGCTAAATCAAATAACTCACTGACCCATTATACAAAAGGTACATCATTATTATTTTTAAACTTTGATTGATTTTAAGTGTTCAATTTCAATAACTATTTCACCACTTATCAGTTTCTTTTCATCTTTCCTTCACAGTACTTTTACACTATAGATCATTAAATGTTTTAGATTTTGAAAATGGTTTTTCACACATATAAATTCAAACAAAATAAAGATATTTCGTTTTACTTACTCACAATAAGGAAAGTTATAAATGAAACATTACAGGGCTTTCACCGTTCTTGCTTATTATTCAAAATAATTACATATCATATTATAAATAATATTATTGAAATCTAATTCTTTTTCGCTCACCACTACTTTAGAACTCTTTGTTAATTTATTACATAGCTACTAAGATGTTTCAATTCACTTTTTTTTTGTTCTTTTAAATTTTATTTTTGAGTTTTCCCCGAAAAAATCTATAAATCACAATTTTCTATTACCTATAGTTTTCGTTATTTAAACGTTTTTCATTTAATATCAAGATATTTATCAAACACTTTTCTTCTTTAATTATTTATTTATACACCTTATTACTTTTTTACATAAATTATCTTATGTTTTACTAACCTTTTTATAAATATGCATTTCCCACACCATAGGATGTAGTAGATGCTTAATTTAAATTATAGTGAATATACTAGTTCTAAATGGTTTAGATTATATAATTTAAATACAGAAAAATTATTTCATAATAGATTAATTTTTACCAATACAGAAACGCTGCAATTTGAAAAAAATTGTAACTAACATCAAATCAATAGAAATTATAATTTTAAAAATCTAACCTTTCGCTCACTACAATACTCAAAAATTTTATAACCACAAAAACCCAACCTATAGATAACACCGGATCTTTCCTCTTTATTAAAAAAAAAAATAAAAGATAAAATTTATAATTTATCAATGTTATTATATAATAATACCCTCTATAGGATTTGAACCTATAACCTATTACTTAGAAGGTAATTGCTCTTCCTTTGAGCTAAGAGAATTTTACTCTTAGCAAGAAAAATAATTTCTCTCTTAACAAGAAAAATATTCAAAACAATTTAAAATAATTTATGCACAAATTAGTTAACCCATACGCCCTCTTTTTTTAAATATGAATACATTTATTTTTTTCGTGTTTTTGGATCAGTAAAATACTTTTCTACATACGCAGCATGATGTGGAAAATGTCTTCAAAAGCGACAGGTTCTATATCTTCTATAATCTTCTCACATAATTCTTATTGCTTCGCTTTCTTCTTTAGGTATTTTTTCTTCAATTAATTTATTTAAAATAAAAATTTCATTTAATATCTTTTTATCAATCTTATGTGAAACAGAATCTCGTAATGTATTAATTTTTATTTCTGAAAAATTTTTACCAGGAACAAAATGTTGCACCTTATATTGATCAATAGGTACAAATGTGTTAAAATTATTTTTTCATTTTCAATCATATATAATTTTTTGATTAACTATTTTTGATTCAAGAAACCATTTACCATTTGCACTTAAATTTAATTCTCTATAATTATTCCAACTCGCAGTAGTTTTATATAAAATATTAAAATCTGATTTGCTAGTAATTATAAGATCTTTTGCGACATGAAAATATAAAGAAGTTACTCAATCAGACAAAAAAGAATTTTCAAAAATTGATAAAAAAAAAAAAGAAGATAAAAATCTAAACAAATGAAAATCCATTTTATAAGAAAGAAAAAATCCTAATTTTAAATTTGATTTTTCAAAATTGTCAAAAGTATTACTAAAAGAAAAAAGATATTGAAATTTATCATTTTCTCGTTTAAAGATATACTGACTATTTGAAAAATCAAATGAAGAACTTATAATATTTTTAAAATATTTATTAAAATCTTGAAAATCAATAAAAGATACAAAAGCTTCCGTAGTACTAATACCTCTTGGATAAAATTTTGATCAAATCTTAAAATTATTAACATTAATTACATCTCTGCTATGCAAAAAATATTTAGAATGAGTTATAAATCAATGTGCTGTCTCAAAATAATTATGAAAAGTAAATTGATTACCATAACAATCATAATATATACTATTAATTGTATTATTAACAAATATAAATTTATTTAAATCTATTGGACTATATTTAAAATTTTTAACATACAAATCAAAATCTGTTATTTCTCTAGTTATTACCTTAGAGAGGCATGGTTTCCCGCGTATTATAATAGTAGATTTTTTTCATTCCAAACTAGAAAAAATCTCAGATAAAAAAACTTTTTCTGTAATCATAGAAAAATTTACATATTTTAATAATATAGGAGAAGTAAAAATTTTTAAATGTTTATCTACAAAATTTGAATATAAATCTGTAAAATATCTAATAAATTCTAATAACCGCGGTGGGGTATACAATATATGATACGGGTATATACTTCAATCAACTCGTTTAATTTTTAATTTTTTTTTATTTGTTGTGGATAAAGTAAAACTTTCAGTACTAAACATGCTATTAACATACTTATTATTTTTTAACGAAATTAAATCAATATATTCGATAATTTTTGAATTGTTTACTGCCGCGCTGTACGGGAACATCCCGTCGGCACGGCGTAAAAATCATTGTAAGAATGTTGGATCAATTTTTTTATAGTTTTGACAAAGTATTAAAATACTATCTATGATTTCTTTAAAATCTCATGGTAGCATAAGTTTTTTATATATTATTTTATATAACCGGTATCATACCTTTTTTTTTTTTATTTTTTTTATTAATAATGTCTTTGTTTAAATCAAGAACACTTAAAAAAAAATCTTCTTCATCAATAAAATAAAAACCTAAGTAATTTAAAAATAATATGATTTCTGCAATATTATTTTTATTAAAAAAAAAAACTATATTTATTAAACATTTTCATTTAAAATAAGTATTTGGTAAAAATGGTATTAAAGTAGGATGTGCAATATTAAAAATAAATTTTGAAGAAAAAATTTCAGATAACAGAAATCAAAAATTTTGTCTTTTATAAGCAGGCAAATAAAAAATTTTTATAATATTTAAAAAATACAATAAATTATCATCTTGTAAATCAGTTTTTAATTGTATATTAACAGTTTTATATTTTTGTTTAAAAGAATTTACCGCAGCATGTTTATTGGTTAAAAATTCTAATAAAGTAAGACTTTCCATAACTAAATAATGTGAAAAAGAAATCATACCTCTAATATTTGTACTTAATTCTACTTTTTTTATCCTAATATTTAATTTTATTGTTTTTAAACGATATTGAACTATATTAAAATAATTATTTTTTCTATCAATATACATAAACAAA
>Ga0302140_10006309_pt1 | contig 14890 bp, 14 predicted proteins | sample I_Bog_E1_1_FD_202095 | JGI IMG/M metagenome (GOLD analysis project Ga0302140, IMG submission 202095) | Peat permafrost microbial communities from Stordalen Mire near Abisko, Sweden - I_Bog_E1_1 | ecosystem: Environmental > Terrestrial > Soil > Wetlands > Peat | place: Sweden: Abisko, Stordalen...
TAAGCACAATTATATCCTAAACTTGACTTATTTGTTCTTGATCTTCTGTTGGTTCTGATCATGTCTCTTGAACCCCATCTCATTTCATCTGTCTGTTTTTCTGCTGTACCGATACAGCAGATGCAGAAGAAATCCAAACAAAATTCATCAAATTCTTTCTCCTCCATTTCTTCTGCCCAATAATCATTTTTCCTCAAAGAAATGTTTTCGTTTCGTGGAATTTTTCTGTCCTTTATTGGGGTGATGAGCATTTTTCAAGTTGCAAAATCCAGTGGCGAAACGCAGGTGACGGTGGGTTACTGGGCGCCGAACACAAAGTGTGTGGACAAACCGTCTCCTCCCATCAATAATGCCACCTACGTCCTCAACAAATGTTACGGAGGCACCATGTACACTTGCGATCTCACTCTTGGTGGAGGTGTCACATTGCTGCGTTTCGGTGATGAGAACTGCTTGTCAAAATACCCCACCACAGGAGGCCTACCTGCCAACTACTGTCTCAGCCCTGTCTACGGCTATTCTGGATATGATACTTACCTTTGGTGCCACAAGTAAAATGTTTTACGGAAATTTCGATTGAGCCGTCAGCTGTTAGTAGTAAATACTTACTCTTTTGACCTTCTTGTCATTTTTATGACGGATGACAACGCATTTGATGTGCATTGCATTATTAATTCAATTACCGTCAAACATTTATTTTTTGTGTTTTGAGCATTTTCTGGCACACCTCAGAATAGTCAGGATTCTTCGCACATCGATCCGCACTAGTCCCTACCCAGCAGCCACACGGAGCGAATGTCGCGGGATCACATCGGTGTGTGACTGCAGCATGTAGGTAGCGGGAGACTTTTCAACTGGACAAAACGCAGATTTATGTCTATTTTTGTGCTCAATATTTGGTGTCTGCTGTACAACTGTACAGCAGCGGTTGGATTTGAATTTTTCGAAATTTCAGGGGGTCCCTCCAACATCAGCGCTCCAAAAAACCGTAGTTTCCACCAAAAGCCGTGTGATACTGTTGATGCATTGAAATTTTCAAAATTTTCATTTTTCTCTCGTATTTCTCTGAATCTTTCATCATATTTCACCTGCAATGACCCAAGTATCTTGTGGAGATTTGATTCAGCGCTTTGGATCGGACAAAATGTTCAATTTCAGTGATTTCTTATGTAAATTGGAAGATTTCGCAATATTTTGAATTTATTTATCATTTTGAAAGCTCAGCCTTTGGAACTGCAGTGCCATTTATGTTTTGAGAATAAGTTCAGTTTGAATTTCATCATTGGAAGGCAAAATGTTACCAGAGGGATCATTTTATTGTCACAAAAAAAAAATGCAAAAGATAGTATATTGGTTTCTTGAGTCTTTTCAATTTGATTTGAACAGTTTCATGAATGCTTGTTCAGTATTAACAGCGATATGATTGTAAATGACATGGTGGCTCAGGACTCTGTCGATACGCTCATGAAAGAGCTGGCGGACCAAGACATATTTGAGCAATATTTTGGCTTCTGAGAGAATGTTTTTGAAGCGGAAAGGCCATTAGTAACATTTGTGAGATCATTGTTTGGTGAGGCTTTGTTTTTTGTGGTGATTTTGTTTGATTGTGTTGAGTTGTCATTATTTTACTTTGTGTGTCTGGTACATCGCAATGTTATGCCTTTCAACAACACTTTGTTTGCAGTGTTTCTTGCTTATCCATGCTAACATATCTTGTTTTGCAGCATTGGAGTCTTGGTTGCGAGAAAACTGAAGTATTTCGTGTTCAGCTCGGTGTTGGTACGATCAAACATGATGTTTGTTCACTTATTATCAACAAGTAAGACATGCGTACATGGATTTATCTATTTATCCGTTAACTTTTGTTGTTTTTTAGTTTCCACACAGTCGGTTGGTGCTGAGGTCACTGTCAACGATTGTTCTTCACCATTTGAGTGTTCGTTGTCAAAATAGGCCGACAACACTGTTTTTCGGAGTAATATCAATCTCTTGTCCATTGTAACTGTGTATTTTGCACTTCTTGTGGATTTTGACTCATAAAAGAACGAATTCAAGCTGAATTGCCTTGTGAAAAGTTGTTCGTTTTATTAACATGTTACTGCTGTCATGTCACCGGTGAAGTGACTCATCAGAACCCAGCTTGAGCAGCAATAAACATCAGAAATTGTATCAACAAATGATTTTAGTGTTTTAAAAGTGTTTTGAATGTGTTGATCGACGTTATGTGACAAAAATATACTGATATTCTAGTTTTCAGCAAAAGTATTTCATGACACCTATTTTCCTCAAATACGAACAACTTCCCATTGTTTCCATTCCATATACACAGATTACAAATCAAATTTAACTTAACATGAAACAAATTGTTGCTCAGTGATTTCCAAAATCTCTTTTGAATGGAGAGCTTTTGAACGGATTTTTGCGCCTTGGACCAGAGAAGCTATTGAGAGCCAAATGCACCGTAATTCTCCTAAAATATGTGTTTATGCATCAACAATGTAAAACTTGGCGCTTGTGCAGAAAGTTTATATATGACTTGCAAACAATTGGTTCTACTGGTTTCAAAAGAAAAATTGAAAATTGAAAATTTCATCTTTCTTCATGAATATTGCATGTTTCTTCAAGTTCTTTGCATCTGCCAATTTGCAAGTGTCTGCGCAATGAGAATCATTGGAATTTAACTCAAGAAAGATTGCAAGACTCATGAGAACTCATGAAAACTCATTTTGAGAAAACATTTTTGGATTCAAAATTTCACTGGTATCCGCAGTACGGATGATGTTGGAGGGACCCCAGGGATTTTGGATTTTTTCGATTTCAATACACATATCTGGAAATGTACGGCTGTTTCGATGCCTATGTAGTCTTCGGTATCACAGATTATGATTCTGAGCGGAGAGTTTGTGAAAATTTTCTCCAAGAATTCAAAATACTCCAGTTCGCAGGAGAAGTGGTGAGAAACTATGCTGGGTTTTTTGTGTATGGAGTTCGCTGCAAGATGGACAAAACAACCGGATTGCTTATAATCGATGACAAAGAGAAAGTGAAGGTCGTTGCTGCTCACAATTCTGTGAGTCATATGAAAACGAGTAGCGGAAAGCCACAATATCATCTCGGATATTTCACTGCAGTGACTGGTGATTACGAAACAGATATCTTCACTGAGTATGATCCAAGGGAGAAACCGAATTTGGGAGAAGTATCAGACGTTGATGAAAAGAAGGGGTCAAGAAAGTCAAAACCTGTCACGTCGTCCTCTTCAACGAAAAAGACAATTCCTGCAGCAATAGTCGTTTCTGTAACAACCAGAACATCGACATCAGCAGCACAAGCGATAGCAAAACCTAAGACCAAACGAAAGAGAGGGCAAAGTGATTGAAGTGATTGAAGTTGCAGAAACAGAGGTATTATCCTCATGTGTTGCATAAAAATTGAGGATGATATTCGGGCATTAACAAGTGAAACACATGGGTTGTTGGTCACATTTGACTTTGTGCATGCTATGTTCGATCAGTCGTTCACATACTTTACTTTTCCAATTCACAGCAAAAGGAGTTTATCGGACTCAGCTCCATTGCTCTGTCACACAAAACAAAATTTCAAAGTAACAAGAATCAGACACTTCGTTGAATAGCAACCACTATGTGACGGTTACATTGACTTATGCACCACGTCGGTGCTTATACACCGGTACTCATCATGAAATAGGCTGTGGGAGACTCTCCTACTGGGTACAGTGGCAGTGGTGGAGAGAGGCATGGGTCTCGACAAAACGGTTCGTTCCCTCCAGATTTATGTCTATGAGTGATGCTTGACATGTGATTGACAGTTGTGGCGTCTGCCTGCACGGCTCGTGGACGACTATGCTGAAGTCACCACCCACGCTGCTGCGAACGGCGTACGTGGAGGCACTGTACCGCGCAGATGAGTTTGAGTTTACGCGGCTCACACAGAGCTTCTGGTGGTCCTTTCTGTCTAACGTGTCTGTGACCAAGAGCAGCCAGACCGTCTACGATGCATTTCCACCAGAAGCCGCGGACCATAACTTCACCAGACCCTTGGTGCCATGTGATTGTTGGGATACAAATATATGTGGAGATGGGACCAAAAGACCTCTGAAAACATGTTGCTGATTGGCAATACTGTCCTGCAATGCAACTATCGGTGTGTCAGAAGTCAGTCATGGTTGTATCTTTTGAGTGATGTACTGGTGTTAGCATGGATCAAATAAATCATGTGTCATGAGAAATTTTATATTAGTCATTCAACTGCAATAATTATCACACACAGTCACAACACACCACATCTACACAGTGGTGGTGTTGTTGAGTTGATCCTGAGTGACTTTATGCAACACATTCAGACTGGCAGTCAGCATAGACACCTTCTCCTTGAGATACGCCCGCTGTGCACCAATCGATGGATCTTCTTGTAGCAGCTCCTTGATTTTCGACTCATCCAATGCAATCCCTACAGCAGGTCACAGTGTCAGTTTGATACAATAGGGTTGTAGTTATCCAGCAGTACTTATGACACTTACCGTATAAAATACACTGTGACTCCAACTCTCTGATTAACTTTGTGCTGAACTCCATCTCCATGCACATACACACATTATCAATCAAACGACGACTTGCAATGTCCCAGTACGCCTAATTATTAAAAGTAACCACAGTGAGTATTCGCAACACACTTGATAATAATAAGTGACCACACATACCTGAATTAATGTGACCATTTCATGTTGATTTCCCTTTGAATCGACCCCGTGTCGCACCATGTACCAATTGCCTAACTTGTTGCGCACCTCCTCGCGCACTACTTCTTTGTCTTCACCTGCCTTCTTCACGTCAATCGAGTCGAGACTTTGCCGCAGAATATTCTCAAAGGTGCGGAACCGGATTCCGTTGACCACTTCAAGCAATACATCCTGCGTGGTAAATGGGTCTTGTTCTCTGGAAATCAAGGACTCTAACTTCTGAGCCACCTGTTCACACAATGCACATCACACATCACCATCACACATAAACACACACAGTACTTGTGTGCACACCTTACGCAGTGAGAAAAAACACACAATAACAAACACACAACACAAGACAACACAACACAAACATCGTCGTTGGTCGTTTCAATAAGGACCGAGGTCATGTTCTGTATTTCATTGCACAGCTCTGGGTATTCCCGCATGAATCTCCCCGAGATCGCTCCACTGACCCGCAATGTGTGTTGCACCACATCGTTCTTGGCCTCCTCCACAATAGGCCGCCATGCCTCCACCAGATCGATGATCTGTGCGTAGAATACTTGTGTGTTGATGAATCCTGGCAACTCGCGGCCCTTCTGTGTGTGCATATCTTGCTCCAGTCGCTCGAACAGTTCCGATTTGACGGTGCTGTTGGTGATGGGGCGTTGAGCCACGATGTTCTCCTGTGTTATGTGGGTGTTGTTATCAACAACAACAACAACAACAACAACAACAACAACAACAACAACAAACAACAACAGACACACAGTGGCAGTCGCACTGGTTGTGAAAAATATACACACCACATACCAACACACAACAAATCAACTGACCTGTAAACTGCGATACACGACTTGAATGTTTGAGTGTAGCCGTAACTCTTCCGACGACGCCAACACGCCTTCTGTGTCTCTGTACTCGCCTGACATGTGACACACACACACACATGTCAGACACCAATACACACACATGATACATATCACACACGTGACACAGTACCTCTGCTACTGAGCCTTAATAACTGACAATATGTGGATATCTTCTTGACCAGCAGTGACTGTTGTTCTCTGTTCTCCATCGGCAGCTCCTCCCCCAGGGCATGCAACTCCTCCTGGGCACGCAACACCAGTCGCTTGATGTCCGCTATCATTATCGGAATAGACCGCTTGATGCACGAAACAAGCAGTTTTGTCAGAGAAAACACGAGATTGTTGACTCCAAAGAGGTTTTTATTCATATATGATGAGAAAAAAGCGTGTTTTTCGAAAAAGACCATTTCGTCTTTCTTCGCTTCTTCCAGTGTCATGCCTTCATTTTGTTGCTTCTGAGAGATATTCTTGCACATAATGTATCCTAAATGCAATGGTTTGCGGACATTCAGCAACACTGACACCACTTCTTCTTCGTTGCCTGCCCCTATAAGATCTGGCTTTGTTAGGACACCAATCGTTCGATATCCTGAAGGGTCGTGACGAGATGCACGTTCCAGAATGTCAACAGTGGCAATGTCTTGATTGCAAGGCACGACAGCGAGAATGATGGTGTTGGGAAGTGCGATGTATGCCTCAATAAGATCGTTCACCTGTTTGATCACACCACTGTCTTGGCCAGATGTTGAAGTTCGAACTATGCCTGAAAAAGATACAGGTGTGTAACATGAGCCATATGAGTACGGTGTGATGATATGCGATTGAACAACAATGACGAACCAGGCAAATCAATGATTGTGAGATCAGGTGATTCAGGTGACGAGACTCTGAGAACTATGCTGTCATTGGAGAAGCCGTTGGACTTATCGTTTGTCAGTACGAATACACACAATACACAACACAACACATACACACAACACATGACATTCTAACACACAAACATGACTTGTCTTACAGGTGAAATCCAATGCCAACGCCGCACACAGCGACATCACCAACAACACTTCATCCCGTGACAATCGCACAGAATATCACGGCACAGTTTACAACCACCCAGCGTTTAACGAGTCTAAAGACAGTGCTGACCACCCTCCTATTGGTGAGTTTATCACATATCCACATACATCACACTCATTGTTGACAAACAGCCTCCGTGACTCCGCCACCGAAAGCCAAACATCGACCTTCAGTGGGTAATGTGCACTCCCCCGGCCTGTTGAACTCGATCGGATTTGACGAGGCCGAGCAGCAGCGAGAGGAGGCCGTGGAGGTCAGGGCGGTGTTTATGATTGACCCACACTTCGGATTTGTCCCGGATTGGATGTGAGTGTGTATGTGTCTGTGTGTTGCGTTTTTGTGTTGTTTTGAAGTTATTTCCCATCATCACTCATCACTGTCATTGTGGTGTTCATGATTGCAGATTCAACATGGCGATTCGCTCGGCCGTCTCCACATTCATCCCTATGCTGGAACACCAGGCCAAGAACTTTGCGGAGGATGGCGTGCACAGCGGTCTGTTGGAAGAGAACAATGCATTGTATGAAGCAGTGGAGACACGGCTCAGCGAATATCGGCGATTAACAGCGCAAAGAGCAACAGCAACAGTCACCAGCACAAACAAACAGTATTTTAAACTCTAAATTCCAGAATTGCAAAGTAACAAATCCGCAAGATGTAGCAGCAGTAGTGCGGTCATGCTGCTCCTCCTCCTATGTTTTATTGTTGTCCACGAAAAAAAAAACTGCTCGCTCCTCCTTGTGTTCTTTGACTTATTTCCTCTGTTCTGTATCACAACATCCACACAATAAGTTCAATTCCAGAATCATGCATAAAACGGGAAGAAGCAGTAAAAATAATAACTCGAGCAGCAGGTTTATTTTCCATTATTATTGTGATCGCTTCTTGCTGTTGTGGATTTAATTATCATCAACTTATATCCACAGATTATTTCTTCTCGTGAACATCGCCATTGTTTGTTCAATAGTAATTTGCACCGTTGAAGGTTCGTTCGAGGATTCTGCCTCAACCAATCGTAAGATTATTAGTTCAAAATTTTCTCAAACAACCGAAAGATTGGAAAATGGTTTGGGGTTTGTGGAAGATCTCAGCAGCGATGGCTCCGCTTCAAACAATGAAAGTGGTGATGGTGGTGGCGCAAGCTCCGCCTCAAACACTGCGAGCTCCGCTCCAAACACTGCGAGTACCGGTAGCAGTGGGGCGAGCTCCTCCTCTCACGCCTCTTCATCCACCACTTCCGCAGCTGAGGACTATTATGCAGGGTCAGGCAATGGACAATACTCATACTCTTATGAACAAGGAGGAGATTTCAGCGGATCTCTGCCTTACTACGGTAGTTTTGATGACAAATCATACCTTCTGGGTGGAAACGGTGGTTCTTCATCTGGCGGGACTGATTCAGGAGGTGGCTCGGGCAGTGGCGGTGGAAGTGGTGGCAATTCAATCAACGTTGCAGCAGTGCAACATTTTATTGTTGGAAAAGTTCAATCCGAGCTGATGGACAAGGGTGTTGCAGCTTTGCTCAAGAGTACCACAACATCTGCTGAAGGTGACAGCCGAACAGGCAAACTGGTAGCCACTGCACTTGATGCTGCGATCGGCGGAAGCAGTGAAGATGTTGCATTGGACGCTGTTGGCGTCCTTGCATGTGAACTTTGTGACATTGGAGTCGCAGCGATTGGAGGTGCGATTTTCTTATCAGATCTTTATACTGCTGCCACTTCACATGAATACCATGCGGTCGGCCACGGAAAGATGAGAACTGCTCAAGAAAACATGTTCATACTTGATAAATCGTTTGTTGGAGTGCGTTTTGCATTCAACTTGACTGTTGTCGTTGGGAGTGCTGTGGAGCTGACATTCAAGGAGGCAACTTTGGAGTCCTTGTTTTCCAAAATATTGCTGGGAGTGACCAGTGGAAATTTGACTCGAGCTTTCCAACAAGTGGCGTCAAATCATCAAGTTTCTAAATTTGAGAATTCAACAATTAATGAATTAAAGCTCGTGGGGATCCAGTCAATTTCAATTATCACTCCATCACCAAGTGCAACACCGAGCAAACTGTTCACGGCGCATCCATCCACACTGGCACCAACTTCTTCCAAGAAACCTTCTGCCATCCCAACTACTGTCTCTACCGTGGTTCCTTCCGTGGTGCCTTCTGCGGCGCATTCCGTTTCTCCATCTGTGGTCCCTTCGCTCATCATCCATTCTGCGCTGCCCTCCTCCTCTGGCGTTCCCTTGGCAGTTCATTCTGTCGTCCCATCCGTGCTTCCTTCTGTGGTGTCTTCTGTGGTGCGTTCTGTTGTGCCTTCTGTGGTTCCTTCTGTGGTGTCTTCTGTGGTGCGTTCTGTTGTGCCTTCGGTGGTTCCTTCCAGAATACCGTCCGTGGTTCCTTCCGTGGTTCCTTCAGCTGTGCCTCATGTGGTTCCTTCCGTGGTTCCGAGCGCGATCCCCACTGTGGTTCCTTCTGTTGTGCCCTCCGTGGTTCCTTCTGTGGTTCCATCTGTTGTGCCTTCTGTGGTTCCATCTGTGGTGCCTTCTATTGTGACTTCCGTGGTTCCATCTGTCGTGCCATCTGTGGTTCCATCTGTGGTTCCTTCTGTTGTGCATTCCGTGGTTCCATATGTTGTACCTTCCGTGGTTCCTTCCGTGGTTCCATCTGTGGTTCCTTCCGTGGTTCCTTCCGTGGTTCCATTTGTGGTTCCTTCTGTCGTGCCTTCCGTGGTTCCATCTGTTGTTCCTTCTGTGACTCCTTCCGTGGTTCCATCTGTTGTGCCTTCTGTGGTGCCGTCTGTGGTGGTGCTTTCTGTCATGCCTGTTGTGCCATCTGTGGTTCCTTCTGTGGTTCCATCTGTGGTGCCTTCCGTGGTTCCTTCTGTTGTGCCATCTGTTGTGCCTTCCGTGGCTCCTTCCGTGGTTCCATCTGTCGTGCCTTCTGTGGTTCCATCTGTGGTTCCGAGCGCGATCCCCACCGTGCTGCCTTCTGTTGTGCCCACTCTGGTGCCCAGCGCAACCCCGACGATGACTCCCAGCACCATTCCCACGATGGTGCCCACTGCTCTGCCGTCACTGATGCCCACCGTGTTGCCGTCCGCCTTTCCCACCGCTGTACCGAGTGTAGTGCCCACGTCTGGACAGTTACATGAGGAAATTGCATTCAATGCTTCAATCAAGCTCACTGGCCTTGCAAACAACACAGAGTTCGACGTGACGAATCAGCATGCTGTTGCTATGGCGGTTTGTGTGGCAATGAACTCATCCAATACTAATGCATGTATGTACGTACCACCCACTGTGTTTGTGTCACAATCTCACAGACGATTGATGCTCCGCACTGATGCCACTCCAGCAACTACATATACTGCAACTTCTGTTGTGAGCGTGCACGCAACTGCTTTGGTGAGAAATGACGGTGATGTGACCACATCAACTGCTGTGGGAGACGCGTTGTATGTTGCATTGTCTGATACTCTCTTGGCATGCGGCAGTTCAGGGAAATTTGGAGATATAGTCGCCTCTGTCGCTGAAGATCTTGGTGCAACAGATATTGCATCTGCCACTGGAAGCGCAGTTGCAGCTATCAGCCCCGTCACCACGGTGTTGTTGCTTCCGTCTGTGATGCCTACTGCTGCCCCAGTGAATGGAAATGAACACACTAAAAGCACACAATCTACATTGTCTGGTGGAGCAATCGCTGGGATTGTGATTGGATGTTTGCTTGCAGTGGTGGTGGTGAGTGTGGTGGTTTGGAGATATCTGTCTCCTGATGGGAAAGTGTACGCTGCACGTTCGAATCCCGAAGGAGAGTTCTAATTGCAGCACACCGTACGTGGGAATACTGTCAACGCCGTGTCGATGTTAATGATAAGCGACATGTGTTTTGTGCCGATACATAAAAAATATTATCACAGTGAATATGATTTTATTCAAATAAACATAGCAACATATGATTGCGTTGTGAATCATCAAAACAGTCCTTTGATCTGCAGCAAGGCGATGGCATTCCCAAACCCCGTCCGATGCACAAACTCGTCCGCTGATACACATCATAACAAATTAATCACACACTCAATTTTCAATTTTTAACATACACACACTTGCGCACACACACACAGTACACATATGCGCATTTGCACAACATAACACACACCACACGCCACAATCAAACATCATTCGACCCACTTTGTTCGTCACACAGTGTGTAAATCAGCTCAGCGGCACATCGTTTGACCTGCGAATCTAGCGAAGTCATACTCGCGAGAAGCAGCGTTCTAGTTTCCCTGTGTGTGTCTGCCCCCTCTATGTCGCCGTCTGCTGTAGGCGGGTCCATCATGTGTGCGGTGAAGTACTGCTGTCTCTCACTCGGTGCGGCGGGCAGCTCCTTAGCCGTGTACGGGGCCGGGAACAGACAGTGTTTCAATTGTTGACGCGCAGGTTTATTGTGTTCACTCAGTTTGTTCAGAAATACCTGTGCAACATAACGAACATAACACAAGTAATAATGTTGACCAGCACATGATTCACGAGAAAGTAGCACCAAACAATGCACTCACTAACACACACTCATAACAACATCACACTCATTGCACATACCAGAATAGGCGACAATATGTATGCTCGTTCAGACAGTGGTGACGCAGCGGCTGACACCAAGGCAGAGTGGAGTGTTTGTGTTAGTTGTGTGATCACACTGAACATTGAACACTGATCGTGAGCACTGTGAGAGATGTCGGTGTTGGTGGAATCAGTTTGCACCAAACTACTGAGTGTGTCGAATATGCTGCTGGAGGTGCAAATACCACTGTTGTTGCCATGAGAGACAGATACAGCGAGCATACAAAGCTGCACACAACACTGTTGACATTCACTTACAGACTCACTCCACTCAGACGTTGTGTTCTCAGTGCAGCTCTCCAGCATAATCACGTGCAAAAGAATCACATTAAGCACCGACAAGACAGAGAAAGATTCAAATACAGTATGGTCGATATTGGTGGATGTGGTCATGTCTGTGAGCAATTCACTGTGCCGTGTGTCGTACGCCACCAGACCTGCTGCTGCTGCTGCTGCTGATTGACTGGTTGCCAGATACAGCACCGGAATATCGCTACCAGACACAGATGACAATACAGCATAGACATCCAAAGCATAAATGAGTCGACAAATGTCACCGAACAAGTTGAAGTGTCCCTCTAAGATACTCTTTTCAATTGCATGTCTCTCTGTCACATTGTGAATAATTTGCTGTGCGGAGTCATGCAACCGGAACACCAAAGACTTCAACAAGATGGAAGTATCTTCAAGAGACACAATTGAGCGGTCAGTGAATGTTTGTGAACTGTGTGCAAAAAACAAGGAGTGAGAAAAGAACAACGATTTGCAACCACACAATAGGAACGCACCTTTGAGAGACAGTCATGTAGAATATCTTGACAACATATTGCCACACAGGGAGTAACATATTTGTAATTTCATTGGTTTTGTTCTCTTCACATTTCATTGTCACATGTTGAAGTAAGAGGCTAAGTCTTTGAACACCATTCACTGCATTGTGACCACAAAAGATATTCATGCGGTCTGTGTCATTGAAGAGTATATTCACCAAACACTTCAACGCAATCAATGGAATGTTTTCATTTGATGTTGGTGTGTTGTTGTTGAAGTTGTGGCATTCATTTTCACAAAGTTTCAACAGATTATTGAACAGAAGTGAAATTTGAACAAAAGCGAGTGGAAGCTTCACTCGAAAACATATTCTCAAAGTATCACAAATCGTGTATTGAAAATGTTCATTTGGTTGTACCGTATCATCCAACAAAGCAATGAGTCTGTCCACGAAAGATACCAATTCTTCTGTCTCTACTTCGTTCAAACCATTCAATGCGCCAGGTTGAGAATACAGTTCCATAAATATCACCAAATCAGCTGCTGATTTTCCATCAACAAAAACACAATAATTTGCGAAAGAATGCATCATAAATTTTGTCCGCAATATTGTAAGAAGATGTGAGATCGATCGAGATGTGATTCGGATGCCAGGTTTGGTTGAGCCGTTTCCGAGAAAACAGCCGGGTTCATCAAACATCAAAAACATCAAAAAATGGAAATCTCATCAAATCATCCACATTTCCAAGAGTTGACCACCATGTTTATGTTTGAGCTGCCTGATGTGATTTCCAACGAAGTGTTTTGCACATGGATCAGTTTGGTGGATTTGGCGTATTTAGATTCTGCAATGACAAACAACCACACCGACAGAACCTTTCTGTTGGGACTTATCTCTCACAGATATTTCGTTTTTGAGAGCAATTCCAATGGATCTGATGACAGAAAAACATTTTCAAACCCATCTGCCTTTGATTGGATTCAACTTCGTCAGATCAAATTAAAGAAATATTTTCTCAATGGCCTGAAACTTCCACTTCAACTCTTCGATTTCGAATCTCATGTGGACATGTCGAAGTGTGCAACAATCTTTCTATCAAATTGTAGAAGGACATTGATCAGTGAGCAATTTGTTCGAAGATTGATTTCAGAAAGTCCTCAACTTATTTCGCTCACTCTGATGAAAGTAGTGTGTGTGACCAACACATTCTTCAATGAAGTCATTCCTGAGAGGTTGCAACAACTCAAAGAGATATCGATAATCAACTGCAGTAACAAGGGTGGTGCTGACATTGATCCGACGCTGTCAATTCTGACGAGACATTGTAAGAAGTTGAGTAAATTCGCATCCAGTCTCGTGGGAGATGCGTTGCATTATTCTTCTCTGTTCACTTCGAACAAAGCTACTCTCACTCAACTGACTCTCAGTGTTGCAGTGGACGATATTCTCTTTGAATCAATCACTTCGATCCCTTTCAGGCAACTGTCTGAGTTGAAGTTGACATGGGTGGCCAATTTTAAGTTGACAAGTCTCACTTCGCTGCTTCAACTTGCCACACTGAAAGCAGTGGATCTCACTGGATACAACGCGGTACTTGTTTACAAAGTGAGTGAAGGGACCAAGAGCATATCCATCACACGGCTACGTGATGACGACAACAATCCCATTCATTTACAATCATTTTTCACACAAATCACACACTTCAATGTGATTCAACTGTCAAAGGTGATCACACTGCATGACCAAACTCTCCAAAACATCAGCGAGAACAATCCTCAACTCCATATTGTATCGATTGAGTCATGTGGTCACGAGTTCACTCATCATTCTCTCCAGAATATTCTTGTGAGTTGCTCTGAACTTCACACACTCACTCTGAATGACGCTAACAACATACAAGACAACGACTTTGAGTCGCTATTCTCTTCCAATGTGTCTCTTTGCCTCACAACACTACACATCGCACATCACAACACAATCGCGACGGAGACAGTGAACCGGATACTCATGGTTGTTCCAAGCATCACCAAGCTGTTTCTGCATCACTCAGCCCTCGTCTGGCCTCAGTCAGTCAGAGAGTACTCCAAGGCGGTGTTGGGCAGGACGGTCAGAGTATACCAACAGACTTATCCGCTGTGGGACTGAGACCTTTGTGTGTGTGTGAGTGTGTGTATACGTGTGTATAGAATATGTGTATTGTGTATGTGTGTGGGTGTATTGTATTTTTAATAACAATCACACTTGATGTTCCATCACACCTACACACCAACACACTATTTGAGTAACACATTACTTTTACTGTGTTTGGTTGTTTCATGTGGTGTGCAGTGATAACTAGCGAGTGTGATAAAGGTTTCAGTCATTCAGTTGGTTGTACCAGTTCAAAACAAACCAGCGAAATGCAATGTGAGTGATTCGAAAAATAAACAAAATTACAAAATATACAGCACCCACGGTGTGTGACTGGTGTGTACAGCACAACAACAGAACCCATCTCATACTCTGACATCGTCATAGCTTCCATTCGCAGCACACACCACACACAACATACATTATCTCACTCAGTGTACTTCACAGAACCCTCTCCCCGAGGAGGTTCACTCGTGTATCACCACTCATCACCAGCTGCTCAATGTCCACACTCCTGCAAGTCAGAAACACTGCCAGAGTGTCTTTGTCGAGGTGAAATATGTTGCAGTGGTCTCTGAACACTCGGTCATGGAGACTGGTGAGCGGCATGTGACACACTGGTCTGCTGGATCCACCTAGAGACACCTCCGAGTAGAACCCGGACCAGTTCGATATCAT
>Ga0302140_10006310_pt1 | contig 14889 bp, 13 predicted proteins | sample I_Bog_E1_1_FD_202095 | JGI IMG/M metagenome (GOLD analysis project Ga0302140, IMG submission 202095) | Peat permafrost microbial communities from Stordalen Mire near Abisko, Sweden - I_Bog_E1_1 | ecosystem: Environmental > Terrestrial > Soil > Wetlands > Peat | place: Sweden: Abisko, Stordalen...
TATACTGTATTTTTAGAGAGCTGAAGAATTGAGGCTACTTGCTCAGGAGTATATACTTTATTGGGTATAGTGTTAGTAGGCATGACTATATAGTACCAAACATTACTCAGTGTGTCAATATGGTAGACATGAGTTGGACGAAATGGAACCAAATTAAGCGAGAACTAATAAATATTTGGAAGATTGATAATCTAACGTGCTAGGAAGCACCAGCTAACCTTTAAATATTGCCTTAATTGATTTAAATACCTCATTAGTTTTTGTATCGTTTAACTCTCCGTATATTGTGCTGATCATTGTTTGATTGGTAGTAAATAATTTATCGGGTCTAATAAAGCTGTCTGATGGTAAGTTACCAATCTTAAAATCAGTAGGTAATAGGCTTATGGGATTGGAACTTGAGTATTTCTTGGACGTAATCTGGCATAGTATAACGTCTTCAAAATCAACTATTGCTACTACTAAAGCAGGCCTAATCTTTTCGGCAGACAGATCCGAAAAAGGGAATTTACTGGTTACTACTTGGCCTATTTTAAACTTGCCCATGCTTTGTCTTCTTCAGGACGTAACCAGTCTCTTGCTAAAACTTTTTCCGACATTAAAGCTGTGTCAGATAATTTTAGCTTTGGGCGGGCAGCTACTATGCTAATCTTACCTTTTGATGCTCTTATATCAACCTCACCAGTTAATCCACTTTCTTTTAAAAGTGGCTTAGGTATACGCACACCTTTTGAGTTGCCTATAGTAATAATTGATGTATTCATTGTAATTACATTATATATACGAAATTATAGATTGTCAAGGTGTTTAAAGGTAGATATTAGTTGGACTAATACTGCTGAAAAACAAAGGTAAGCATAATTATTTTCTAATTCTTCAATTGTTATACTTCGCTATATTTTTTATACCTATACTATTGATCAGTTATTGGATATTATAACAATAAGCGAAATGGTAGCGACGAGTGGACTCGAACCACTGACCCCAGGCTTATGAGTCCTGTGCTCTAACCAGCTGAGCTACGCCGCCATAGAACATATTTTACACTACCTCAAGTGTTTTACAGATATTCAAAATATCATTTTAAAGTATACTTTTATTAGATATGAGTATAGAAGAATTGGTGACCAAGCAACTTAAGCCAGGAAAATATGTAATTGCAGTATCAGGAGGTGTCGATTCAGTCACACTTCTAGATATTGCGTCTAAGTTAAAAGATATTGAAATTGTTGTTGCACATCTAGACCATGGAATTAGATCTGACTCAAAACTCGATCAAGAGCTGGTTAGAAATTTAGCTAAAAAGTATAAGCTAGTTTATGAGACAAAATCAGTAAATTTAGGTCCAAACGCTAGTGAAGAAAAGGCTAGAGACGCTAGGTATGAATTTTTGGAATCAGTTTTAAAGGCAAATCAGGCTGATGCTATTATAACTGCTCATCATCAAGATGACGCGATAGAAACGTCAATTATTAATTTAATTCGTGGTAGCGGAAGGTCGGGACTGACTTCACTTAAATCTAGTGAAAAATTAATCCGACCCTTACTAGGAGCAACTAAGGAACAAATAAGCCTCTATGCCACTGATCATAACTTGGCTTGGCGGGAAGACTCAACTAACCAGGATCTTAAATTCCGTCGCAATTTTATTAGACATAGATTACAAAACCTAACTGATAAATCTGCAGTCAAGCAACTTTATAAGCAAATTAGTAACCTAAGATCAACTAACGATCAACTCGACCAGGAGTTAAATCAGCTTTTAGTCGATATCAGCCAAGGAAATCAACTAATGAGAAATCAGTTTATTAATTTGTCTCATAGTTTATCGCTTGAATTAATGGCTTATTGGCTGAGGCAAAATAAGATATTCTCATTTGACACTAAGCTTTTAAATAATTTAGTTATTGCTGCAAAAACCTATAAACATGGTGGCAAGTTTAGTATTAACAAAGCTGCGTATTTGATGATTGAAACTAAGTTTTTAGAAATAAAGACTGACTTAACCTAGTCATATTGTATTAATTCAGATATAATTTTCTAATACATGGATAAGAACCCGCTTAAATCAGGTCAGTCGAAACTGCCCAAACAACGTGGATTAAAAAACATTGGTTTTGTTGTGCTGCTGCTTTTAATTGGCTGGTTACTGTTCTCGTCATACAATAAATCACCGACTCTTCAGACTCTACCACTGTCTCAGGTTATCCAAAATGCCAATGCTGGTGAATATTCAAAGATTTCAGTCAGTGGCACAGTACTGAAAATTACCAAAAAAGGTTCATCGACAGCTAGCTTGCAGTCAAATATGGGGACCTATACAGATCTAAAGACTGATGGCTTAAATCTTAATAAAGTTGAGCTACAGTATCAGGCAGTTTCCTCAACTGGATCAATTGTTCTAAGTATCTTCGAAACACTACTACCAGTAGCTTTCATAGCTTTCATTTTGTTTTATATTTTAAAGAGTGCCCAAGGTCAGGGTAATCAGGCTCTAAGTTTTGGTAAAAGCAAGGCTCGACTATATGGTAATGAAAAGCAAAATGTGACATTTAAAAATGTGGCTGGATCAAATGAGGCTAAGCAAGATCTTGAAGAGATTGTTGAATTTCTAAAGTTTCCTAAAAAATTTGAAGCAGTAGGAGCTAGGATTCCAAAAGGAGTTTTGTTAATCGGACCTCCAGGAACTGGAAAAACCTTGCTAGCAAGAGCCGTCGCAGGAGAAGCAAATGTGCCGTATTTTAGTATTTCAGGATCAGAGTTTGTTGAAATGTTTGTTGGAGTTGGTGCTAGTCGAGTAAGAGATCTATTTCAAAAAGCTAAGAAAAACTCACCATGTATTATTTTCATAGATGAGATTGATGCAGTAGGGCGAAGACGTGGTAGTGGCATGGGTGGCGGACATGACGAACGAGAACAGACCCTAAATCAAATACTGGTTGAAATGGATGGCTTTGAACAGGGTACAAATGTGATTGTTCTAGCTGCCACAAACCGAGCTGACGTACTCGATCCTGCACTACTTAGACCAGGACGTTTCGATCGACGAGTTAATATTGATTTGCCTGATAGAAAAGACCGTGAAGCAATCTTGAAGGTACATTTTAAAACTAAACCACTAGCTGCAAATGTTGACTTGTCATCTCTAGCTGGAAAATCTGCCGGATCATCAGGTGCAGATCTTGCTAACATTGCCAATGAGTCTGCGATTTTAGCAGCTCGAAACGGTCACAAGGAAATAACCCAGGATGACGTGACAAATGCTTTTGAAAAAGTTGCTATTGGACCTGAAAGAAAAAGCAGGATCATGTCTGACAAAGAAAAAGAAATTACTGCCTATCATGAAGCCGGACATGCAGTTGTAGGTCACGTTCTTCCTGACAGCGATTCAGTTCACAAAGTCACGATTATCCCAAGAGGTGGTGCTGGAGGTGTTACTTGGTTTATTCCACCAGATGATAAAAGCTATCAGAGTCTAATTGAACGTAAGGATATATTAGCGAGAATGCTTGGTGGAAGAATTGCTGAAGAAGTGGTTTATGGTCGTGATCACGTAACTACTGGAGCTGGAAGTGATCTTCAAAAAGCCGCTGAACTAGCTAGAGACATGATAGTTAACCAAGGTATGGGCGATAAACTTCGTGATCAAGTGTTTAGAGCTGATGAGGGAATGATGATCGATAGATTAGTCCATGAGCGAGATTATTCTGATCAGACTGCAAAAGTTATTGACGAGGAAGTTGAAGCTCTAATTACTGAATCAGCAAAACGAGCCACTGAAGTTATTAAAGCTAATCGAAAATATCTTGATCGACTAAAAGATGTATTAATTGAGAAAGAAACAATTGAGGCTGAAGAAGTTTTGAAGCTTTTAGACGGTACAATTCTACCTAAAAGCGCTAATTTGTACTAAAAAACACAATTTATGCTAGAACTTCTAGCATATAAATCTATAATATATGTAGATGAACCGAATCATAAAATATGCCAATAAATACAAGGGCATAAGTAATATCACAATGCTTTTGGTTGGTTCGGCACTACTAACTCAAATATTGGGTCTAGTACGAACAAAACTAGTTAATGGTAATTTTCATGCCTTTGGACCAAATAGCACTGATGCATATTTTGCAGCATTTAATATTCCTGATTTTTTCTTCTATACTTTTGCAGCCGGTGCTTTGGGTGTGGCTTTAATTCCTATAATCTCACAGCATTTTTCTAAAAAAGATAAAACCGCAGCTTATGAGCTAACTACTAGTATTTTAAATCTGTTTGCGCTTATTACACTGTTTGCCGGGGCAATTATTTTTATATTTGCTCGTCCTCTAATTCATCATGTTGTGGCTGCCGGTATGACACCAGCTCAGCTTAACAACGCAGTTATTATTACTCGGTTAATTGCTTTTAACCCATTTTTGTTTACCGTATCTGGTGTTTTAACTAGTTTGCAACAAAGTCTAAATCGATTTGTATTCTTTGCGCTTGGTCCAATTTTCTATAACACTTCGATTATCCTCAGTATTTTTATCTTTAAACACAACATTGGTCTAGTTGGACTTGGAGTTGGAGCTTTAGTTGGGGCAGTTTTACAGCTTATAATTATAGCCTTTGGATTAATCGGAATCGATTACCACTGGAACCATAATATCTTTTGGCACCGAAAAGACTTTAAAACTGTTATGGTCAACTTTCCCGCTAGATCAATTGGCCTGAGTATTAACCAAATTGAAGGTATTGTTGAAACCCATTTTGCTGATGGACTTGGTACTGGAAATGTGACTTTTTATAATAACGCTAACATTTTATCTAATGCACCAATCTATTTAATTGGTTCAACGATTTCCATGGCTGTTTTCCCGAGACTAACTAGAAGAATTGCTAATAATCAAATGGATCAATTTAGAGAAGACTTTTTAAAATATTTAAGAATTCTAATTTGGATGATACTACCCGTAACCATCATTTGTTTTTTTACTAGAGGTTACTTGGCCCGATTAATCTTTGCAAAAGACTCTGGACAAATTTCAAGTATTTTTGGTTTCTTAGCGGCTGCCATACTGTTTAATACTATCTACAGCATTATCTCTAGATGGTTTTTTGCCCAAAAAAATATCATGACTCCACTTCTGGTATCAGTTGGTATTATTATCTTAAACGGTATCTTAGCTTACGTCTTCTCGCGTCCATCTGCTTATAACGTTGAAGGATTGGCGCTAGCTCAGTCAGTTGTAGCTGCAATTGAAGTATTTGTGCTTGTCATAATTATGATAATTAAAGACCATCATATATTTAATAAGAACTTTATATCTGGACTGCTGAAAATTATTTCTGTCACTGGCTTTACTGCGCTTATTTCATATCTAATGATTAGCTCATTACCACTTCAACTTAAAGATCGTGGTTTTGTTACGCTAGGTTCTAAATTTGGCTTAATCGCAGGGGTTAGCCTATTAGTTCATCTACTAGTATCTTACGCCTTTGGTCTAGATGAGATTAACCCAGTAATTCGAAAGATTCGATCAATCAGTGGTAGGATTTTTCGAACTAGTTACTAACACCTCTCACACCTTTTAGGGTATAATTTGAGACTACGATGGATCCAACTAAAATTAGAAACTTTTGCATAATTGCCCACATTGATCATGGCAAGAGCACGCTAGCCGATCGAATGTTAGAACTTACTGGTACGGTTGAACTGCGCAACATGAAAAATCAGATGCTTGATCGCATGGATTTAGAGCGTGAAAAGGGCATTACGATTAAACTAGCTCCAGTAAAGATGGACTATAAAGGTTATCAACTAAATCTTATCGATACTCCAGGACATGTCGATTTTAGTTATGAGGTATCAAGAAGTCTAGAAGCCTGCGAAGGCGCAATCTTAGTAGTTGATGCCTCCCAAGGGATTCAGGCTCAGACTCTAGCTAATGTATATCTTGCAATCGCTGCCAATCTTACAATCATCCCAGTTTTAAATAAGATTGATCTCCCAGCAGCTAATATTGCTAAAGTCTCAAGTGAGATAATTAATTTATTAGGCTGCAGCCAGGATGAGATATTAAAAATTTCAGCTAAAACTGGTGATGGAGTTGAGATGGTTCTAGATAGAGTAATTAGTACTATACCAAGTCCAAGAGGTAATCCTCAGGCGAGTCTAAAAGCTTTAATTTTTGATAGTTATTATGATGATTACCGAGGTGTGGTCTTATTTGTCAGAGTTATTGATGGTCAACTTGGGAAGGGTGATCAAATTAAAATGATGGCAACTGAAGCTGAGGGAATTGCCTTAGATCTTGGTTTTTTAACGCCAGAACTTACCTCAATGCCAAAACTAGATAATGGCCAAATTGGGTTTATCGTTACCAACTTAAAAACTACTAGGCAAGCAAAAGTTGGTGATACAGTAACTCTAACTAAGTCTCCTGCTGAGACGCCACTTGCTGGCTACGTCGAAGTTAAACCATTTGTTTACGCTGGATTTTTTCCTGAAACTAACGAACAATATGAACTACTAAAAGACGCTATAGCTAAGCTAAGTTTAAGTGATGCGGCCTTGCAGTTTAGCTTAGAAAATTCATCTGTTCTTGGTTTTGGAGTCAGGATCGGTTTCCTAGGCTTACTTCACATGGATATAGTTAAAGAAAGGTTGGAGCGGGAGTATGGTTTGTCACTGATTGTGACTAATCCTTCAACTGACTATAAGATTACATTAAATAATGGAGATAAATTAGATATTCAATCAGCATCAGATTTACCAGACGCTTCGAAAATTTCAGTTATTGAAGAACCTTGGGTAAGGGGTGAGATAGTTTGTCCAAAACAATATCTTGGTAGCGTTTTAAATCTAGTTGTATCAAAACGAGGACTTCAAAAGAGTTTGTCTTTTGTTGACGAACAACTGTCAATTATGAACTTTGAGGCACCACTATCTAATCTATTAACAGATTTCTATGATCAATTAAAGAGTTTAACTAGTGGTTACGGCTCTTTTAATTACGACCTAGATGGTTATCGAGCCGAAGATCTGGTTAGACTAGACTTTTATGTTGCTGGCGATCGAGTTGATGCCCTAAGCATTATTGTCCATAGGTCAGAAGCTGAATCAATAGGTCGAACAACTGTAAATAAGCTAAAAGACATAATACCAAAACAATTATTTAAAGTCAGTCTTCAGGCGGCAATTGGTGGTAAGTTTATTGCCAGGGAAGACGTAGGGGCTATGAAAAAAGATGTCACTGCACATCTATATGGTGGTGACGTATCTAGAAAGAAAAAACTTTGGGCTAAACAAGCTAAAGGTAAGGAAAGAATGAAGCGATTTGGTAAAGTCGATATTCCAGCCGAGGCGTTTACTGTCATGCTTAAGCGAGATTAAGCAACTTTTATCATTATTTAATCTGTAAAAAACTTAATTAGCACTCTTGACTATTGAGTGCTAAATGGTATATACTGGCAGTTGTTAAGGATGAATGCCATTATGACAATTAGACAAAATCAAATCTTAATCGCAATTGTTGAGCAGTATGCTGAAGTCGCTAGTCCAGTCGGCTCTAACCTGTTAGCTAAATTATTTAATGTCTCATCAGCTACAATTCGGGCCGATATGGCTGAGCTTGAGAGATTGGGTTTTATTACCCAGCCTCATACTAGTGCTGGTAGAATTCCTACTGATAAAGGCTATAGATATTACGTCAACATTGTCAGTGACATCAATTTTCATCAAATAGCTAGTAGTTATGAGCGTCGAGCCGAGCGAGCAATAACTGCTCGAGTCATTGGCGGAGGTTTACCTCAACAGACAATTAGAAACGCAGTTGATACTATGGCTGAACTAACCCACAATTTAGGACTGGCTACAATTGGTGATCAACTATATATGAGTGGCTTATCTAATTTACTTGGCCAACCAGAATTTATTCACACTGATTCAGTTCAGGCTGTTGCTAGACTTTTAGATAATCTTGAGCCATGGTTAATTGAAACCGCACCCAATGAGCCAATTAGTGTTTACATCGGATCCGAAAATCCAATTGGTCGTAGCGCTGGTTGTAGTCTTATTATTAGTCGATTTAGAAGTCCCTACAGTGATCGAAGCTACGTTGGTATGCTTGGTCCAACTAGACAAAGCTATAAAGATGTAATCTCACTAGTTAAGCGAACTGGTGAACTATTAGAAGGAGCCCTATATGAATAATAGTCCAAAGAAGAAACCACAAACTAAGCCAACTTCAAGTTCAGCTGACAATCAAGTGGCTGCTCTAACCGAAGCTCTGCAACGTGAACGAGCTGATAGTCTTAATCTAAGACGTCGACACGAGCAAGACATTGCTAACTTAAGAAATTACGTCAAAGCTGATGTAGATAAAGATTTATTACCCGTAATAGATAACTTTGAGAGATCAGTAAAACATATTCCTGATGATCTTAAGGATAACGATTACATTTCGGGTATTAAATCTATCCTTAATCAATTTGAAAAAGTTATTAAGGATTTAGGTGTCGATAAAATTGAGACAGTTGGACAAATCTTTGATCCGAGTGTTCATGAAGCCGTAAGTATGGAAGAGGGTGAAGGTGAACATGAGATTGTTGTCGAAGAATTACAGTCTGGCTATAAAATTGGTGATCAAGTTATTAGACACGCAATTGTAAAAGTTAAACCAGGGAATTTAGATAACCCTGATAAATTAAATAAAGGAGAATAATATGGGAAAAATTATAGGAATTGATTTAGGTACAACTAACTCGGCTATGGCTGTTATGCAAGCTGGAAAACCAGAAATTATAGCCAATAGTGAAGGTGCTAGAACTACGCCAAGTGTCGTAGCGATTAATAAGAATAAAGAACGTTTAGTCGGGCAAGTTGCACGACGTCAAGCAGTAACAAATGGACAAAACACAGTTTTTGAAGTTAAACGACTAATTGGTCGAAATTTCGATGACAAAGAAGTTCAAAAAGATATTAAACTAATGCCGTATTCAATCGTAAAGTCTGGCAATAGCGTAAAAGTCACTATGGCTGACAAAGATTACAGTTCAGAGGAAGTTAGTGCGATGATTTTGTCTAAGCTAAAAGCTGATGCAGAAGCTTTCTTAGGCGAGCCAGTAACTGAGGCTGTAATTACTGTTCCAGCTTACTTTAATGATGCCCAAAGGCAGGCTACCAAAGATGCTGGTAAAATTGCTGGACTCGAAGTTAAGCGAATAATCAATGAACCAACAGCTGCAGCTCTTGCTTATGGACTAGATAAAGTCGATAAGAAAGATGAAAAAATTGTAGTTTATGACCTAGGCGGAGGAACTTTTGATGTCTCAATTTTGGAACTTGGTGATGGAGTTTTTGAAGTTAAAAGTACCAACGGTGATACACACCTTGGTGGTGCTGATTTCGACCGAGCAATTGTTAACTATCTGATTGAACAGTTTAAGACTGAACAAGGAATTGATTTAACTGGTGATAAAACTGCTATGCAGAGACTACGAGATGAAGCTGAGAAAGCTAAGATTGAACTATCAACAACTAATGAAGTTGATATTAATCTACCATTCCTAACAGCTGACGCAAATGGTCCAAAACACTTTGAGTACAAGCTAACACGAGCCAAACTTGAAGAACTAGTCGGTGATTTGATTGCTAAGACTAAGGAACCTTGTGAGAAAGCTCTAAAAGACGCTGGACTTAAAGCTAGTGATATTAACTCAGTAGTACTAGTTGGCGGAATGACTAGAATGCCAGCAGTTCAAGCTGAAGTTAAATCTATCTTTGGTAAAGAGCCAATGATGGGAGTTAACCCTGATGAAGTAGTTGCCGTCGGTGCAGCTATCCAAGGTGGAGTACTCCAAGGTGATGTTAAGGACGTATTACTGCTCGATGTAACACCGTTAAGTCTTGGTATTGAGACTATGGGTGGTGTTATGACAAAACTAATTGATCGAAATACTACTATTCCATCATCAAAGAGTGAAGTCTTTTCAACAGCTGCAGATAATCAACCACAGGTAGAAATTCACGTAATGCAAGGTGAGCGAGAAATGGCTGAGGGCAATAAGAGTCTTGGACGATTTGTACTTGATGGTATTGCACCAGCTCCTCGTGGCGTCCCACAAATTGAAGTCACCTTTAATATCGATGCTAATGGAATCTTGAATGTTTCAGCCAAAGATAAAGGTACCTCAAAAGAGCAGAGTATTACTATCTCAGGTAGCGGTAACTTAAGTAAAGATGACGTAGATAAGATGACTAAAGAAGCTGAAGCTCACGCCGAAGAGGATAAGAAGAAAAAAGACGTAATTGATGCAAAGAACGTACTTGAATCTGCAATCTATCAGGCAAATAAGCTAGTTACAGACAATAAAGATAAGGTTTCAGAAGATGACGTTAAGAAAATTAATGAAGCTGTTGAGATAGCTAAGAAAGTGGCTGATAAAGCTGAGGCCGATAAAGAAGAATTAGAAAAAGCCGGCAAGGATCTTAGTGAAGTCATCATGCCAATAGGATCAAAGTTATATGAGGCTGCTAAGGATGAAAAACCAGCAGATGATAAAGCTGAAGCTACTGATGAGACAAAATCTGACGAGCCAATTGAGGGCGAAGTAGTTGACGAAGATAAACCAAAAGATAAGAAATAGTATTACTAAAACTGTAGAATATATAAAATGGCTAAACGCGATTATTACGAAGTATTAGGTGTTTCAAAAGACGCAAGTGCTGATGAGATAAAAAAAGCCTTTCGAAAACTTGCTATTGAGCATCATCCAGATCGTGGTGGTAGTGAAGATAAGTTTAAAGAGATAAATGAGGCTTATGAAGTCTTAAAGGACCCTGAAAAACGAACTCGTTATGATCAGTTTGGTCACGCTGGGGTTGGTAATGATCCTGGAGCTGGATTTGGCGGAGGTGGTTTCCAGGGTCAAAGTATGAACTTTGATTTTGGTGACCTAGGTCTTGGTGATATTTTTGGTAGTTTCTTTGGCGGCGGAAATCAGAACCGTCAAAGACGTCCAACTCAAGGCCAGGATATTGAAACCAACATAGACATCTCTTTCGAGGACGCTATTTTTGGTACTGAAGTTAAACTAAGTTTGAATATTCTATCAAAGTGTGAGCATTGTAAGGGTGAGACAGTTGAGCCGGGATATTCGATGAAAACCTGCCCACAGTGTAGCGGTTCAGGACAGATTGTTAGTGTAGCCAAAACAATCTTTGGTAATATCCAACAAGCATCAGTTTGTCCAACCTGTGAAGGTGTTGGAAAAATTCCTGAGAAGAACTGTAGCGTTTGTCATGGCAAGGGAGTTGTTCATAAAGACCAGAAAATATCTCTTAAAGTTCCAGCTGGAATTGAAGACGGTTCAGTTATAAGGCTACGAGAGCGCGGCCAGTCGATTGCACGTGGCCAAAATGGAGATCTCTATGTAAATGTTAGAGTTAATTCGCATAAACAATTTACTCGAGAAGGTAACCTAATACTGAGTAAAGAACATATTGATAGCATTGATGCAGCACTTGGTACAGAAATTGATGTTAATACCGTTGATGGTCCAGTTAGGATGAAAATTCCAGCTGGAACTCAAGGCGGGACTGATTTTAAATTATCAAATCACGGCGTTCCAAACATGAGGGGTGGATCAAGAGGTGCTCATATAGTCACAATTGTTGTTGATACTCCAACTAAACTCTCAAAACAGCAAAGAGATCTACTTGAACAGTTTAAAACTGCTGAGAAAAAATCATTTTTCTAAAATAGTTAGTCGAAAATTAAAATTTGTGTAAAATAAAACTAATGCTTAAAAAACTCAAACTAGACAATAACGGTTTTATTCCGATGCTAATTACGCTACTTTTAATCGTCCTAATTGTAATTGCTCTGGCATTTTATAGAGTAGTAACAAAGAAATAATAAACATCGATATCTGTGATAACTGTGGTATAAACATTATATGACACAAATTCTAGGTATCTTTGAAACTATTGATTTCCCAGATTTTGGCATTAATTCGATTAAGGCTAAAATTGACACCGGGGCTTTTAGCGGAGCATTTCATTGTACGAAGATTAAGGAAGTCGATACACCGACTGGCAAGGAACTTCATTTTTCACCTTTTGATAACCCCGTTTGTGACATTAGAACCAAAGAGTATACTAGCAAACACGTAAAAAGTTCTAATGGCGTAACTCAAGAAAGATATTTTATTACGACTAAGGTAAAAATAGCTGGCAAAAACTATCAAACAATGTTAAGTTTAGCGGATAGAACAAGTATGCGATGGCCAGTGATTATTGGTCGCAGATTTTTAAGTGATTATAATTTTTTGGTTGACGTTAATAAATAGTCAGCCAAAATCCATAAATATGAAATAAGGTAACAATTATGAGAATAGCAATTTTATCAAAAGGCCCAGGCAATTACTCAACTAAACGTCTAAAGCAAGTTGCCATTGAGCGTGGTCATGAAGTTAGGATAATTGATTATTCTAGGTGTTATATGACTATTCAGAAGAATAATCCAGTAGTAAGTTTTGAAGGTGAAGAAGTTCATGACATTGATGTTATTATCCCAAGAATTGCCGCAGGCTTAACTAAGTATGGAACTGCAGTATGTCGTCAATTTGAAATGCAGGGTGTATTTACGACTGCTAGCTCACTTGCTATTAATCGTTCACGAGATAAGCTTCGTGCTATGCAGATTTTAGCTCGCTCAGGTGTGGGAATTCCAAAAACTGTATTTTCAAGAGCTGCAAGTGAAACCGAAGAAGTTATCGAGCAAGCTGGTGGTGCACCACTAATTATTAAAGTAGCTCGAGGTACACAAGGTAACGGCGTAGTATTAGCTGAGACAAAAAAAGCTGCTCAGGCTGTAATGCAGGCGTTCTATGTTGAAGGAGTAAACTTTTTAGTCCAGGAATATATTGCTGAGAGTTCAGGTACTGATATTAGGGCGTTTGTTGTCGGAGGTAGAGTTATAGCCAGTATGAAACGTCAAAGTCTAGATGATGATTTTCGATCTAATCTTCATCAAGGGGGTGAAGGTCGACCAGTTAAACTGACTGACGAAGAGCGAAAAACCGCTCAAAAAGCGGCCAAAGCAATGGGTCTACCGATTTGTGGCGTAGACATGCTTCGATCTGATAGGGGGCCACTAATACTAGAAGTTAATTCAAGCCCTGGGTTTGGAATTGAAAAAGTTACCAAGCATGACGTGGCTAAAAATGTGATTGAATATATCGAACAAAACGCCCGGGCAAACCAACGACGCGACCGAATCGGTGCTTAAAATTAAGCTTATGTTATTATAAATTGTAATGACAGAAGTTATTTTATTTGGCGTTGCAATTCTAATTGTTATAGCCCTATTACTTTCAAAAACAAACGCTGGGCTAGTCTTTTTGACCTTATGTGCCGGAAATACACTGTTACAATTTGCTGATAAGAATTTAAGTTATATTAATACCAAATTACAATCCAATAATATAACTAGTAGATTTATCGTCTCTGATAGTTTACTGAGAATAATTATAGTTTTGCTACCGGTAGTAATTATCTTGGTATTTTCAAAACACTACCATGGATTTAGTCGGTGGATGATTCAACTATTGCCAGCATTGGCAACAGGAATATTGGGATGTTTAATAATTATTCCACTACTTTCCGGTTCAGCCCAAAATTCAATTGCCAGTAATCCTGTTTGGAGTTTAATTCAGAAATACCAGATACCTATAGTAGCAGTCGGACTATTAATTTCGATTGTAGACGTAGTTCATAATTCACATTCTGGTCGCCCTAAACACTACCATAAGTCCAAAGAATAGATTGACAATCTGCTAAAAACAGAGATAATCTTATAAGAATAAACAATTATTATTCAATATGGGCCCGTAGCTCAGCTGGTTAGAGCACCTGCCTTTTAAGCAGGGTGTCGTGGGTTCAAGTCCCACCGGGCCCTCCAAGTATAAGCATTTTTGACACTTCCAAATCCTGCTATAATGTTGCCATGTATGGACATCACACTTGGCACCTAGGTGCCTGGCTATCACTTATCATAATTGTCGCACTACTGATTGCCGTCTTTGAGGTGTGGATGATAGTAGATGTAGCTATCAATAAAAAGATCAGCGATAAAGCGAAAGTCTGGTGGATAGTTGGCATGCTAATCGTTCACCCTTTTGTTGCTATTGCTTATTTCTTTACTGATCATCGCAAACGTTAGTAGTAAATAAATATCTTCGGCTTGGCCCTTATTTTGGTTGCGATAGCTTCCACATAGCCCCTCCAAGTATATTCAACAGATATAATTTAGTTCGTACCTACACCTCTCCAACTTGAGAGGTGTTTTTGTATCTGTTAAAAAGTTCTTATCCCACTAGGTATATACGTAAATCCAACTTATACCCTATAGTATACTTGTAAAATATGCAAAAGTATGATAGTATATAATCTGTTGTACTAAAACAAAAAATTATGTCAGAAAAACTTCAACGCAATCAATCCCTAGAGCCACTCCAGGAGCTAACCACTAACTTAGTCCAAGAGATGGGTGGTGAACAACCAGAACAACGTATCAACTGGTTAATGAATCAAAATGGTGAAACTTTTGGGCGTATGTTACTTGATGTTAATGGCACGGCTAGGGGTTTAGTACCAGAAGAACATAGGTTTGACGGGGAAGGCGTTCAAGCTGGTATGGTCGGTGGTTCAATCCCTCCCGACCAAGAAGATAAGGTTACTTTGTTAAGTGAACTAGTACAAAGTTCTCAAGCCCATGCCCAGAAGAGACTAGAGGAAGGGGCTGACGCTCAAACTGTAATGACCGAACTAGCCGTAGCTATTCCTACAGTCGTGAATAAGCTTCACTTGTTTGCTGATGGTAACGGTAGGACTAGCAGAAC
>Ga0302140_10006314_pt1 | contig 14885 bp, 10 predicted proteins | sample I_Bog_E1_1_FD_202095 | JGI IMG/M metagenome (GOLD analysis project Ga0302140, IMG submission 202095) | Peat permafrost microbial communities from Stordalen Mire near Abisko, Sweden - I_Bog_E1_1 | ecosystem: Environmental > Terrestrial > Soil > Wetlands > Peat | place: Sweden: Abisko, Stordalen...
GGCCCACGCATGTGCTCTTCAACGGTGGAGTGCTCCGCGCGCCCTTCGTGAGGGAACGCTTGCTCAGCGTCCTTGGCGAGTGGCTGGGCACTCCTGTGCAAACCCTGAGCGGCGAAGACCTCATGCACGCCGTAGCTCGCGGGTCCGCTTACTATGGCGCGGCGCGGCGGGGCAAAGGCGTTCGCATCCGCGGGGGCGTGGCCCGGTCCTACTACGTGGGCGTCGAAAGCTCCATGCCCGCTGTGCCCGGCCTCGCTGCCCCGATCAAAGCTCTCACCGTGGCGCAGTTCGGCATGGAAGAAGGCACCTCCGCCGGCGTTCCGGGCCGTCCCTTCGGACTGGTCGTCGGGGAGCCCGCCGAATTCCGCTTCTTCTCTTCCGCTACAAGGAAGACGGACGCGCCCGGCGATGTGATTGAAGACCTGGGCGGTGATTTGGAAGAAATGCCGGCGATGCAGGTGGATCTCGAACATGAGACGGGAGGCGTGGTTCCCGTCACCTTTGAAACCGTCATCACCGAACTCGGGCAATTGCAGCTCTGGTGCGTGGCTGCGAATGGACGTCGCTGGAAGCTGGAGTTCAACGTCCGCGAGCGACTCACGGCGGCCCAATGAACATCGGGATCGATCTCGGCACCACCAATTCCGCCCTGGCCTGGATTAACCCCGACCAGGCCGACGATGTCAGCTTTCCGCCCATTCACGTCTTCGATGTGCCGCAGCTGGTCGCGCAGCATCGCATTGAGCCGCGCCGTACGCTGCCGTCCTTTCTGCTGCTCGAAGAAGGCCAGCCCGTGGGTACGTATGCCCGGGAGCAAGGCGCGCTGCTGCCCACCAAACTGGTTCATTCCGCCAAGAGCTGGCTCTCGAACGCACAGGTGGACCGCACGGCCAAGATTCTTCCGTGGGATTCGCAGGAAGCCGCGCGCAGCTTATCTCCCGTGGAAGTCTCCGCGCGATTTCTGGCAAAGTTCCGCGAAGAGTGGGATAAATCCGGCAAGCCCGATCTGGCTGCGCAGAATATCGTGCTCACCGTTCCTGCTTCGTTTGACGAGGAAGGCCGCGAGCTCACAGTGGAGGCCGCGCGGCAAGCGGGCCTGCCGCAACTCACTCTGATTGAAGAGCCGGCCGCGGCGTTCTATTCCTGGATCGCGGGCAATCTGACGCAATCCCGTAAGCGGCTCTTCGATGGCCAAACGGTTCTCATCTGCGACGTCGGCGGAGGCACCAGCGACTTCAGCCTCATCCGCGTGGGCCGCGAGAACGATCGCATCGAATTCACGCGCACCGCCGTCGGCAGGCATCTGCTGCTCGGTGGCGATAACCTGGATCTCACGCTCGGGTGGCTGGTCGAAAATAAGCTCGGCGTTCCATTGTCTCTGCGGCAGCGCAGCGGCATGCGGCGGCAATGTTCGTCCGCCAAGGAGAAGCTGCTCTCCGATCCCAAGCTGGCCAGCGTCGAGATCACCGTGCTGGGAAGCGGGTCTTCGCTCGTCGGCAAGACGCTGAAGACCGAGATTCTGCGTGAAGAAGCCCTGGAACTGACGCTGGAAGGTTTCCTGCCTCTCACCGAGCGTGGGACAAAGCCACAGGATGAAAAGCGCAGTCTGTTCCGTGAACTCGGCCTGCCGTATGAAACCGATCCGGCGATCACGAAGCATCTGGCCGCGTTCCTCGATACCGCGGGTCAGATTCCGGACGCGATTCTGTTCAACGGAGGCTTCTTCATCCCGGAGATCTGCCGCGAACGCGTCGCGGACGCGCTGCAACATTGGTACGGAAAACGCCCGGAGATTTTCGACAATCGCGACCTGGACCTGGCCGTGGCGCGCGGCGCGGCTTATTACAGCTACGTGCGTTCCACCGGTTCGGGCGTCATCGTCCGAGGCGGTTTGCCGCGTGCTTACTTCATCGGCCTGAGTAACGACAACGCCGTTTGCCTGGTGCCGCGCGGCGCCGAAGAAGGCACGACGCTGGAGATCGATCGCGACGATTTGCATGTAGTGGCGAACCGGCCCGTCAGCTTCGCGCTCTATAGTTCACTCGCGCGTTCGGAAGACGCGCCCGGCCAACTGGTTCCCATCGAACCCGAGTTCCGCCGCCACGCGCCCCTGCAAGCTGTCCTGCGATTTGGGAAGCAGGGCGAGCGCGAAGTTCCCGTCACGCTGGGCGCTCGATTGACTGAGATCGGCACGCTCGAAACCTGGTGCCAGTCGAAGATCAGCGAGCATCGCTGGCGGCTGCAATTCGAGCTGCGTAAAGGGGCGCCCGATGCGCCTTCGAAGCCTGCCGCTATCGTTAGCGACGAAGCTGTAAAGAGCTCGGTAGCTCTGGTCCAAGACGTTTTCACGGCGACATCCGCGGTGGTGCCCGAAGAATTGCCTGCGCGTCTCGAACAGTTGCTCGGCCTGGGCCGCAACTCATGGCCTGTAGCGGCGGCGCGCGAACTGGCCGACGCGTTTCTAACGGTCGTCGAGGGCCGCCGTAAAAGCCCGGCATATGAAGTCCGCTGGCTGAATCTGTGCGGCTTCTGCCTGCGCCCCGGCTTCGGCTATCCCGGCGATGAATACCGCGTTGAGCAGGCGCGCCGCGTCTATTCCGGCGGCCTGCAATTTGCGAATCAGGCACAGAATGAGATCGATTGGTGGATCTTTTGGGGACGCCTGGCCGGCGGCATGAATCGCAACCAGCAGGTGGACATCTTCCAGCGTTTATCGGGCGCGCTACTGCCGCGGCGCAACGAGAAAAGGCAGCGCATCAATTCGAGCCTGATGCGCGAGATGTGGCGCACGGCCAGCAGCCTGGAGCTTCTGCCCGCCGGCACCCGCACCGAGTTGGGCGACGCCATTCTGCGCAACGCCAAGGCCGGCCAGTTTTCGTCCAACGACTTCTGGTGCCTTTCCCGCCTCGCGGCGCGGCAGCTTTTCTATGGTCCCGCGAACCAGGTACTGCCGGCGGCGACGGCGGGTCGCTGGGCTGAGGCTCTGCTGAAGGTTCCGGGCGCGGAGGAAGTGCTGGCGTCAATCGCGCGGCATACCGGCGACCCGGTGCGCGATCTGCCGCCGGCCGTGTTCGATGCCGTGAGAACGAGGCTGACGGACGAACGTCACCTGGCAATTCTGGAAGGCGACGAGAGTCCCGATGAGCGCGCCATGGGGCGGATTTTCGGGGAGAGCCTGCCGAGCGGGTTGCGAGTAGTAGGAAACTAGTGGGCAGAGGGAAATCATCCTTAACGTTTTCACATCGTGCTTTCTATTGGACTATTTGTACTTGAATGTTGCCTTGGAGGCCGACCTGTTGATAAGTCCCTGGACCAGGCAGTTGAATCTGGAGTTCATACACTCCGGAGATGGATCCGACCAGAGCCGTTGCGGAGACTAGCGTGGGAGGCGGGGGGAAAATTGGCTGTGGATTGAGTGGTGTCGCGCTCGTGACAACGGCTCCCGTTGCTTGAGAGGGCGATGTGACTCCGAAGCCATCGGCGAAGATCGTGATCGTTGATCCGGCCTTCGCTGGATTCGCGCAACCGTTCACCGTTCCATCCTGATTCAAAGCAAGAGTGACCGTTTGTCCCAGATAGGCGGGGGTGCATCCGACTGATTCAGCCGCGACTTCGAAGATCGAGGCTGCGCTCGCGGTAAGTGGCACCGCGCGGGAATCCACATTCGCGATCTGTATGGTTGCCGTCGACTGTCCGGCAACTTCAAATGGAACCTGCACGTTCAGTTGGTGAGGCGATTCGAAGAGGATCGGCGCGGGGATTCCATTTACGGTCACCGAGGCATTCGTCCCGGAAGTAGGATAGAAGCCGTTCGATGGTTGCGACGTCGAGGTATCGGCCGACAGCCCAGTGCCGTAGATGGTGAGTAACTGCCCAGGAGTCACGGTGCTGGTCACGGACACCCCGGCGGAATCGGCGAGGCACGCGATGGGCGCATCTTGCGCGTCCAGGTTCATCTGCGCGAGGTAGTTGGCGGCGACCCACAGGGTGTCGTTCGAGCCGACCGCTACTGATGGGTTATACCCGTTCAGCGGGCTCACGGTCTGCGTTCGAGTGACCGCCGTTCCGTCCGTCGTGAGGGCCGACACGAAGGACTGCGGGACGCAATTCCGATAGATTCCGAAGATACCCGGCAGATCGGGAGACGCTGCGTTCCCGGTCAGGTAAATCAGGTTGTTCGTCTCGTCGAGAGACATCCCGGTGATGCTGTCATGGTCGGAGCCGCCGAAGTAAGTAGAGAAGACAAGTGCTGTGCCGGTAGGGTTCAAGGCGGAAACGTAGCCGGCGCCTTGGGGCTGCGCCTGAAATTCGGGTTCGAGCGATCCGGGGGTTGTGGGGTAGTTCGGCGATGCGGTGGTTCCGGCGACATAGACATTCCCGGCGGAGTCGACGGCGATACCGGCCGGCGTTTCGCCTCAGCCCGATGTGAGATAGGTCGAGAAGAGTAGCGCGGTGCCGGTGGCGTTGACGCCGGTGACGTACTGGCTATTGTTGCAGGCTGGACCGTTCATGGTGACGACGTTACAGAGCTCGGGCGGGATGCTGGTCTGGTAGGCGCCTTGAGTCGGCGTTTGCCCGTATGGGTCGGCAGCGACAGTGAAGACGTCTCCCTTGTCATCGACGGCGATATGCGAGCCGCCGTAGTTGTGGATGGCGTAAATAACCCGTCCCTGCCCATTCAATTTCACGATGAAGCTGTTGCTCTGATTTGTTCCGGACAAGCTGCCAAGGGTAGATACCACGTTCGGATCGTAACCAGTCACGTATAGATTGCCCTGTGAGTCGAATGCCATGTCAGATATCGATGAGTAGGCCGGAAACGGTTCCGAATTGGGCCCGAGGATTGCTGAATTGGATTCGGTCGGGCTCGTATACAGCGTCGCCGAAAACCAGGAGCCGCTCGGCCCCACAGCCAACGACTCGAAATTGCATCGAGTCATCGACCCGACGCAGTCAACCCCGATTTGCGAGAAGAAGATTAACTTCGACCCGTCAGGCGAGATTTCAGCGACGAATATCGCGGGGCCGGAGAACTCAGAATAGTACCCTCCCACGTACACATTCCCGGACGCGGCGGTCTTGACCTGTGTCGGGGTCGTGCCTACGGGCAGCAGGTTAGAGAATTGAACGGTCGCACCGAAAACCGGCGCGGCCAGAAGGCTGAGCAAAACGAGGGGGTTGCGGGGGCACATCATGCCTGTGATTGTATGCCCGCCGAAGTAACGCAGCTGTAAAGTAATGTAGCTTAACTCACTCCTCGACTCCCAGCCACCAACCACCTATCTTCTCGGGATCAAACCAAGTCAAGTCGCGTCCAAACCATCGCGAGGTTCCCCAGGCGTTCTTCACTTTATTCTTTCCACTAAGCACGAACGCGACGGGGCCTTCGCCGAACTTTGTGATGCGCTCCGCCACCCATGAGTCCGCGCTGAGCGGCGCGGCGAAAATGACGGGCGAATCCGCGATCCACGCCAGTTCCGCGCCGAACTTTTGATCCACCTGCCGCAATGCGCGCGGCGCATCGCCATAGCCGAGGTGAAATCGATCCAGTGCATCCGATAGCTTCGACACCGCAATCACCACACGTAGGACGCCCGCCTCATCTCGATTCGACGGCTTGCCGCTCGGGAACGCACGGTTCTGCCGCGGCGTTTCGTCTGTAATCAAGAACGGAAACACCGACCCCTCCAAGTCGCCGGTTTTCCACTTCAACGGCACGCCATCCGGACGCGTGCGCCCGCCCTCCACAACCTTCACCGGCAGGCCCGCAGCCCTGATCCGCGCCACTTCCCCATCGAAGAAAGTGGGCCGCACCGCCCAGGCGCAAGGCCCCGCATTCCCTTCCATGAACTTGCTCCAATGATGCGCAGCCAGAGCCGCCGGATCGTAATTGGCTTGCGGCGCGATCAGCTCAATGTAAGATCCATCCGGGAAACTCGCGATGGCCATCTCGGTGGCGTGGTTGGTATGCGGGCCACCGGATTCAAAGTGCAATCCGGCCGTCGAGAGTTGCTGCTCCATCACGGCGAGACTCTTGCCCGCAACCGTAACGTGATCGATCTTCAGATCTGCCGCCGGCGCGAGCATGGGAATTACCAGAAGGAGAGCACGAAGCTTCATGCTCTATTTTTGATCAAAGAGCCCGGAGCGTCCAATGTGCTCGCCCTTCAGCATGACCATCGAGATGGAAGAGAGCGCCTTCACATCCTGCAAAGGGTTGCCGTCCACCAGCAGGAAGGTGGCTTCTTTTCCTTTTTCGATGGTTCCAAAGCGGTCGCCCGCGCCCAGCAGTTTTGCGCCATTGGCCGTTGCCGCCTGAAGCGCGACCTGAATCGGAATGCCGGCCGCCACCCATAACTCGACCTCGTGTTGAACGGTGGGCCCGTGCATGACGAGGAAATTGCCGGCGTCCGAACCCGTTACCAGCATCACTCCGGCTTTCCATGCTCGAACCAGATTTCTGTTGCCCTGTTCAAGAGACATCGGGTACTTAGCGATCCCGTTCCGCATCTCCGCAAACTCGGATGACATGGCCGCTCTGCGCGTGCCGGTGATCAACTCCTGCGGCGTCACCTGCTGCACCAGCGAGTTATTCAGGATGGTCGCGTTACCGGCCGCGAAGTTTGTCATCCCTTCGACTACGCTGAGCGTGGGATCGAAGGCGATGCCTTTGGCCTTCATCTCCGCCAGGGTAGCATCGGGAATGTCATCCACATAGGACCCATGCTCGATGGAATTCGCGCCGATCGCGACGGCGTCGATCACATCGGCGCTGCGTCCGGTGTGGATTGACGCGGGCAAACCCTTGCGGTGGGCCTCGTCCACCACCGTCCGCAGGATTCCGATTTCCATGCGCTGGTAGGGATGCGAGGCCGCGCCCTCGTCCAGAATCCCTTTGATGGCATTCACGCGTTTGGCTGCCAGCGCGTCAACCATGCTTCGCGCCTGGTCCACATTTCTCGGGATGCGCAGAAATTCGGCATTGAAGCCGGCGCGGAACGCTTCCGGCATGTAATTCGCGTACTCGGTGCCGTGACCTTTCTCCGCCGTAAATAAGGGACCGCAGATAAAGATTTCCGGGCCCAGCTTTTCGCCTGAGTTGAATAACTCGCGGTAGCGCAGACCTTCCTTCAACTGGTCGCCCGCGCTGCGAACGGCGGTAACTCCACTGTAAAGATACGCCTCGAACTCATGCTGCGCGGACTTATCCGGATCGAACTTACTCGGATCGTCCGAGAATCCGCCCGAAGCGCCAAAATGTATGTGGACATCCACTAACCCAGGCAGTAGTGTCTTGCCGGCCGCGTCGATCGCTTCGGCTTTCAGATCTTTCGCTTCTGGTGAGACGCCCTCATAGATAGCGGCCACCTTCCCATTGCGCACCAGCACCGCGCCGGTTTCGATCACTTTTCCAGTTCCGGTGAAGATGCGCGCATTGCGGATCAGGACAGCCTGGCCGCGCTCCAGATCGCGCATCAGAATCTTCGACTTATGCTGATCTTCCTTGGAGTGCGCTTCCCACGCGCCAAGCACGATGAACGGACAGAGGACTACCAGAACCCAAAGCTTGGCGGTAGCTTTCAACTTCTCTTCCTTCTCCCAACGGAAAAGCTTGGTGGCCAGGAAGATGCCGATAACGCCGGTAATCAACATTGCGGTCGCGGCAAGCCAGTTCTGCAGGAAAGATTCGCCGCGCTGCAGGATGCCGCCCAAGCCGGTCATGAGGTACTTGGCGGGCACGAACTCCACCACGTTCTGGAGCCATAAAGGAAACAGGGTAATCGGGATGGTGATGCCGCTTAGAAACAACATGGCCATGTAGATGGGCTGAATCAGAATCATGCTCTCCTGCATGGAGTTCACCACGGAAGAGACGATCAACCCGATCGCGCGGAAAGCCAGGCATCCGAGACACGCGAACAGGAAAAACGACAGCATGTTCGAGGGCAGCTTCATGGCGTAAACCACCATCGCCAGCACAATGGTCCCTACTAACGCCGGGATATAGATCACCAGCCCGCTCATCATCGATGAAATCAACAGCGGCAGCGGCGAAATGGGAGTTACTTTATAACGCCGCAGGACGTTGGTTTCGCGCTCCTGCACGGCTCGCATTCCGGCGCCATAGAGTCCGTTGCCGAGGATGCCGAGCGCGGTCACCATGGATACCACCTGAAAGATGACGTTGCCTTGATCGGCATTATAGAGCTGTCCGAAGATGAAGAAAAACAGCAGCGGGAAGAAGTAATTGAAGAATAAGACGGAGCGGGCCCGGAAGGCCAGCTTCATGTCGATCTGAAACAGCGCAATGTAAGCTCTGAGCATTTACGTTTCCCGGAGTTTCTTGCCTGTGAGTTCGATGAAGACATCTTCCAGGGTGGGGCGATTGAGCCGGACGTCATCCAGTTCCATAGCGTTCGAATCCACCCACTTCACCATCTCCACCAGGGTGCGGGCGGGCTTTGATGAAGTGACGTTGATGTGCCTCTTGTCTTCACTCAATACAGCGCGCACGGCATCCGGCCAGCCGGGAAGTTCCCCGCCTTCCCAGGGAAGGTTCAAGGTCATCTCAATGGCCGATTGCGTCGCGCTTTTCTCCTGCAATTCACGCGGCGAACCGATCGCGATGATTTTGCCCGCATCCACAATGGCCACGCGGTCACAGAGGCGCTCGGCCTCTTCGATGTAGTGGGTGGTCATCAGGATCGTTCTCTTCTCCTGGCGCAGCTCTTCCAGCAGATCGCGAATTTCCAGGCGCACCTGTGGATCAAGGCCGGTCGTCGGCTCATCCAGAAACAGAAGCTGCGGGTCGTTAATCAACGCAAGCGCCAGTGCAAGGCGCTGTTTCTGACCGCCCGAGAGCGTGGCGTATCCGGCGTCTTTTTTCTCCCAGAGCTGCAATCGTTTCAGAAGGGCATCGCCATCGACGGTGCGCGTGTAGAACGCCGCAAACAGCGTCAGCGATTCCTTCACCGTGATCTTATCCGGAAGGTTCGTGGCTTGCAGGCACACGCCGATGCGATCTTTCAGCTTATTGGTTTGCAGTTCGGGATCGAAATCGAGAACTTTCACGTCGCCGGAAGTCCGCGGCCGCAGCCCTTCTAGGATTTCCACCGTGGAAGTCTTGCCCGCCCCGTTCGGGCCGAGTAATCCAAAAACCTCGCCGGGGCGGACTTCGAAATCGAGGCCTCGAACAGCTTCAACGTCGCCGTAGGATTTAGTCAACCCACGGACATAGATGGCGTAGCCGCTGCTATCCATTTTGGACCGATAGCGTGCTTCGTTTGCTGCCGAACAGCAGATAGATCAACAGGCCGATCAGCAGCCAGAGGATGAAGCGGAACCAGGTCATCAACGGCAGGCCCATCATCAGCGTGAGGCAGCACCCGATGGAGAGCAGGGGGATCAGCGGCACCCACGGTACTTTAAAGCTGCGCGGGCGGTCGGGCTGCTTCTTTCGCAAAACGATCACGCCAGCAGATACGACGATGAAAGCGAAAAGGGTCCCGATATTTGAGAGTTCCGCAAAAGTGTCGATATCCCACAGGCCGGCGGGCAATCCGACAACCAGGCCGGCAACCCAGGTGCTGATGTAGGGCGTCCGGTATTTGGGGTGCACCCGGCTGAAAATGCCGGGCAGCAGGCGATCGCGGGACATCGCGAACCAGATGCGCGCCTGTCCGTACTGGTAGACCAGCAGGGACGAGATCATGCCAATGAGCGCGCCGATGGTGACCACCACACGCAGCCGGTTGTAGCCGAGAGCTTTCAGCGCGTCCGCGACGGGGGAATCCGTGTTCAGGGTTTCGTACCTGGCGATGCCGGTGAGCACCAACGCCACCGAGCCATAAAGAATGGTGCAGACAATGAGCGTGGCGATGATCCCATGGGGCACATCCCGCTGCGGGTTCTTACACTCCTCGGCCGCTGTTGAAACCGAATCGAAACCAATGTAAGTGAAAAAGACGATGGATGCGCCGGTGAGGACGCCGGAGAACCCGTTGGGCGCGAAAGGCTTCCAGTTCTCAACGTGAATGGCCTTGGCTGCGCCGACGCAAAAAATGACGATGGCGAGAATCTTGATGCCCACCATCACCGCGTTTGTTTCCGCGCCTTCCCTGACGCCCTTCACCAACACCCAGGTGACGAGCATGGTGATGGCGAGCGCTGGGATATTGAAGATTCCACTTGGCTGGCCGGGCGCGGGCCACGCGGGATAGGCGATGATAGCGGGCAAATGGACGCCGAACAGATTGTCGCCCAGGTCCTGGAGATAGGCGGAGAATCCAACCGCGACGGACATGTTGGAGACGGCGTATTCCAGGATGAGATCCCAGCCGATGATCCACGCGATGATCTCGCCCAAAATCGCGTAGGCGTAGGTGTACGCGCTGCCCGCGATGGGAATCATGGAAGCCAGTTCCGCGTAGCAGAGGCCCGCGAACAGGCACGCGATGGCGACCAGGACGAACGAAACGGTAATCGCCGGACCGGCGCCGGGACGCCCCAGCATGGAAATGCCGTGCGTCCCATGAATCAGAAGATCGATGACGGTGGCGTGGAAGATCGACTTGATCTTGGTGACGCTTCCGGCCGCCGCCGTCCCCGTGAGTGTGAAGATGCCGGAACCGATGACGGCGCCGATTCCCAGGGCGGTTAAACTCCACGGCCCAAGAGTCTTGCGGAGCCGGTGCTCCGGCTCTTCCGAGGAGGCAATCAGCTCATCAATGTTCTTGGTGCGGAATAGATCCGGCATCAGCGGATTTTACCGCTTCCGCTGGCCTTGCGCCATTCTTTGGACCTTTTTCTTTTGCGAGCCGCGCGCCACTCCGGCCGCTCGCTTCGCTTTCGGCGCGGCTTTCTTGCGGGCTGTCCGCTTCAGCTTCTTGCGCTCGACTTTGTCTTCAACCTTCTTCGTGTTTGCCATTATTTCCGTTTGATTCCTGCGTATTTTTCAATCAACTTCTTGAGCCCGTGGCGCGCGAACATGACGGTGATTTTTGCATCGTCGCCCTCACCCTCGCGGCGCACAACCGTACCGATCCCGTATTTGGGATGCTCTATTACTGTACCTGTTTTCGCTGGACCACTTGGGGCGACGGGCTTGGGAAGGGGCGCGGTGGCGGGCGCACGCGGTGGAAACTGCGGCGCGGATGTCGCGGCGGCGCGGGGCGGAAGCCTTGCGGGCACCGGCGGCGCTACAGGAGTCTGAACCGGCATTTGGAGCCCGCGCTCCTTGAAGAACTGCGAGATGTTGTCGATCGAGTTGTACGTCTTGCCGGTGTAGACGTTGCGTTTGGCAATTTGCCTGGCTTCCTCACGTTCCGCGCTTAAATCGACCTGCGGAATCTCGTCGCCCGCACCGGCGCCAATGTTGATCATCAAGTGCGAGGGAACTTCTTTCAGAAAACGCGATGCCAGAGACCGCTCCTGCTCACCACCGCCAAAACGGCGCCGGTACCGCGCCCACGTCAGGTAGAGCCGCTTCTCCGCGCGCGTCATCCCCACGTAGCAAAGCCGGCGCTCTTCTTCCATGGCCGATTCGGAATTCAGCGATCGGAAATGCGGGAAGATGCCTTCTTCCATGCCAGCCAGAAACACGACGGGAAATTCCAGGCCTTTGGCGTTGTGCAGCGTTAACAGCATCACCTGCGCCTTGGTATCCACCTGATCGGTCTGGGCAACCAGCGCGGCATGATCCAGAAAATCCGCCGCCGTTTCGCCACGCTCCCACGCCTCAGCCGCGGCGTTCGTGATTTCGTTCAGGTTCTCGATGCGAGCTTCGGATTCGGGCGTGTGTTCCTGTTCCAGCATGCGGCGATAGCCGGTGCGTTCCTCGATGAACTGGAGTGCTTCATTGAGCGGGATTTTCTCCACGGCTTCGCTGAGTTCCTCAATGAGATTGCGAAAAGCCGAAATCGCGGAATGCGCGCGCGTGCCGAGTTGATTCTCGTCGAGCATTCGCCGCAGCGCGTCCCAGAGACTGCTCTCCTGCTGTGCGGCAAAGGCCTGGATCTGATCGACGGTACTCTTTCCAATGCCGCGCGCGGGCGTATTGATCACGCGGGTTAAGGCCACTGAATCCTGGTGCGAGAGGCTGAGCTTCAGATACGACAGGATGTCTTTGACTTCCATGCGCTGATAGAAGCTGACTCCGCCGACAACCAGATAGGGCCGGCCATAGCGCCGCAGGGCTTCTTCAATCTGGCGCGATTGCGAGTTGGTGCGGTAGAGCACGGCGACATGCCATTGGGGGTGCTGGCTCAGCACGCGCTCGATGGTGTCGGCGATGAAGAGGGCTTCGTTTTCCGCGTCGTGCCCGGCGTAGAGAGCCAGCTCGTCGCCCGCGCCGGAATCCGTCCAAAGCCACTTCCCTTTGCGCTCTTTGTTGTTGGCGACGACGGCGGAAGCGGCTTCGAGGATGTTCTTGGTGGAGCGGTAATTCTGTTCCAGTCGGATGGTTTTCGCGTTGGGATAATCGCGTTCGAAATCGAGAATGTTGCGAATGTCCGCACCGCGCCAGCTATAAATGGATTGATCTTCGTCGCCCACCACGCAGACATTCGAATGTTCCTGGGTGAGCAGGCGCATCAACTGGTACTGCGTGCGGTTGGTGTCCTGGTATTCGTCGATCATCAGGTAACTGATGCGCCGGTTGTAGGCTTCGCGGGTGGCCGCATCGTGAGCCAGAAGCCGAACGGTTTCCAGTAGTAGGTCGTCAAAATCAAGCGCGTTGGCGTTCCGGAGGCCTTTTTCGTATTCTTCGAACAACGCCGCGATGCGCGACATTTTGGGGTCCTGAGCTTCCTCGTAAAGCTCCTGCGGCGACTTCTGGCAGTTCTTGGAATGGCTGATCACGGACATGGTCGCGCGAAGCGGCATGGCCTTGTCATCGAGCCCCAGCTTCTTGTAAGCCGCTTTGACGATGGCGTGTTGATCGTCATCATCATAGATGGAGAAACGCCTGGTGAACCCGGGACGGATGAGCGCCAGCGCATCGCCATCGCGGCGCAGCAGGCGGACGCAAAACGAGTGGAAGGTCGAGAGGTTGGGGGTTCCGTGAACGCCCGCGCCTTCGATCAGCGATTCGACGCGCGAACGCATTTCCGCTGCGGCTTTATTGGTGAAGGTGACGGCGAGAATGGCGGAAGGGGGGATGTGTTTGGCGGTGACCAGGTGCGCGATGCGATGCGTAATGACGCGCGTTTTTCCGCTGCCGGCGCCGGCCAGGATCAGGAGCGGACCTTCAGTTGAGGCAACGGCTTCACGCTGCTGAGGATTGAGACCTTCGAGGAAATCCATTACGCGGGGAATTTCGATTTTAGCAGGGCGCTCCGGATGGAAGACTGCATAATAGAAGCAGGGACTTCGCATGGCGACAACCACAACGACAACCACAACAACGATGTCGGGTACTCAGTTTGATGCTCTCCCATATGACGAGGGCAGACGCTGGGAACTGCTTGGGGGAGAACTCATTGAAATGCCTAGCCCGACGCCGCGACACCAGGATATCGTCTTTCTCATCCAGACCGCATTGCGCCATTATCTGGCGGCGAGTGGGCATCAGGGACGCGTGTATGCTGACGTCGAGTTCGCGCTCAGCAGCAATGACCGGCTCCGCCCCGACGTCTGTGTGCTTCTCGCGGAGAAGTCAGTGAGTCTTGATCTCGACCGAATTCCCATTCCCGGCGCCCCGGATATCGCCATTGAAGTGATCTCGCCCACAGAACGCGCGGTCGCCAGCTACGGAAAGGTCAGGACGTGTCTGCGGAACGGCACTGCCGAGGTCTGGCAGGTGTATCCCGACACCCGCACCGTTCAGGTTTATATAGGGGAGACAAGCCACTCCATCGACTTCGACCAGCAAGTTACGAGCGGCTTACTGCCCGGTTTTGCTTCGCCCGTGGCTGCGTTCTTCGAGTAGGCACGGGTGCATCAGCCAACAGTGCAGCGGGGCGCCGTCTTTACGGCTTGGAAATTATGAAGCCCGAGTACATCCAGGAGGTTGGCGCATTGGCGTCGCTTTCGGCGTAGATGCCGACCTGGCTGCCGCCATCCGCCGGCTGCCCCGACGCCGTGCCCACCTGTTGATCGTTGACATAGAAGGTCGCCTGGGTTCCTTTGGTTGCCACGTGAAGGGAATTGGTTTGGCCCGTACCTTTCTTGATGGCGGCATTCGCCTGAAATGGAATTGGGAAAAGATAACGCCCGCCCGCGTAGCGCAGCACCTTATATTGGCCCGTCGTATCGATCACGAACAGGTAGTAGGAGTTGTAATCCTTCGCCCAAAATACAATCCCGGCGAGCTGGTTCCCCGGCTTGTCGCTAGCGAGCGACCCGATAGTAACGCAGATGTCCACGTCGTCATACACATCGCCCCCGTAAAGACTGCGCATCGCTTTGCCGGCAACAAGTTTTTCGAGTAAAGTGCCGTCCTTGACTGAGAATGTATAGCTGGCGTCGGAAGCGAAACCCCAGGCAGGATTTAGCTGAGCGAATTTATCCTCAAACAGAACCTTGCCTGGACAGCCCGTAGCGGCAGCGGCGGATATGACAAGACACAGGCTTATGGATGCGGCGACGAACAGATGGCGCATGCGGGTGCTCCTTCCGGCAGCGGTTCTTACGCCTCCGCAGCGGATATCCCAGGACGAACGTAACACTGATTAGCGTACCTGTCAAGAACAATGCGCGTGGCTATCCCCACGAATATCCCAACCTGGGATGTTGCAACCGGTGATATGATTTTTTTGAGCGTCGGCTGCTGGAGCGTCGACTTTGAAGGGCGGCGGCAAGGGGGACAAAGATGGTGAGTCGGGTTATCATTACCCTGGCTGGTTTCCTAAGCGTTGGGTTATTTGGGGGTGGCGGGGTTGCCCGGG
>Ga0302140_10006315_pt1 | contig 14885 bp, 6 predicted proteins | sample I_Bog_E1_1_FD_202095 | JGI IMG/M metagenome (GOLD analysis project Ga0302140, IMG submission 202095) | Peat permafrost microbial communities from Stordalen Mire near Abisko, Sweden - I_Bog_E1_1 | ecosystem: Environmental > Terrestrial > Soil > Wetlands > Peat | place: Sweden: Abisko, Stordalen...
TAACTCAACTGTTAAAACACTTGCATTTGCCAGTTGCTCTTTATTGAAAATTTCATCTATTCCTTTTCCCGCATAAGCATCATAACGAAGAAATTTTTTCTTCAGTTCAGGTATTTGAGCTACCATATCACCCCGCAAATTATAAGGATAAGCTTTGCCATCTGATTTATAGTAAACGGGAATGCATTCGCTCTGCCCATTTTTATCAAAATCTCCAACATAAAGTTTTGCCGGATGTTGTGCATCTGCTTTGATCCTTGAATTCAAACCGAAATTCCCGGCAATCAGATCAGGATACCCATCCCCGTTAACATCCGAGATTGTTAAACAATTCCACCATCCGGAAGAGTTTGATATCTCGCCGGATTTCTTTAATTGCCCGTTGATAAATTTAAGGATAGTGACTGGCATCCAGTCCCCTACAACAATCAATTCTTTTTTGCCATCTCCATCAATATCTGCCCATTCAGCATCAGTTACCATACCGAGATGCTCAAGATCGGGGGCCATTGTCTTTGTAACATCACTGAATTTACCCTTGCCATCATTGTGCAACAATATACTGGAAGGAATCTCTCCATATTGACCGGGAATACTTCTTGCACCAATAAAAATATCTGCCAAACCATCTCCATCCACATCGTTCACTTTTATGCAGGATGCATTAACTGATATCAACGGCCAGCCACTAAAAGCCCTCGTAAATTTTCCCTTACCGTCATTTAGATACAAACGGGTAAGCAGATTTTGTGAACCAACAGGATCTTGATTGCCCCCGGAAGCAACAACCAGATCAAGATCTCCGTCATTATCCGCATCAAAAAAAGCAGCTCCTGCGTCTTCGTTATCTTTATCTAAGGCAAAAGCATATTGATAGCTTTGAACAAAATTGCCATCAGATTGCTGAATGAATAATTTTGCAGTATCATTCTTGGCACCCCCAATGAAAAAATCTTCCAGGCCATCTCCGTTCACATCGCCAATAGCTAATTTGGGGCCTTCAGTAGATAGCATTTTTGGTATCAACCTTTCTGCATCAAAATCATTAAAATTATTTTCCTTATGATTAATATTTCCTTTTATAACAGATGAAGTAATATTTTCATAAAGGCCCTGAGCTTTCACAACAGGCAGATGAAGAGGGGTTTTTGCATCTGTTTGTTTTAACGTGATGGTAGTATCGGAAGCAATATTTTTTAATGCCTGCATTTCCATATTTGGCCACCAAACAATCAAGCTGTCAACCTTATTATTTTTACCAAGACCAAAATTCAACACAGGTTCCATGCTGCTTTCAAAACCACGTGTGGGCTGTTGCTCCAGTATTTGCTGCATGCCATTCGTAAAAATAGACACCCGTGCCCCTATCCCAAAGTTATTTGGTGGTATACCATCCAATTTTATTTTGAGATAATGCGCATGCAGGGTTTCAGAAGCCATATTACGGTACACAAATGCTTCCATGTTCTCATTGTTGACAACCAGATCAAGATCTCCGTCGCCATCCAGATCTCCATAAGCAGCGCCATTGCTGAAGCTTGGTGTTGCCAATCCCAATTGCGCTGATTCATTTTTAAAAAGGAGGTTCTTTTGATTAACGAACCCGTAATTCGGGATGGGTGTAGAAACCATATTATCAAGTACTTCCTTATAATTAAATCCATTTTTTTTCACATGGTTCATTACTTCTTCGCTTACAAAATAATCCAGAAAATCCTGGTTCGTAAGATCCTTGCTAATGCCGTTGCTCACAAACAAATCGTTCCAGCCATCGTTATTAAAGTCAAACCCCAATGCGCCCCAGCTCCAGTCTGTAGCGTCAACGCCTGCCAATTGCGCTATTTCGCTAAACGTGCCGTCACCATTGTTTAGTTGAAGGCAATTGCTGGTGAATTGGTGGTGAAAGTCGTTTTGCAACTTAGCGTTATGCACGTCATAATCATCAAAGCGTGTAGTGGTTTTCAGGCGATAATCACTTTCGGGCAACATATCAGTAGTAAAAATATCAAACCAACCATCGTTATTTATGTCCATTATATCAGATCCCATAGATGAAAGGCTGATATGCCCCGTGGCATCAGTGATCACTTCTTTGAAAGTGCCATCATGCTGATTGATGTATAAATAGTCTCTTTCAAAAAAATCGTTTGATACATAAATATCATCCCATCCATCATTATTTACATCCGCCACAGTAACGCCCAATCCAAAGCCAATCTCACTTCCGTATATGCCTGCCTGCTCGCTTACGTCAACAAAATGCCCATTGTCGTTTCTATACAATCTATGCCCTCCTTTCGGATCCCGGGTGTTCCTCAAATTGCGATTATAGCCAAAGCTCTCAATGGGCCGATAACTGTTGTTCAAAACAAAACAATCCAGGTCACCATCATGATCATAATCAAAAAAAACAACCTGTGTGGTAAGGCCCTTATCGTCTAGTCCGTATTGATGGGCTTCTTCTTTGAAAGTCCCGTCTTTCTGGTTTATATATAGCTCATTCGCCCTGTCATCACCTGCAATTTCACCGCTGTTGGAAACATAAATATCCAGCCAGCCATCGCCATTGATATCAACCATAGTTACGCCTGTATGCCATTTATGTATGCCGCCCACGCCTGCCTTGTCTGTCACATCTTCAAATTGCCAGTTGCCTTTATTGATATATAATCTGTTTTTGCCTTGATTTGAAGTAAAAAAAATATCCGGTTTGCCATCATTATTCACGTCGCCAATGGCCACCCCGCCGCCATTATAAAAATTGCGGTATTTGAATACATTGAAGTCCTTGGTATCTTGAACTTTATTATTGAAATAAATGCCTGTCTTTGAAGATGGCAAAAGCTGAAATAAAGGATTGTTGACCTGCTCGTTCTTTTTTGAATTACACGAAGCAAGCAAAATAGCTAATACAAACAAATCAATAAAAACAACTAATCCTTTTATTTTCATCGTCAATTTATATGCAACTCAAAAAAAAGAGCAGTAAAATTACTGCTCTTATAATTAGGAAATATATTTAGCTAAACAATCATTGTTAATATCCTGGATTCTGTGTCAAATTTGGATTCGCCACAATTTCATTGGCCGGAACCGGGAACAATTGCAAATGTGCATCCGGGTCAGCAGTTTTTAAAGGGTTTCTTGCAGCTCCGAAATATTGATTAAATGTGCCATTCAGGACATCATACCGGATGAGGTCATTCCTTCTCCAGCCTTCCCATGAAAGCTCTCTTGCCCTTTCAGCGAGTATGCTGTTCAATGTCACCTGTCCGGCAGTTAGTGGGGTAGTGCCGCTTACGTTATAGGCTCTCGTTCTGATCGCGTTAACATACCCAAGAGAAGTAGAAGATACTGCTCCATTCGCCCTTAAATCAGCCTCAGCTCTCATCAGGTAAATATCAGCTAAGCGAAAGACAACCCCATCGTTGCTCTGGTTGCCGGCTGTGCCTGCATCAGGGTAGTATTTAATATTGCGTAATCCTGCGCCCCTGAACGGCCCTGATGGATCGGATAATGACGATACAATTGGATTAAATATGAGGGGTATGCCAAACTGCAGGTCATTAATTATCAAGGAAGGATCTGCCGAAACCACCACGTTGGTGCTTGGTGGATAAGAATACGGGATATTATATTGCTGCCCAATCAGGTACTGTCCCGTGCGCTGATCCAAAAAAGTGCGATAGGTGGTAGACCCTTTAGTTGTATAAACTGAATTTGTATCAAAATTGCTATAATAGTCGGCTGCGCTGCAGTAACCGTTCCATGGGCTTCCACTGAGCGGGAAGTTTAAATTATTTTGATAGTGCAATGTGGCCATTTCAAAATTCATACCCCCGATATTAGCTTTATCAAAAGGCACAACAAATATGCTTTCATTACCGCTACTGGTCAGGTTGCTGTTGGTAGGTGCAAAAAGATCAAAGTAATTAGGGTTTAAAGCGAAGAGGCCAGAATTTATAATAGAATCACAGGCCGCAATACACTGCGCCCAGCATGCAGGCGCAGCAGCAGCATTTGCCTGACCTGTAGTACTCGTCGTATACACTTCTGCGTTAAGATACAACTTCGCCAGCAACGCAAAGCCTGCCCACTTGGTAAAGCGGCCATAAGTAGTTGCATCCACATTAGCTGGCAACAATTCAATATTTGCCTGCAATTCTGTGAGTATTGAGTCATAGATCTGTGCTCTGGGGATTGTTTTTACTGTTGATGGATCCACATTAAAACTGGTAACATAAGGTACATTACCAAAAGCATCCATAGCGAGAAAATAAAAATAATCTCTCAGACATTTCACTTCGGCATTGATGGCAGCCAAATTTGGAGGAGGGGTGGGCAATGAGTTCACAATGCTCAAAGTGAAATTCGCTTTTCCAATCCCGCCGAAGAGCGTCGTCCACAATCCATCCATGCTGGGGTTCTGCGGTGTCCAGGTATGAAGCCATTCCTGGGTATGCTGATTGCCATCCAACCAGTCTGCTCCCCTCACCGGGATCACCATTTCATCAGTAGATGCGGAAATCAGTTCAATATTGCCTTCAGGAAGACCCTGCAATGCTGCATAGGCAGGTGCTACACCCGCAGCTATCTCGGCAGGTGTTTGCCAGAATTCTGTATTAGGCACAACACTATAAACCTTTGCATCCAGTTTGGTGCAGGAAGATATACTAAAACCTGCGATAGCCAGTGTTAGTATTGTTGAGGCTAAGATTATTTTTTTTGTTGACATAATATTTATATTATTCTGTTTAATATAGAAAGACCATTAATACATTTTATGAGCACAAAAGTAAAAAGACTTTATGCAATTAATTAGAACTATTTAGAACACTACGCTTAGACCCAAAACAAAACTGCGCGTTCTTGGATAATAGGCATCGCCTCCATAAGTTGCATCAATATACGACTGATTGTCAAGCACACCGCCTGGGCTAATTTGGACGTTATTACCTGGCTTAACGCTTAAACCATTCTTGATCTCAGGGTCTATACCGTCATACTTGGTAATCACAAAAAGGTTTCTTACCGTGGCATATAATCTGAAATTTTCGATTCCCTTTATTTTAGGTAAAGTATAACCCAAAGTCACATTGTCCAGACGGAGATAACCAGCTTTTTCGAGGTATAGATCAGAAGCGGTCGCATTATCCCTGATACCATTAGTCAATGCGGATTTAAACACATTATTACCAGGCAAACGGGTAATATTTGCATAATCTAAAGCAGTATTATTAAATATTTTCTGACCGTAAACACCTCTTGCAAAAATACCAAGGCTCCAGTTGTCATAAGTAACGTTGGTATTAAGTCCATAAGCGAATTTGGGAGCAGGGTCTGTGTAATAATTAGTAGCGTTTGAATAAGGAACCCTGGCTACGCCTGCAGAGTCGAACAATTGGTTGCCACTGTGATCCACTCCCTCATAGTGAGGAAGATAGAAAACATAAGGAGAATACCCTACTTTAAGATAAGTGATTGGGTTACTGCTCAGGCCTCTTCCCTCTGCAACACCACCAGGGATGTTGTCAGTGGAAAGCTTATACCCCTGATAAGTACCAGATAAACTAGTTACCCGGGTTTTTACAGCGGTGATATTACCGCCAATAGTCCAGGTAACGTGGTTATTCTTTATTAGTTTAGCATCTAATTGAAGGTCAACCCCCTTGTTACCAAGTGAACCTACGTTGGCCAGAATAGTGCTTATATAAAAAGGTGGCACAGGTACTGTGTACGTATAAAGCAAGTTGGTCGTTTTAGCACTGTAGTAATCTAAACCACCTGTTATAATATTATTGAACAAAGCAAAATCAACCCCCACGTTTGTTTCAGCCTTTTGCTCCCATTTCAGATCCGGATTTGCATTCTGTGAAGGACTGTAAGATTGCGGATATTGATTAGAAGAGCTGGAAGGGTCGAAATATGCACCAGAGCCGCTCAACAATAATAGTGTATTATAAGGACTGATTGCATCTTGGTTACCAGTAACACCATAACCAGCTCTAAGCTTCAGGTAATTTACCCATGAAACATCTTTCATGAAATTTTCATTGGTCATAGCCCATGCCACATCCGCAAAAGGAAAATTACCCCAGCGATTATTTACCCCAAATTTTGAAGAACCATCCCTGCGTACACCTGCAGTAGCATAAAACCTGCTATCATAATTGTAGGTCAACCTTCCAAGAAAAGAAATGAGATAAGTTTCATCCTTGTAAGACTGCGGTTGATTTAATGTAGTATTCCCGCCTTGCAGATAATTGTTCTGAAGCTGAGAAACCAAATACTGCTGGCCTGCTACGCCATAATTGTAATTGGTGAAATAGTTATATTCATATACACCAGTTGCACCTAAACTATGCTTGCCCCATTGGTTATTGTAGTTAATGTGAAAATCTCCCTTCTTGGAATCAACATTAAAAGCAAAAACATTTGCTTGGGTAAAAGTATTTTCGACTGGGAAAGCCGGAGCATAATATTGGGTCTGTTTGTTAAAATCAGAAGTAGAACCTGTTACACCTACTTTTAGTCCTTTTGTAAGTGAATAGTCAACAGAACCGAATAATTGGGTCAAGGTTTCTTTTCCCGTGTTCACTTCCTGGTTCAGGTGCGCCACCGGGTTGGCTTCAGAGAAATCAGAAAAATAATAATAACCTCCATTCTTGTACACTGGATAAGAAGGAGGGTTAAAAAAAACATAAGCAAAATTAGAATAGTCAGTATATTTTCTATTATACGCAGTATTCACTATACCAATATTTATTACTAATTTATCATGAAGTGCCTTTTGCTGTGCATTAAACCGCAAACCGAGACCTGACTTGCCACTATTTAACACAATACCCTGCTGGTCAATATAACTTACCGAACCACGATAATTAAAACCCCCTGTGCCACCGGAAATAGCTATATTATGGCTCTGTGTATAGCCCGTGCGTGTAATAGCTTTTTGCCAATCTGTATTGCCTCCCTGATCATACGTGGATACCAGGTTCTGTGCTGAGTCCTGCGAATACCCTAAATCTTGTACCAGGTGATTGATAGACGCTGATTCCCATTGACCCTTGTTCAGCAAAGGGTAATATTTTGCTTGAACATCCGCACCTACATAGGCATTATATTCAACTGTCGTTTTCCCGGCATGGCCTCTTTTGGTGTTGATGATGATAACGCCATTTGCAGCACGAGTACCATAAATGGAAGCTGCAGAAGCATCTTTGAGCACATCAAAAGAAGAAATATCATTGGGAGGGATATTCGCGATTTGAGTGGGGTCGTCAAGAGCCACTCCGTCCAATACAATTAAGGGAGATTGAGAACCAGTAAGCGAAGCCTGGCCTCTTAATCGAAGGATCGGATACCCGTTAGGATCACCTCCGGGAGTAGTGATCGTTAAGCCAGGAACCTTGCCCTCTATTGATTCTAGTGGTGTAGAGACCCCGACAGAAAAATCCTTTGCTGAAATGCTGGAAATTGACCCGGTGACATCCTTCTTTTTGGCGGTACCGTATCCTGTTACAACCACCTCATTCAGGTTAGAACCAGAAGCAGCAAGCCCAACTGATACTTCAGTTATACCTGAAATATTGGCTTCCACCGTGGTAAACCCTACAGAACTAATTACAAGGGTTTTTGTGTTTTCTGGAACATTTAACTTAAATGCACCGGAAACATCTGTTGATGTACCCAGCCTGGAACCTTTTACAGAGACAGTGGCGCCTTGTACGGGAGCTCCCTGCGCATCTGAAACCTTACCCGTGATTGTTTTTGTCTGTGAAAATGCTAATTGTGTTAAGATTACACAAAGCGAAAGCAGTGTGAATTGCCGCAGCAATCGTTTGATGGTCATAATCAATGGTTTAAGCAATTAATAATCAAAGTTATAAAATTGAATCCAAATTTAACAAAAATTTTTTATATGGCAGGTAGTATGAGACAATTGGATAATAATTATTGCTGCATAACATCCTGAACATTTTTCACTTTTTTTCATCTACATTTCAAAGCAGGTGTAAAAATAATTTTTAACACATCATTCTCTCAAATAAAAAGTCCTTTTCCACTGCAAACGTTTGCGAAAATGGTTGGCTTTTCTTCAGTTTTCAAAATTCTTCAACTTCAAGTACACACCGTTGCTCCACCCAAAGCCGTCCTGATTCGGATATTCACCCCCGCTGGCAGCAATCTCTGTTTCAAAAACATTGTATTTTTCAGTCACCTTACCGCTCTTTTTAAAAATATGTTCAATTGTGCTGGTCCAATTATTTTTTATTTTTTTCGCCAACACGGTAAATCCATAGTTCATCGCTCCTCTAAAACCCGCCCATTGAATAGGAGCCCATCCATTGGGAGCATCCCACTGCTGACTATTAAATGAAAGCGTCGTTGCCAAACCTCCTTTCTTCAAAAAACTCTTTTCCAACTGATCTGCTATGCGGATACTTTGCTCTTTTGTGGCAATATTCAGAAACAATGGATAGATAATTACGGATGTCCATTTACCTGTTGGTTTCTTATTCACAAAATCATAGTCTCCGAATGTGCTCTCGTTTTTGTCCCAAAGATATTTTTGAATAGCTTCCGATCTCTTCCCGGCTTTATCATTATATTCATTAGAAAACAAACGTTCCTTTTTCAATTCAAATCCTGTTGCCAGAATTTTTTCCAAATGGAAAAGCAGGCAGTTCAAATCAAGGGGAATGATATCAGTCGTGAATATAGTGCCCATATCCTTTTCATCCCTGAACCAGCGGCTGCTGAAATCCCATCCTGATTCTGCGGCTGCTCTGATATGCCTGAAAACTTGTTTACTGTCTCTGGCAGACTTCTTTGCCGTTACCACATCATCAGCATAAGCTTCCTGCCTTGGCGTATCCAATTTATCCCAGTATCTGTTCAGGGTTTCTCCATCCTGCATCATTACTACATGGCTTTCTGAAATGTTACCTTTATCAAGCCTGTCCTTTCCATTCATCCAAAACTGATATTCTTTTTCGAGTTGTGGCAGGTATTTTATAATGATTTCCTGCCCTTTTTCTTCCGCCAGTAATTCAATCATCAAAGAAAAAAATGGCGGCTGCGAACGGCTCAGAAAATACGACCTGTTTCCGTTTGGAATGAACCCATAATTGTCAATCAGGTATGCAAAATTGTTAACCATATTTTCAATAAGCTCAATTTTTTTAGAAACCTGCAGACCAAGCATGGTGAAATAACTGTCCCAATAATAGACTTCTCTGAACCTTCCTCCGGGAACAACAAATGGATGTGGCAGCATAATTTGCGTCCCGCCTTTCTGGTCGGTTTGTTTTGTCAGAACATCCCATAAAATATTGATATGCTCTTCAACCGGTTTTGACGGATCGCTTACAAATCCTGTTGCTGAACTCGCCGGAAAATGAAAATAGGTTTTGCAAAATTCAAAGAGCTTAAAATCCTTTCTGGCCCTTTCTGCCTTGTAATATTCTAAAATTTCTTTTGTCGAAAGCTTCGGCACACAATCCGTAAAAAATTTCTGGTCTTCAAATACATGCTGCGTTTGCACATCAACAAATAATTCTTCAAAATCTTCAACAAATATCAATGGCTCTGTTGCATTCATGCTTCCTCTTTAACACTTTTTACACCAGCAACGTATTTGCTATCGGCGCCGAAATGATTTTCTTATTTTTTATTTTGTCAAACACAAAAAGTGCCACAGCCAAAATCGACATTGGCACAAGTGAAAAATAGAATGCGGTTTTCCCGCCGTAATATTGAAATATAAAACCGGTTATCACCGAGCCTAAAGTGCCTCCCAACGCAGAAAAAACAACAATAAGGCCGGACATAAAACCATGCTTGCTTTTAGCTAACGATGCAAGGATAACAGAATTGATCGCTGGATAAATAGGTGCCAGCAAAAAACCGATCAATGGAAAAATAAAAGCCGCAAAAGGCACATCCGCCCAACCACTTATTGGCTTTGAGCCAGCACTGCCTGCCAATGGTAATGCAAGTAAAACAAGTACCGCTGCTGCTGCCAGGCAAAAAATCAATACAATAAACCAACTGAATTTCTTCATCACAACACCTGCAAAAAATCTTCCCAGGGCATAAGAAGCAGCAAGCACACTCGCCATTTGAATGCTTATGGAAGAAGGCAATTGCAACACCTTGTTATTAAAAGTCGGCAACCAACTCATGATGCTTTGCTCAATCAATACATATATAAATGCGCAAACGAGAAACGAAATAACAACAGGAAGAATGATTAATTTCAGCATGCCCGAAATATCTTCCCCCAATGGTACAGATTGTCCAACTTTTGCAGCCGATTCATCCAAAGGAGATGATAATAACAACACAAAAGCAATTGCAGACAGGGCACCAAGCAAATAATACACATTGAACCAATGAGCAGATGAGGGATTTTTGTCATCAATATAACTGCTGAAAATAAAATATCCGGAAAAAATACCTACCATGAAAAAGGATTCAATAAAGCTCATCATGCTGATATGTTCTTTATTGTCCTTTGTTATCAGGCCAATCGTTCCGTAAACAGATACTTTTGTAAGCGCAAAACTTGCTCCTGTTATTGCAAAAAGCATTTTCACTGCAATAAAGGTTTTCACAAAAGGAATTATAAAACATCCTCCGGCCACCAAACCCAGTGCTATTAGCATTGATTTTTTGTATCCGATCCGGGTAATAAAAGAAGCTACAATGAAAGAAGTGATCGCAATGCTCAGGTCTTTAAAAGGTTCTAAAACGGAGGCTGCGGATTCTGAAGCCCCAAAATAATGCTGGGCTTGTAAAATAACGGTACCCACGCTGTTCAGCAAAATAGCGAAGAGAAAATAATTTATAAAAATTGAAAACTTTATTCTCAGTGTGGGCATGACAAGCAATCCGTTTAGTTTTACTGCGACAAACTGACGGTACAAAACCCTTCAGTTATCACAATGAAGGATAAAATTGGTTTTTAATAATCAAAATAAATTCATCTCTATTTGCTTTTTCTTCATCTCTATTACGATATAATTGGTAATTTTAAATACCAAACGATTAATGCCAATGAAAATCGAGTTCGAAATAATCCATCCGGATGAAGGAAGTTCTTTCAGGCTGCTCCATACCAACACAGAGGCTGAACAGTTTGCCTGGCAATATCATTACCACCCCGAATATGAGATTGCTTGTGTACTCAGGGGCAGCGGCACAAGGCATGTTGGCAACCATTTCAGTAGCTATGAAAACGGAGACCTGGTTTTTTTAGGCCCCAACCTCCCGCATGCAGGTTTTGGGCTCAATGCGCATGGCCCGCATGAAGAAATTGTGATTCAGGTAAAAGAAGACGTCTTCAATCAGTCCATTATCATAAGGCCAGAGATGGGATCTATAAAAAAACTTTTAGATAATACAAAATATGGTATCTTCTTCACTGGCTACACAAAAGATAAAGTGACAAGGAAACTACAGAAATGTTTGAGGCTTCCGCCATTCGAGAGATTTATGGAATTGGTTTCGGTTTTGCAGATAATGGCGACCTCTGAAGAGTACGAACTCATTAATCCATCTACTGACCTTTCTTCTATCATCAAAAAAAACAATGCAAGGCTGCAAAAAATATTCACTTACGTAGAACAGCATTTCAATGAAGAAGTGAATATCCAAAAAGTCGCTTCAACAGCGAACTTATCAGTTCCTTCTTTTTGTAATTATTTCAAAAAAACAATGGGCACTACTTTTACCGATTTTATAAACCAGTACCGGATACAGCGTGCCTGCTTATTATTGCTACAGGAAAAATCAGTTTCTGAAACCAGTTTTGAATGCGGGTTCAACAATGTGGCCTACTTCAATAAAGTCTTTAAAACAGTCATAAAGAAAACGCCCACTGAATTTAGGAAAGAAAAAAATCTCGCTTCAGTTATTTAAATATCCTGAGCAACCGTCTTTGCTATTTTGTTGCATAATCTTTTTAACCACCAATGCTATATGAAAGAAGTTGCTACATTAAAGAAAATCTCCGGATTACTCAACCTGAGCATTTCAACCATTTCCAGAGCGCTCAAGAATCATCCCGAAATTTCTGAAAAAACAAAAGAAAAGGTTCGTCAGTTAGCCGCAAAACTTGAATACGTTCCCGATGCCAATGCCATCCATCTTCGGACAAACAACAGCAGGATATTCGGGCTTATGGTACCTTCTGTATCTTATTATTTTTACGACTCTTTTATTTCTGCAGCAGAAGAAGAATGCAGGAGAAATGGATATTCGTTGCTCATACTCCAGTCAGGCGATGACCCCTCTATAGAACTAAATAATTTAAAATTATGCAGACAGAATAGGATGATAGGACTGTTTGTTTGCATTACTCCTCAAACGAAAGATATAAAGCCTTTTATAAAATTGAATGATTCAGGAACGCCTGTTATTTTTTTTGATAAAGTCCCTTCTTACGAAGCCTGCAATAAAGTATGTGCCGCAGATGCAGAAGCAGCAAGGATATCGGCACAAGCGATATTACGGAAGAAAAAGAAAAAAGTGCTTGCACTTTTTGGCAACAACCACTTATCGATAACAAAAAAAAGGCTTCCTGCTTTTATTGAGGTTTTTGAAAAAGAAAAAACCAAACCAAAATTAGTTATTGACCATGCCTTGGATGCAGAAGAAGCAAGAATGAAAACTCATGAAAACCTTTTGCTGAAAAACAAACCTGATACTATTTTTTGCATGAGCGACGAAATACTTTCAGGCGCGATGAAAGCCATCCAGCAGTTGGGCCTGAAAGTGCCTGAGGATGTTTCTGTCATTGCAATCAGCAATGGCTTTATACCAAAATTATACCACCCCGAAATCACCTATGCAGAAACAAGCGGATATAAACTTGGAAAGCTTGCTTTCAGTCGCATGATGTCCTGCCTTGCCGGAAGCACTTTTATACAAATGCTCACTGCAGAATCTGAGCTTGTTGAAGGGGGTTCTCTATAGCTATTTAATGCAACACTGTGAACGTCACGTGCATTGTTTTCTGGCTGCTGTTCAGTTTTAAGATATAAATGCCATTTTTTAATGAGTAAATATTGAAAGGCAGATTACTTAGTTCGATTAAATGCATGCCCGATGCCTGATTGCCAAAATCAAAAGAAAAAATCTCTTGCCCCATGATATTATAAAGAGACAAGTTAACATCTCCTGAAGCTGGCAATAAATACTTAATAACAGCACTGCTGTTTACAACAGGATTCGGATATATACCTATACCATTCACGTTACTGGTATCTATTGGCGGTATAGTATTACCTATGCCTCCATTTCCCCCGATATGTGTTGATGTGTCGTTCAGGTTTTTATTGATATAAACTTTATAATCTCCCGGATTGAGCGGAATGCTCTGACTGCTTCCGGTAGCAGTAATGGAATCTGATCCCAGATAATTATACCATGTCCCCGCATTTTGGAAAGTAACATTGCCACTCGTTGGGACAATATCAAAGTTGCCAATAACAGTGACGCTGATACCAGACCCGGTAACCTGCAAGCTTCGAAAAGAATTAGCCAATGAATAGTTTACATTGGTTGAGGAAGCTAATGAAGGAAAGCTGTCGCTTAACTTAAACAACGAAGCATATACATCATGCAAATGCTTTCGTCTTGAGTCCTGAAGATAATCCCATCTGGGGGGCTTCGCAACCAGCCTGCAACTGCCGCTTGGGTCAACAGTCCCGTTCGTGCACCAGTTAATAGAATAATCATACCCCAATTCACCAAATTCCCACATCATTTTTGGCCCCGGTATCATTGCCCAGAATGAAGCTGCCATTTCATTTCGCAAAAGTCCTGTTGCAGTATCTTTAATATTGTAAGAACCACTGCTATTGCCATATTGCTCATTTTTGTATTGCAGCCTTTCTTCATCATGGCTCTCCTGATAATTGACTAATCCCTGCTGAGCAACACCAATATTGGCGGCAGTAGATCCGCTGAGATCCCATCCGCTATTGTATCCCATAGTAGATTGCTGATAATTATAGCTCATATTATTCCATACCATCATACCATTATTTGCATAAACAGCTCTTTCATTATTATCGGAAAACATCTCCAATATGCAATAAGAACCTGCAGATGCAGCTTGCTCTGCGGCAAACAAAGTATTCCAGATATTAATTCTTGTTGTATCATAAGCATCCCAAATAGCATCATTGCATGATGTGCCGGTTGCGTTGCATGAATTTACCTTTGTAAACCCTGTTGCCAGATCGAAACGATATCCATCAATATGATAATTCTGCAGCCAATATGTAATCACGCGTTCTCTGAAATGCGCGGTTGCCTGGCTCGAATTGTTGAACTGGTAACCTACATCATAATCATGGGTGTAGTATTGGCTGAACCAGGGACTATTTGCGGCCGGTATATTATTTGTGGCATCCCAATACATCTGCACCATGGGTGAACTGCCAAACGAATGATTCAGTACCATATCCATTACCACAGCCATGCCTTTCTGATGGCATACATCAATAAACTGTTTGAGGGCGGTTTCAGAGCCATATACTTTATCAGGGGCAAAATAAAAATTAGGGTTATATCCCCAACTGCTTGCGCCTTCAAAATTGGCGAAGGGCATCACTTCAATAGTATTCACACCAAGTGTCTTTAAATAATTGAGGGTATCCATCAGCGTTTGCCAATTGCCCCCAGCCGTAAAATCCCTTATCAACAATTCGTAAATTCTTAGATTGGTATTGGCAGGCCTTTGAAAATTGGTGACCTGCCAGTTGTATTGAGGTTTAGCGGTTTGGATAATGCCTGCAAGCGTTCCGCCGGCCTGCGAAGGAAATGATTTAAGGTTTGGATATGTAGTGGATGGAATGGAAGCATCCACATTT
>Ga0302140_10006316_pt1 | contig 14885 bp, 17 predicted proteins | sample I_Bog_E1_1_FD_202095 | JGI IMG/M metagenome (GOLD analysis project Ga0302140, IMG submission 202095) | Peat permafrost microbial communities from Stordalen Mire near Abisko, Sweden - I_Bog_E1_1 | ecosystem: Environmental > Terrestrial > Soil > Wetlands > Peat | place: Sweden: Abisko, Stordalen...
ACTTCGCTGTTTTCGGCCATCTGCAACCCGTTCGGTTACTCGATCGGCTACAACCCGAGCTTGCTTGCGGCTTCGATTCGGTCCGCCTTATCGGAGCGGATGTATTTGCGGACCATCGCATTGGACGTGTGCCCGGTCTGGCGCATGATGGCCAGTTCCGTCGCGCCGTTGGCCCATGCCATTGTCGCGAAACCCGCCCTCAGCGAATGCGCCCCATACCGCGCAAGCTCCTTTTCACTGACTCCCGCGCGGCGAAAGGCTTTCTTGATGAGGTTGGCGATGGAGCGGGGCTCTAGGCCACCTAGGATGGTTTGGGCGTGGGAGATGCGCCGAAAGACGAATCCGTCCTCTATATTGGCCTGCCTGAGCCATTGGGCGAGGGCGCGCACCGGGCAGGTCAGCTCACTCAGGGGAGTTACCTCGGGCTGGGCGCCGAACAAAAATTCCACGTCCCTCCCCTGCCCCTCCTGATCCGTCTTCGATTTTGGAAGGTGGACGGTCAGGCCGCAGCGGTTCCAGTCCAGATCCTCGCAGCGCATCGCGGCCAGCTCGGAACGGCGCAGGCCTCCGGCAAAACCAATGAGCAGGACGGCGCGGTCGCGGCTGGCGGCCAGAGTTGAACCAGGGAGAGCGTCTTGCACCACCGCTCGAAATCCCGCCAGTCGGCGCTATAGGCTCGTTGCGTCGCGACACTTCTGGCCTCTTTCGCGTAGTCGCTGGCCGACTTCCGGAAGTGTGCCAGCGGATCCGAGTCCAGGATGAGGGTGCTCGACTCCCCAGGAGAGGAAGGGGGCAAGGGGACGAGAGCGGTGGAGGCCGCGTCCATCGTGTCTATGGCTGGGGGGCTGCTCATAGCTGCCTCAGGGAGCGCCGGTAGCGATCGAACTCATCTTTGCTGTCGGCGCGGTCGATCCAGATGCCGGCGCCGATCTGGGCGCCGAGGAGGGCGAGAAGAAAGATGTCCGCGCCTGCCAGGGTCCGGATGGTCAGCGCGGCCAGGGCCAGCGCAGCCACGAGGACAGACCAGAGGGCGAAGGCGCCGAGGTCGTTTGAGTGACGGTAGCGGCCGAGCGCCATCAGGAAGAGGCGGTGAGGAGCGACGAGCAGACAAAGCAATATTCCCGCCTTGCGGCGAGGCTGACGGTACGATTGAACGGGCGACGGATGAACCCTTTATTTGGCACCCAAAGCTTGTTTGTATTCATCCGTGTCACGGATGGATACGTACCCGTGTGGCAACTCATCGCCAGGATCAGGAGCATTCTGAGTCGGCTGATCCAAGGTCGCAAGTGCTCGTGAAATGCGTGCCGCTGCTGGTTTGGGTCGAGTTGCCAGCCATTCCTCATGCTGGAGATGTACGAGCTTCTCTGCAACGGCGACATTGATGAATTGGTTAAGAGAGATGCCCTCTTTTAGAGAAAAATCTTCGGCCACCCTTCGCACGGATGGCATGAGTCGGAGCGGGAATTTACTGATTACGGTCTTCCTCTGATTAGCTGGCATGATGAGATTCCCCCTTTCTAAAAGCAATCAAAAAGTCCCTCGGGGTCAACACTTGAATCCCGAACTGTTCTGCCGCCGCCCTAAAATCCTTGATGTTGTTTGTCACAACTGCATCGGCTTGACCATTAATCGCAACACCCAGAACCATGTCGTCGTTTTCGTCCTGGGAGAGCGGCCTATGCTTGATCCGCACCAAAACTGGAGCAGCTACAGCTTCCAGCATTTCTATGGTGGCTTAGGCATCTTTCACTGTTTTCCCGGATGCCGCAATGTGCTGCTGGTGCAGTGCCACACCCCGATACTCGCAGACCAGCTCGTAATCCATCAGCAATGTCAGCTCTTTCTACCGCTGTTAGCCGGACAATTTCAGCGGCAGCCCCAGTGCTTGAACGAATTGCGCTGATTAGAGCTGCGGTATCAAGCACGACTCTCACTGCCAAATGATGCCACCGGTGGCATCACTCACGGGACCTTTCGCAAGGCTAGGCTAGGCCGTATCGACATATAGTTGCAGGTGCAACCAGGCGCAAGCGAGAGCGAGGAGAGCTTTGAAGGATGCCTTTGATTTTTCATAGTGCGTGGCGAAACTGCGGAAACACTTGAGTTTACTGAAGCAGCGTTCGATACGGTTTCGTTGTTTGTAGAGGCTTTTGCCGTATTCACGTTGAACCTTGCGGTTGCGTTTGGGTGGAATCAAGGCCTTGGCTCCCATCGCTTCAACATGTTCCACGATGGCATCTGCATAGTAGCACTTATCCAAGAATGGTACAGCGGATGCCATTTGGCCATCGCAACGTTGGCCATTCATTTTGGCTACGAGCACATCAACGTCGCACGCTCAACTCGGTTTCCGTTCCACTGCGGCTTATATCCAAATTTCTACACCAAAGAAATTGCCAGACGATATCATATACTGGTATTTTATGATATGCTTTCTGTATATCATAAGAGTTTCCATGCGAACTCTCATCGACATTCCCGACAATGACTTCAGTTTGTTGAACGCCGTAGTAAGCAAGCTGTCCATCTCTCGCGCCGAATTCGTTCGCCGTGCCATCACCGCCTCTCTGGCCCCTTACCGGCAGACGATGAGTCATGAGGCTTTCGGGTTGTGGGCCAGCCACCCAGCGGACGGCCTGGAATATCAGAAGAGGATGCGGGAGGAATGGTAAGCGCACCTGTGTTGTTCGATACAAACATTCTGATCGACTATCTATCCTCCCGCCCGCAAGCGCGGATTGAAATGGATGCTCACTCCGACCGGGCAATCAGTGTCGTGACCTGGATGGAGGTGCTGGCGGGAACAACCGCCGAAGACGAAAGCAAGACTCGTGCCTTCCTCTTCAATTTTCAGAGCCTGCCACTCACTCCCGAGGTTGCAGAACGTGCCGTCGAGATCCGGCGTGCCGGCATCGAAGGGGATCTCAAAATCAGATTGCCGGATGCGATTATTCAGGCCACCGCACAGCTTTCAGGACGCGTTCTCAGCACACGGAACACCCGCGATTTTCCCGAGGGCACGCCAGGGGTTCGAATTCCTTACGTGCTTTCGGTGTAGGGTGTCTACCGTAGTTGGTTGGCAGTACTCAATCCACCAAGGAGACACTTTCGAAGAATGATCCCGCAATGGTGACAGAGTGGTCATTGCCCACGGATGGGTGGCTTCACCGGCAGAGCAACATAAAGTCGTCCTCGCTCATGAAGTCGGCCATACCTACTGCAAACATGACTGGAAGATCGGCCTGCCTGGAGCGTATCTACTCACGCTGTTCCGCGTCCTTTATGCATCCCAACGCTTTTGGCAACAGCATCCAGCGATGTTCCCGTTGGACGTATCACTTCTCATGAGTGCCGCCATCTGGTTGACCGTCGCAGGGATTTTTGAACTGACCCCCAAGACGAAGATCCAGGCGATTCCATCGCTGCACGCTTGTTCGTATGCGTACACCTGCAACAATCGACAGTATAGTTTGTGCCGTGAAGCCGATTTGCGACGGGTGGAACTGAGGATGAAGCCGTGCAGATAATCGTCCAGATGATCTTGGCCTAAAGGCGCGCCAAGGGGCCGAAGCCCCCTCCAACTCCATTGAGCGGCCCTGGAGGAAAGCTCCGCCTCCTCGGCAACAGAGCGAAGCGCCCGTTTGCCTTCGAGTTGCTGCACAAGCCTGTGAATACGCGGCAGAGCCAATGCCCTGCTCTCATCGGACAATGTAGAAACGTCCTTCACGCCACTCGAATGCGCCAAATAATGGGATAATAAGTCCGCCAGTGAATTCGCAAAGAGACAATTGAGCGATTGGCGAGCATCTTTCCCTTCCTTGCAAGAACGCGGATGGGTTGAATAGCCAGGTGGCCCAGGAAGATCCCAGCTCATCGATCAAATTCAGTACAGCGACCAAACGGTGATCCAATGACCCAAACACCCGAATACCTGCTTCCCTCCTCAGAGGTCGACCGAGGTGGCCAGTCGAGCGTACCGCAAAATGACACCGAGCCCGCTAATCTGGTTCTGACCGGTTTGCAGCCCGGCGACCCGCTGTACGCCGATGCCCAGCGTCTTGCCGAAAGCATTGCGGCCTCCAAGTCGGAAGCCACAAAGATGGCCTACCGTTCTGACTGGAAGGATTTCGATGCCTGGTGTGGCCAGCACGGCTTGGCTTCCCTTCCGGCGACCCCGCAGACGGTTGCGCTCTATATCTCGCACCTCTCCAAGCCCGGTAACGGAGAAAAGCCGCGCGCTGTGGCCACCATCACCCGGCGGCTGGCGGCAATCAATTCGGTTCACAAGGGAAAGGGGCTCAAGGCGCCGGGAAAGATGGAGGATCCAGTGCTGGCGGCGGCCTTGCAAGGAATTAGGCGCATCCTTGGGGTAAAACAGAAATCGAAGAAGCCGTTGACCCTGGATCTGGTTCTCCGGATCGTTGATAACCTGCAGGGGCCAGTAGCCTCCCGCCGTGACCACGCCCTGATTCTGGTTGGATTTGTTGGGGCACTGCGTCGGTCAGAGATTGCAGCCATGCGGGTGGAAGACCTGAAGCCGCACCGGGATGGGTATACCCTGCGGATTCCCATCTCCAAGACCGACCAGGAGCGGAAAGGCCGTGAAGTAGAGCTGCTTCGCGGGAAAGACTATAAAAGCTGCCCTGTGCGGACGCTGCAAAACTGGCTTAAGGCGGAGAATATTACAAGCGGGCCTGTGTTCCGCAAAGTCGACCTCTATGGCAATGTGAGCGAGCATCCTCTGACCGGCCATGCTGTTGGGGAGATCGTGAAGCGCTTGGTGAGGCAGGCGGAACTGGCTGATCCCAAAGAATATGCAGCGCATTCCCTGCGGGCTGGATTCGTCACTCAAGCGGCCGCGAAAGGCGCCTCTGACCGCCAGATCATGCGCCAGACCGGGCACAAATCCCACGCTATGATCGATCGCTACGCCCGCGCTGAGCAGAAGGACAGGGAGGCAGCCGTGGCTGTACTGGGAAATTAGGACTTTCCCGGAGCAGGGCGAGATGTTCCTGCGACGAAGTAGGGCCCGCTTTTGCAACAGGCCAGGTGCGACTTCGATCCGGGACCCTGTGGCGGTGGTCCCGATCCTCGCATTGTCCGATAAACCATGCTGGACGAGTGCCATAAGCTGTTGTCGTCACCCTGGGTTCATGCCGATGTCGATCAGCGAGTGGTGGTGTTTCGCCAGCATCGCCCTGATTTTCATCTGGGGATATTGCAAGAAGCAGGATTTAAGATAGATACAAGGGGTCCAGCACGATCGGGTCCAATGATGTGGCAGAAGCGCAGTTTGCGCAATTGCCGAAGAGGAGAAAATGCTGTGCCGGAAAAGTCCAGCGACATTGTGCCATCGGGGCCACCGGAACCGATCGTCCCGGCGGGGCAGCAGGCGGTTTATCGGCGAACGGTCCAAATGCAGCCCGCGACGGCATCCGTGAAGTCCGTCAGTGGCGTGCTCGGCAACATCGGGGACAACGTGGTCACCTCGCGGGCCGAAGAGATTCTCGGAGGCGATGACGAGCAGATGGTCTGGCAGGAAAAGCCGTCGCTGGTGTTGCTGCTGCCGCGCCTGCTGAAATATGCCGCGATCATGCTCCTTGTGATCTTTGTTTGTTCGCAGATCGACCGTTACGCCGGGCCATCGCTCGAAAGCACTGCTGAGAGGCAGCGGGACCGGCTGGCGGCGACTCTTCGCGAGCACGACACGCGTATCTCCAAAGCGAAGCGCTATGCGGCACGCCAGAAGGCGCGCGCGGCTCAAGATGCCTCCGACAAACAGCTCGCGGATGATGTCGACCCGAACGATAACACTGTACCGATGCATTATGAGGCCAGCATTCTGGTCAAGGTGCAGTATGGTGCAGCTCTCATGCTGGCGCTGATGTGGATTGTCTGGCTGTTGCGGCTGCTGACGACGAAATATAGCGCGTCCAGTCAGCGTCTGATCGTGGAAGAAGGCGTACTGCACTCCGTCAACCGGCCGTGGGAATTGCATAAACTGGGTGACGCGGTCATCAGCCGCTCCCTCATCCCCAAGCTCTTCGGGTTGGGAGATCTGACGATCGCACAACCGCACATTGAGCTGATCGGCCTGCGCAATCCTGACTACGTCCGCGACCTGATCCGTCAGGGTGGCCAGCAGGAAGCGCAGCGTGCCGATAAGATTCGCTTCCGCTGATCTTCCTGCTCGTATCGGAAAAGGGCAGGAATCACGGGAATTCATGCCATTTTTCGGTGTGGAATATTCAGCCTGAATCACAACAAAATCACCTTCGCTCGCTGTGAGAGGTGGCTTTGTCGAGATTGTTTCTGAATACGGATAGTGTTTTTCGCACGTGAGGGGAGGCCGATGGAGCGCGTCCCCTATCTAAACTCGACTATCGGATGAAATCGCACTGTCGGGTCCACCATCGAATCTCAGGAGGACGAGCATGCTCGATCACGTTTTTCTTACGGTGCGCGACATCGAGCGCTCCATCGCTTTCTGCACGGCAGAATTGGCTCCGCTCGGCATCACGAAGCGCGTGGACTACGATGGCTCAAATGGACCGTCCGGCCATCCAGACCTGAAAGGGTTCGGGGCAAACGGGCGCATCTTTTTCTGGCTCAAGCAAGGTTCGGCGGACAGCAGCGCAGCGCACGTAGGTTTTGTGGCCAACAGCCGGAGTGACGTGGATGCCAGCTATGCCGCCGCTATTGCCGCGGGAGCCAAGGACAATGGCGCACCGGGCATCCGACTTTACTACGACCCGCGCTACTACGCCGCCAATGTCTTTGACCCTGACGGCTATAGCCTCGAATTCGTCTACAAGAGCTGGCAGCATTGATTGATGCAGACGGTGTCAGACAAGATCAGCGCCGTAATCGCTGAGCCTATGTGGAGAGAGATAGACAATGGAAACATTTGAGCTGAAGGCCAAGATCGAAGCGCTTCTGGTTGCTTCCACCCGGCCGTTGAAGATTTCGACGATGGCGCAATGTGTGGGCGCGAGCGAAATGGAAGTGGAAGACGCCTTGCTCGAGTTCGAGTCGGACCTGATGGGGGCCGATCGAGGTGTTCAGGTCTATCGCCGGGCTTCCGGGATCCGCCTGGAGATCAAGCCGCAGTTTGTGGATCTTCTTGGACTCCTGTTCCCGGAGCGCAAGGCGAAGCCTCTCTCGGCCCAGGCGCACGAGGTGCTTGGAATCCTTGCGTTGAAACCTGATGTGTCCATCGGCTTCATCAACAACACCCGGGGTGTGGAAAGCTCAGGCACAATCCGGACCTTGAGCAGCCGCGGCCTGATCGCCCGGATCGCCCGTCGCGGCCCGAACCGCGAGAAGCTGTGGAGGGTGACTCCGCTCTTCCTTGAGACCTTTAACCTGCAGAGCACAGAGGAATTGCGAGAGCCTGGCCGCCTCGAGGAAGTGCTTCCTTCCATCTATAGCGCGGAGCTCGGTGAAGATGAGGCCGTCCGCGAGAGTGAGGGATGATCATCTTCGTACGACGGAGCGGGCTCTTAGAAGACCCGGGGCCGCGATAGAGACTTCCCTGCACCCCGGTATGTCTAAAGCAAAATGCGAGGGGGAACGCAAATGATTGGAGTTTTGAAGAGGCCCGCAAAGGGCACAATTCTCCATCGGAGATACAGAACAGGCCGCCAAGGTCGATAACGGCTGTTGCGCATGGCGGGTGTAATCAAGGAAAATTAGCGTACTTATGAGAACTCGTTTCTTCGCGTTCACGGCATTTTTGTTTTTGGCGGCATCGATGGCAGTATTTGCGCAGAATCTGTCGGGCAGCAGCTCCGATAGCACCGATAGTTGTGTAGATCCGCAGTCCGGAGTTAGCGGAAATTGCTCCACACAGCAATCGGACATGAATTCGCAGAGTTTGATGCAACCGAGCAGCCAGAACCAAAACCAAGGTCAGAGCGGAATGACGGGAAACACCACTCGGCAGTCGAGCGCCGGTGCGCAGGAAGACGCCAATATCGGCGCGCAGCAACCGCGAACCCAGCAAATGAACCGTCCGACATTACCGCCGGACCCCGTGAGTGATTTTCAGAAATTTGTCGCGGCCACTACCGGGCAATTATTGCCGATCTATGGGGCCAACCTGTTCCGCAATGTGCCGGAGACCTTTGCTCCGTCAGAGGTGGCGCCGGTTACTGCGGATTATGTGATCGGACCGGAAGACGAGTTGCGTATCCGTATCTGGGGCCAAGTGAGTTACTCGGGCAATCTGCGCGTAGATCGGTCAGGGAATATATTTCTGCCCCAGGCTGGGCAAGTACATGTAGCCGGATTGACGTTTGCGGCACTGGACCAGCATCTGCGTGCGGCCTTGGGACGGGTATACAGAAACTTTGACCTGAGCGTGGATGTGGGCCGGATTCGCTCGATGCAGGTGTATGTAACGGGCCAGGCGCGGCGGCCAGGTGTGTACTCCATCAGCTCCTTGAGTTCGCTGGTCGATGCCCTGTTTGCCAGCGGCGGGCCGTCACCGCAGGGATCGCTCCGCCATATTGTGCTCAAGAGGGATGGCAAGCAGATCGCGGATTTTGATCTCTACGGGCTGCTGCTCTATGGCGACAAAAGCAAGGATGTGCGCCTGCTGCCGGAAGATGTTCTGTTTATCCCCCCAACGGGCGCGCAAGTCGCGTTGACTGGGAGCGTACGCGTCCCGGCTATTTATGAAGCGCGGGCGGGCGAGTCGGTCGGTGATCTAATTGAGATCGCCGGGCGCACAACGGCTCTGGCCTCCAATGCGCGGATTGCCCTGGAGCGGGTGGGCGGGGACAAGCACCGGCAAGTGCTGGAATTTGCCATGGACGAGGCGGGGAAATCCGCAAAGGTGGAAGACGACGATATCCTGCGTATCTACTCGATTTTGCCATCGTATGAAAACACGGTGACACTGCGCGGGAACGTCGCCAATCCTGGAAGGTATAGCTTCAAGCCGGGGATGAAACTGAGCGACCTGATTCCGGATAAGGAATCACTGCAAAGCCGGGAATACTGGTGGAAGCGGAGCCATTTGGGACTGCCTGTGCCAGATTACGAAGTGTCGATTGCAACCATGGGCCGCGCACCGGTTTGGGCAGAGATGAACAAGTCTGGGAACTTTACACGGTCGGTTTCACAGGAAACGCTGTCGGCAGCGTTGGCGGCCGGTGGACAGCCGGCGGATACGAATGCACAGGGATCTGGGCAGAGCGCGACAAGCTCATCCATTGCTTCTCAGTCGCCGGTGGGAGATACGAGCCAGACTCTGCAGACTCCCTTGAACCAACCACAACAGGGCACCTCGAACCAACCCCAACTGGCCACATTGAACCAAACACATCGAACCACGGTCAAGCTGACTACCCCAGAGATTGACTGGGATTTTGCGGTGATTGAGCGGCGCGATCCGCAGACACTGAAGACTTCGCTGATTTCGTTCGATCTGGGCAAGCTTGTTTTGAACCACGACGTAAACCAGGATCTGGCTCTTACAGCGGGCGACACGATCACCATTTTTTCGCAAGGCGATATTCGCCCACCACTGGACAAGCAGACCAAGTATGTGGAACTGGCCGGCGAGTTTGAGCATGGAGGCGTCTACAGCGTGGAACCGGGTGAGACGCTACGCGACCTGATCGGGCGTGCGGGTGGCTTTACGAACAAGGCTTATCTGTACGGGTCGGAGTTCAATCGCGAGTCGGTGCGCATATTGCAGCAGCAACGGCTGGACGAATATATGCGCAGTACGAGCGCCGAGTCGGACCGGGCCAGTCGGGAATTGGCAGCCGCGGCCATGGCATCGGGCAATGCCGCAGCTATCAATACAGAGAGTTCCCGCGCCATCCAACAGAATCAGGTAAGCAGGCTGAGTCAGATTCGTGCGACTGGTCGCGTGGTTTTGCAGTTCAAACCAGAGAGCAAGAACATCGACGAGGTACCAGCATTGAAGTTGGAAAATGGGGACCGTTTTGTGGTTCCGTTTGCGCCAGAGACGGTGAATGTGGTCGGAGCGGTATACAACCAGAATTCGTTTCTGCTCCAACAGGGAAGAACCGTGGCTCGCTATTTGGAACTGGCCGGAGGGACGAACCGTAGCGCGGACAAGCACCGCGCGTTCGTGATCCGAGCCGATGGATCCGTGGTAAACAGTGCATCCGTCAAAGGGCTGTGGGGCAATGAGTTCGCCAAGCTTCGATTGAACCCGGGAGACACAATTGTTGTGCCGGAGAAGATGCTCCGGCCGACGGCGCTACGCACCTTCATGGACTGGACGCAGATGTTCTCGCAGTTGGCGATTGGGTCGGCGGTAGCGAGTAGCTTGTAAGGGCAAGTGAGCTGTTTGAGAGGAATGCAGTTGCGCGCCGTACGTTGCGTCGTTTAACAGATGAGGTAAATTTCGGAGCTCACAACTGTCTCAAGAGGAATCAAGAGGGTAGCAAATGGGTAAGACTGCAATAGTTTTCGGCGGAGCGGGGTTCATAGGCAGTCATCTGTTGCAGCAACTCGCAGCGAGTGGTGAGTATGCGCAACTAGTTTCAGCTGATATCGGTGCGCCCCGGTTTAATGTGTCAGGCGTCGAGTACCGATTTGCAGATGTGCGCAGGCCTCTCGCAGACGAGCTTTGCCTTGGGGTGACGGAGATCTATAATTTCGCTGCCGTGCATACTACGCCCGGCTATGAAGATTGGGAATACTACTGGACAAATGTGCTTGGTGCTACGCACGTATGCGACTATGCGCGGCGGCAGGGTACGAAGCGAGTTGTCTTTACAAGTTCCATTTCTGTTTATGGTCCGACCGAGGATATGAAGGATGAGGACTCTGCGCTGGCACCTGAAAGTGCCTATGGTTGCTCCAAATTCTGTGCGGAGAAGATCCATCAACAATGGCAGGCAGAGCAAGCCGACCAGCGCAGATTGGTAGTGGTGCGGCCAGCGGTCATCTATGGCTATACCGAGCGCGGCAACTTTACACGGCTTGCTAGCCTTCTCAGCAAACGCCGTTTCGTTTTCCCTGGTCGCAAGGACACAGTCAAGAGCTGCGGATACGTGAAGGACCTGACTCGCTCCATCGGATACATGCTGGAACGCTGCAAAGGCACGAGTGTGTATAATTTTTGTCATCCCGAGCGCTACACGACGGAAGAGATCTGCGCGAGTTTCTCCCGAGTCGCGGGCTTTGGTCCAGCTACGCTTGTTCTTCCTCTCTGGCCGATGCTTTTCGGAGGATGGGTGTTCGAGCAATTTGCGCGCATGGGAATGAAAACATCGATCAATCGAGCCCGCGTGATGAAATTAGTCCGTTCGAACAACATTCTGCCCAAGCGATTGCAGGCCGAGGGATTTGATTACCGCTACGATCTCGATGCAGCACTTGCTGACTGGAGTAAGGATTCACAGCTCGGGTATCGTTAGACGGGGACCTATATCAGCCTTATTCCTCTATTTGGGGCATAGTTAGGCGAAAGACCTTGAAACCATCCGCAAGAGTTCGCGGTGATTCAAGCGGGTCTTGGAAATGATGGTTTGTGGAGCCCGTAAGACAATGCTGCTGTTTTCCGACCTCCGCACACAGCTCGGAAATCGATCAAGCCGATTCTCACATTCCCGACGCCCCACGACTGCGACGAGGATGATTCTAACCCTCAAAACCCGGCTCGTTAAGAGAAACGCATTCTGAGGGCAAGGTCATTCCCAATCGAGGTTTCAGGCAGCAAGGGGTGTATCATAATTTGTTCAGGAGTTTGAATGAAATGGGACGCCGTACAGATCTCAACGGAAAGGTCCTCGCGGGTCTTGGACAACGGGAAGCGCTCCATTCACATGTCTTGGCTGTTGTTTGTGTTTTTTTATGCGATATTCGCCAACGTTCCTTTCTGGGCAGCTAGCTACTATCTCGGCTTATTACCCGTCGGCTGGTTTTGTTTGGAATACGCTGGGGTTGGCTTATTCGCTCTTTTTGTGCCGCGAATCGTTGCGGCTACCTTGCTCATGTTAATTATCGCTGTGGATTTAGTCAGCGCAGTGAGCAAGACCTATTATCTTTCGCCCTCGGAATGCCTCGCGAATATTGGTGCTTTATATGAATTTCACGGCGCCAGGTTTCTTGCCATGGCAACTGTCGCCTCCTTCATACTCCTCGTCTTCTCCATAGCAGCCTTTTTTCCGCGCGCGGCAATTGGTAAGTCCAATAGGTTCCGCACGGCAGCATGCCTTATCGCGTTTGCAGCGATTGCAATGTTTGTGGACTGCTTCGAGATAGTTCGTGAAACGGGGCACATGCCCAGTCTTTTCCGAGTGGCGCGGCCAAGTGACAAGAACAAGTATAGCGACTATAGAAACTTATGGATTGCTCGTTACCCCTTGATTCGATTGAAGATTAATCAGATGTATTTTGGTGGAAGTCACAATGTCCCGAGTGCTTCCGAGGCGGATTTCGCCCCAATTCCCAGCGCTTCGGCCTTAGCGGCCCGTTCGGCGGGACTTTCAGAAGGCAAAAGCAACAAGGAAATGCCAAATGTTGTTGTCGTTTTGGTCGAATCATGGGGACTTGATTCCGACTTGCCTGTTCGCGACTCGCTAGTCAAGCCTTATTCTCTACCGAATGTAATTGCTCGATATGAAGTCTTGCAAGGTACTGTGCCCTTCTACGGCTCGACAATTGCAGGTGAGGCTCGAGAGTTATGTGGCAACCACTTAGGTTTTCACATCCTGAACATCTCCACACAAGAGGCGCAAGGCTGCTTTCCCGACCGACTATCCGCACTAGGCTATCACAGCCTTGCTGTGCATGGGCTGGACGGGCATATGTTTAACCGTTCAACCTGGTACCGCAAGATCGGATTCCAAGAGCAGTGGTTCGGGGATGAATTGCGGAAGCAGAAGCTGCCAGACTGTGCAGGAGCGTTTGTTGGGACCTGCGATGCCGAGATTGCCGAATGGATTGGGCGCCGTCTCGAAAAGCAGGACGCGAGCCCTGATTTTGTGTACTGGATGACGTTGAACTCTCACCTTCCGGTTCCCATCCCATCCGGGCTTCGTGCAGGAGCTCCCTGTTTGCTTATCCCATTGCTCTCACAGCAGCAATCGCTCTGCTCCTGGTATCAACTCGTATCAAATGTTCATTATTCTATATCCCTACTTGCCATGACTAAACTGGCTCGGCCCACAATCTTCGTTATTGTTGGCGACCATGCCCCCCCATTTGCTAACCCAACATTGCGCAACCAATTCTCCAGCACAGACGTTCCTTTCGTGCTTTTGTTGCCGCGCAAGAATGGCGGCATTGTTGGCAAGATTCGTAACTGAGCGCTCTTACTTTACACACTCTTCGTCGTTTAAGGAAACCGGATGAGATCTTCAGCCATTCATGGCTGCAGCTGAATGCTGGATGTAATAAAATCACAGATAGTTTGAGTGTCCTGATGGAAGCTGATCCACAAATGTGCTGGTGGGGCAGTCCTTCCAGCCACATGGAGTTTTCCTTGCCCTTCCACATATACATGAGAGGTCGACAGAGAGAAATCGTGCTTAATGTTAGAAGCTTCAAATCCGGCGGATACAGGTTATGTAAAGCAATCAACCCAGCTGTTGCAAGTGAACCGCTAGTAACGGTCATTACTGCGGTATTCAACGGGAATGATTGCCTGGCAAACTGTATTGAGAGCGTTCTGAGTCAGGATTATCCACAAGTGGAACACATAATTCTGGATGGGGGCTCAAACGACGGCACAGTTGAAACGATTCGTAGATATGAAGATAGATTGGCCTTGTGGATCAGCGAACCGGACAGCGGAGTCTATGACGCGTGGAATAAGGGACTCCAGCTTGCGCGCGGTGAGTGGATCGCATTTCTTGGCGCTGACGATATCTATTTAGCAGGCGCAATAAGCACTTACATGAAGCTTGCGAGGGAGAATCCAGAGGCTGAGTTTCTCTCCTCACAAGCACGTCTAGATCATCCGACGGGTTACGCTCCCGTCTTCGGAGGTCCTTGGGAGTGGCCGCGATTTGCCACTGCAATGTCCACGATTCATGTTGGAACAATGCATCGGCGGAGTTTGTTCGAACGCTACGGAGAATTCGATACCTCATATCGTATCGCAGCAGATTATGAGTTCCTTCTTCGGCCGCGCGAGCAGTTACTCACAGCATTCAGTCCTGCGACGACAGTGGTGATGCGGGCGGGCGGCCTTAGCGATTCAACAGCCGGACTGTATGAGGCAAGGCGTGCAAAGATCTCGAGCGGCGTGCGGTCCACTCCGATGGCCGCGCTCCAGCTACGGCAAGCCATTGTGAGATTTCACCTTCGCCGAATGTACTTGAAAGCGCGTGCTCTCTTTGTCTGTAAGCGTTCGAAGTTCCCCTCTTAACCGGGTGGCTAAGACCGAAGTGTCCACTTATTTTTAAGTGGACACTTGTAGAGTGGATTTAAGCGGCTTGGGAAGAGTCTGTCGGGAGTGCTGCGGCGATGTTCCAGGGAAGCATTTCCTTGATGCGGTTGATCGGATACTCGGCGATCGCGGCCAGTATTGTACGCAGATAGAATGCCGGATCGAGCCCATTGAACTTGGCTGTACCGATGAGGCTGTAGAGCGATGCAGCTCGTTGGCCGCCGGAATCTGAACCCATGAACAAGTAATTCTTGCGACCAATCGCGGTGGGAAGAAAAAACTGGCTGCATCTGGGCAGCGAGGAGGCTGGCCCGAAGATCGCCGCCATCTTCAGCATCGTCGAGAGCTGCCGCAAACTGGATATCCCCATCCGCCAGTACCTGGCTGACATACGTAAGCGTGACGTTCTGGCCGTCTGGACGAGGTGTGGGGTTTTGTGAGAGATGGGACCGTATGTGTCCACGATCGATGGAAGTGGACACATACGGTCCCAAGGAGT
>Ga0302140_10006318_pt1 | contig 14883 bp, 11 predicted proteins | sample I_Bog_E1_1_FD_202095 | JGI IMG/M metagenome (GOLD analysis project Ga0302140, IMG submission 202095) | Peat permafrost microbial communities from Stordalen Mire near Abisko, Sweden - I_Bog_E1_1 | ecosystem: Environmental > Terrestrial > Soil > Wetlands > Peat | place: Sweden: Abisko, Stordalen...
ATGGGCGGCAACAAGTGCTCAACTTACCGAACTGGGAGTCATCAAGAAGCCTATTGATCCTGCGACTGCCTACACGTTGAAGTATGTGCAGTAAGAGCGCCACTCAATCGCCCTAATAATGCCAACTGGTTAGATCAGCACCAGTGGGAGCGGTCCTGGCGATTCGGTCGAGAATCTTAGGTAGATACATGGTGTTGTAGTGGAGGCGGGATAGATAGTTTGGCAGGGTGGGATCGCCATTCCAGCAATGCTCGGCGCGAGGGCCGTATGCCACTTCACCATCGTAGGGCGGGTTGGTTGTGCTCTTGAGAAAATCCTCCATGCGGTAGACTGCGTCGTTCAGGAAGTAGGTGTCGTCGCTGCCGACATAGAGATGGATTTTTCCTTGAAGCTGAGGCCCTAAGGTGGGCCAATCCCGCTGCAGGATCGCGTCGAGATCGTAGTGATCGTGCCAATAAGCTGCTACTTTGTGATCAATCTCGCCAGTTGCCTTGTCGAAGATCTGGGCTGGATAGCCGTCCTTGTCTTCTGGAGAATAGACTGCTTGCCAGATGTCGAATTGTTCCCCGGAGCGACCATGATCGCCGAGAGCTAGTTCATAGGCATTCACGTCCTGGGTGGTCGCCGTGGTGTGACCGAGGTAGTCGCGCATGGCGGGTTGCAGAACGCGTTTGTGTGCTCCCTGGATGTAGAAGGCATTCTTGTCTTCGTAGAGATCGATGTTGGTGAAGGCGTGGAAGTCTACTGGATCGGGGCAGGCGACGAACGCTCCGTTGTAATGCGTGGGATAGAAGACCTGCACTGCGAGCGACTCCCAACCGCCAGTGGAGCCGCCGTAGAGAAAACGCGCCCATCCCTGGCCGATGCCGCGAAACTGCTTCTCGATGGCAGGCATGAGTTCGGTTTCGATGGCGTCGCCGTAAGGGCCGAGGTTCGCTGAATTCACAGCGTAGGAGTCGTCGTAGTAAGGATTGGCGTGTTGGATCTTGATGACCAGGAAGCGTGGATAGTTGGGGCTGATCCATTGCTGATAGGTCTTGTATGCTTCCTGCTGTTGAATGCGGTTGTAACCGGCGAGATGAAAGCGTTCGCTGTAGTCGGGTTTCAAGTTGGGATCGGGAGGAGTTGTCCGGAAGTCGCCAAATTCGTCAACGAAGTGATCTTCGAAAACCATCTCCGGGAAGTGTGCGTTGGGGTGTTCGTCGAATCCCTCAGGCACCAAAACGATTGCTGACAGATACATCGGCCGTCCCCAGAACTTTGTCAGGAGGGCGCTTTGAATTTTCAAGTGGCGAATGTATTTCGTGTCCTTAGATTCTGGAATGGGAGGGATTTCCTCTGTGAGGGATATGGCGATTGGCGCTGCGCCGGGCTTGACGGTGATCTTCATCGGCTTGCTGTAGAGGTTGCCTGGAGTGATGTTCCAGTGCTGCCCTTCGCCCTGATCCATATGCAGCTTTACAGTGCTGCCGTCTGAGCGATGAAATGTCTCGTAAAGATTAAGTACGGCCTGCACGGTGTATTCACCGGGAGGTACATCCCTGAGGCTGCGAATGGGGTAGCCCGGGGCGCTGGCGTCGACGGTGGCACTGGCTTCGGGAGCGAGTGCATCGACGGTCACGCCAAAGATCATCTGAGATCGCGGAGTGTCGTCAATCTGCATGCGCGGTTCAGCCGAGGCATCGTTTGAAAGCAAAAGAAGCACTCGTCCATCGAGGGGCCTGGCGCTGCGCTCTTTCGGGAAACTTACGCTAAACGATTGAGCAAACCCATTGAGAGACGCAGCGGCTACCAACAATGGCAGCAGAATACGAAGAAGCTTCATAGGGTGAAAGGTTATCACCAAACATAGCGTGTTTTTGAGACTTATGAGTCTCGTAGATCTATTTTCCGATCAGACGACGGCCCTACCGGTCAGCTTGATTCTGATCCAGCGGTTAAGCGGCTCTGAATAGTATTTGCTGAGGAACCAGGAGAATGCGGACGTGACTACGAGGAACAGTACAAGCCAAACTAACTTGAAGATGGGAGAAATGGCGGTTGGACCAATCACGATTCTGAATCCAGTCAACAGGACGATGTGAAAGAGATAAAGTTCATAGCTATGCCGGCCAAGCCATTGGACCGGAGAGAGAGACGGCCGTCCTGCGGTGGGAGCATGAGATTCCTGCAGGAAAGAACCCTCCGCCAGTATGAAGATTGAGGCACCGAGCGCCATCAGCGTAGGTCCCCACACTGATGCTTCTGCAATATTGCTGCGCAGGAAGACCCAGACCATTTCACTAAGCGCGATCAATTGAACTACGTTTCTGACTTGAGCACCTACGCGAAGCTTATGAGCGATGAGTGCGGTGCAGCAACCGGTAGCAATACTGTCAAAACAGGCAGGATAACTATAGAGATAGAGGATTTCGTTGCCCGGATGGGCGTGCCTGAATATAGGGCCAAGAACAATCGCAATTACCCATACAGGCACGATCCACCTTGCACGCCGCAAGAATACGCAGAGCAACGGAAAGACGAGATAGAAAACTTCTTCTACAGAGAGTGACCACAGCACATTCAGGTTGTAGTTGAAGAATCCAAACTTTGTCATCAGCACGTTATGCCAGAAAGAGAGGACCGAAAGGTCGGCCAACCAAAGCGGGACGCCATTCTTGTTCTGGTAACTTCGAATGCCTGCAAGAGATAGCGCGGAGACGATGGCAAGCACCAGCAGCAGGCAGGGATAGATACGTGCAATGCGGAAGGCGTAAAACGTTCGAAGGGAGATCTTACCGAGTGATTGAAACCTTCGCAAAGATGTCGAAGTAATCAGATAGCCGGAGATCACGAAAAAAATGATTACTCCGTAGTTGCCATTCCACAAAACATTGCTTAGGTAAGGGCCAGGAAGAATGCGCCCGATTGGACTGCGAAATAGATCGTAAGAAAGATGAAAATGTAAGAGAAGTACCAGCAGGATTGAGATTCCACGCAGAGCGTCAACGCGACGATCACGATTAGCCGATTTATAGAAATCAGCCGAAGCCGGCGAGGATATTGAAGCCAACTATACCTCCTTGGAATGCACTTTCAGCAATTTGGAAGGTCAGTCTAAATGCATGCGCCAGACGGAGTAAGTGACGATTTCATGCCATATCTGCTCCCACTCGGTAATGCTTCCCACAGCTGCGACCTGGGGTCTTGGCGATGTCATCACCGGCACGCCTGCAGCAGCACAAATCTCGTGAATGCGAAACAGGTGCGTCGGGTCACTGACAATCACGATACGGTGATAGCCGTTCGTGCGTGCGATCACGACGATGCGCCGGGCCTGCTCTTCCGTGGAACGACTCTGGGTTTCGGCGATGATGGCTTTCTCTGGAACGCCGTTGGCCATCAGATAGGCTTGCCCGACCTGCCCCTCGGAGAATTGATCCCCCGGCGCGCTACCGCCAAGTGTGAGGATGACGGGAGCGATGCCGTGTTCATAGAGAGCGAGGGCGTGATCGAGTCTCGCACGCAAAACGGGCGAAGGACGCCCGGCGTATTCCGCGGCGCCGAAGACGCAGATGACGTCCGCTGGAGCAGCTTCGTCTTCGTAGGCGAAGCGCTCTATCTGCGCATAGACCCAGATGCACCATCCGAGGCCTGTCAGTAGAGCGACGGTAAACAAGAAGAACAGCAGAAACCGGACTGCCGAAGTTGCCCAATGCCCCCGGCGAATCCAACCACGGGGGCGTGGGCCGACTGAATCGACATGCTCGACAGGTCCAACAGATTCGATTCGTCCTGCAGATTTAGATGTGTCTTCAGGCTCGTTCATTTATCTCTGCAAAGCCATGACAATTTCATGGGTTGGAATCGCGCCCTCGCGGAGAATATTCCATGCTCCGTTGTTGCCGGAGAGATCGACGATTGTGGTCGGTACAGCGTGACCGGATGGTCCACCATCGACGATCAATGGAATACGGTCGCCGATCTGGTCGCGCACACATGCAGCGTGAGAGCACTCGCTGGCGTTATGCAGATTGGCGGACGTCGCCGTAATTGGCAGACCAAGACAATCTACGACTGCACGGGCGATGGCTGCATCCGGAACACGCAGCGCTACGTTGCCGGTGTTCGCGGTGGAACGCAATGGCAGCTTGCTCCCGGCACGCACAATGATGGTCAGTGGCCCGGGCCAGAAACGCTCTGCCAGTTTGTCGAATCGATCATCGATGTCGCGTGCCAGTTCGTATGCCTGAGCTACGGATGAGATCAGCAGCGAGAGTGGCTTGTGCTTTTGCCGCGACTTGATCTGGTATATCTGCTCGACTGCGTGCAGGTTGACCGGGTCGACTGCCAGTCCATAAAAGGTATCGGTGGGCAGCGCCACTACATCCCCTTTGCGAATGCAGCCGACGACGTATTCAATCAGATCGGGTTGTGGTTCGTCCGGATGGACGCGCAAAATCTCCGCGGACAAGTAGGTCTACCTCGGTTCCCTTAATTGGCAAAAATCGATTCGCATATTGAAATCCAAAGCGGATGGGAATCGTGGCGACTGCCATCATCCTTCCCTCTCACCCGGCCCCAATTTCGGTGCTGTTCTCGGTACTATACCCGGTTACCGCACCGGTTACCACATCCGGTCAATATAACTGGCCGGAGGCTTCGCCGCAGGTCGGTTTTGCTCGACTGTAGAGACCTTAACCCGAAAGGCTACAATCGCCTAAGGTCAGGTACGAGTCGGGCATATGTCTATTCGCATTGTACAGAGCAAGCAGAACAGCCGGGTGAAAGAACTCCGGAGTGCCCTGTTGCGCCCAAGTAGACAGCCGGACACGGCAGTTGCGATTGAGGGTAGTAACCTGCTTGGCGAAGCGATACGAAGCGGTCTTCGACTGGAAACGGTGTTTGTAGCACAGGGATACGAAGCGCTTCTAAGGGATTTGGATGTGGACGACTCGGTGGAAGTTCTTGTGCTGCCTGAGGATGTTCTCGCCTCGGCGGTCAGCACGGAGAGCCCCCAGCCCATTGCAGCGCTGGTTACCCCTCGGAGCTGGAGCTGGGCTGACCTTGCCAGCGAGGCTGCGCTACTGGTAATCCTGGCCGGCATACAGGACCCTGGGAATCTCGGTACTATCCTGCGCTCGGCAGAGGCCTTTGGTGCAACGGGAGCTATTTGCCTGCCGGGCACGGTGAGCCAGTGGAATTCCAAAGCCGTCAGAGCATCTGCTGGAAGCGTCTTCCGATTGCCCGTGCTTTCGGTTTCTGTCCAGGATTGCTTCGCACAACTCAAAAAGGCTGGAGTTAAGACCTTGGCGGCCATGGCTCATGAGGCGAAACCTCTGGGCGAGCTGGGTCTGACGGGGTCTACAGCTTTTTTGATTGGTTCTGAAGGAAGTGGGCTTCCTGCGGATCTGGCGGCCCTAGCAGATGCGCGAATCACGATTCGCTGCCCTGGTCCGGTTGAGAGCCTGAATGCGGCGGTTGCTGCCAGCGTTTTATTGTATGAAGCTGCACAGCAGCGGCATCTAAGGGATGTATGAAGATGGACTTGTTCGACCAGCCCTCTACTCCGCAGTCCGAGGCGCGACGCGTTCGTAACGCTCCGCTAGCGGAGCGGATGCGTCCCCGCAATCTGACGGAGTATGCCGGGCAGGAACACCTGATTGGCCCTGGAAAGCCTCTCCGCGTACAGATAGAGCATGATGACCCGGCTTCGATGATTTTCTGGGGGCCTCCAGGTGTGGGAAAGACCAGTCTCGCTAAGATCATTGCAGAGACTACGCAGGCTACTTTTCTTGAATTCTCTGCCGTTCTTTCGGGAATCAAGGAAATCAAGCAGGTGATGGTTGCGAGTGAACAGGCATCTCAAATGGGTTCGCGGACGATCCTGTTTGTGGATGAAATTCATCGCTTTAACAAGGCGCAGCAGGACGCTTTCTTACCGTACGTGGAACGCGGGACGATCCGTCTTATTGGCGCGACTACGGAAAACCCTTCCTTTGAAGTGATTTCGGCGCTACTTTCGCGCTGCCGTGTTTATGTGCTCAAGTCGCTGTCAGAAGAGCAGATCGTCGGTCTGTTGCGCACGGCGCTTTCAGATCGCGAGCGCGGGTTGGGCAACCTGGAGCTGACGGCTGACGAGGATGCGCTGGAGATGCTGGCTGGCTACTCAAGCGGCGACTGCCGTAACGCTTACAACGCGCTGGAAATCTCAGCACAGCTTGCCGCAGACCGTGCGCCTGAGGGATCGAAGGGCAACATTAATCGCGCGATTGCAGAAGAAGCCCTGCAACAGAGGGTGCTGATTTACGACAAGACTGGCGAGGAGCATTACAACCTGATCTCCGCGCTGCACAAGAGTGTGCGCAATAGTGATCCGGATGCGGCGCTTTACTGGTTGGGAAGAATGTTTGCTTCTGGAGAAGATCCGATGTACCTGGCTCGCCGGGTGATCCGGATGGCGGTGGAAGATATCGGTCTGGCTGCTCCCGAGGCGCTCAATCTTTGCCTGAGCGCACGCCAGACGATGGAATTCCTGGGTTCGCCGGAGGGAGATCTTGCTTTGGCGGAAGCGGTTGTTTACCTGGCCATGGCTCCCAAATCTAACTCGGTCTACACGGCTTACGCGGCAGTTCAAAATGACATTGAAAATACCCGGCAAGAACCTGTGCCTCTACACCTGCGCAACGCTCCTACGAAGCTGATGAAGGAATTGGATTACGGCAAAGGCTACCGGTATGCGCACGATGAAGAGGGTAAGGTGGCCGACATGGATTGCCTGCCTCCGTCGTTGATGGGGAGGCGCTATTTTGAGCCAACGCAGGAGGGTCGCGAGAAGCAGTTGGCGCAGCGGCTCGAAGAGTTGCGCAGGATTCGAGCCGCCAAGCGCGGGCGGTGAGTCCAAATTTAGTTCAAGTTGTTTACCGAGCAGCCGAAGCAGCGGAACAGTCGCGTTACCGCATTGGCCACAATCTTGCCTGACCTGTACGATCTTCCCGGGAAATGCCTTAGTGGCTTATCGCAGATGCGGAGTTCACGGGAGGCAGTTTGCTTAGAGCATCGATCACAATTCCTGGCGTGAGCACTTCAGGCAGCAGTGTCGGTTCGCCGGAGGTTCCCGGCGAATAGAGCGCGTACGCGGGTACTCCGCTGCGGCCAAAGGAGGTAAGGACCTGCGAGATAGCGTCGTCGTGCGAGGTCCAGTCCGCTTTCAGCAACGCGACGTTGCTTTTTTTGAAGGCGTCGTCTACCTGGGTGGTTCTCAAAGCGACGCGCTCGTTGACCTGGCAGCTGAGGCACCAGCTTGCTGTGAAATCGACGAAGACGGGACGGCCTGCGGCGCGGTATTTATCGACCGCGGCTTGCGACCAGGGCTCCCAGCGGCTGCTGCCAGATACGGAGTCAGCACTGTTTGAGGCGGACATCGGTGTGGCGAGTGTTTGCACCCCATAAACGCAGGCGGCTATGGCGATTACGACTACGAGAACTGCGGTAATCGTCGGGATGCGTTTGGCTGGCCAACGACCGAGAATCCAGCCTGCGATTGCGAGCAGGAGGAAGGTGGCGAGCAGCGCGGCGACGCCGGTTGCTCCGCGAGTCTGGGCCAGTACCCACGCCAGCCAGATCACGGTTGCGAAGATGGGGACTGCTGTCGCCTGCTTGAGAACTTCCATCCACGCTCCGGGACGAGGTAGCAAGCGAGTCCAGGCAGGCTGGAGAGTCAGGGCCAGATATGGGGCGGCAAGGCCTAGAGCCAAGGCGGTGAAAATTGCGAAGGTGACGACCGGGCTCTGCGCCAGGGCGTATCCCACGGCTGCGCCCATGAATGGGGCTGTACAGGGCGTGGCTACGATGACAGCGAGCACCCCAGTAAAGAAGCTGCCGGCGTATCCCTGCTTGTTGGCCAGTGAGCCGCCTGTGCTGGTGAGAGTCAGCCCGATTTCAAATTGCCCGGCGAGAGAAAGGCCGAGGAAGAAGAGCAGGCCAGCCATGAGTGCGACAAATATCGGCGACTGAAACTGGAATCCCCAACCGAGCGTTGCGCCAGCGGCTCGCAAGCCAAGCAGAGCTCCGACCAGAACCCAGAAAGAAATCACGATACCGGCGGTGTAGACCAATCCGTGACCGCGCTGCTTGTGCTTTTCTTCGCTTGAGGATTGAACTAGAGAAAGTCCCTTGATGAACAGAACCGGGAAGACACATGGCATCAGGTTCAGGATGATGCCGCCGAGGAAGGCAAGACCTGTGGCCTTGATGAGGGCGCTGGCATCGGTTGGCTTTGCGGCTGAACCTGCAGGAACAGTGCCTGAGATTGCTGCAACTTCGTAGGTCCGGCCTCCTGAAAGCTCAACCAGGCCGGTAATCTGCGATGGATTAGCTGGGAGGCTGGCATCCTTCTTGAGATCGAGTACTACTCCGTTGGGAAGAGGCGTGACTGCCTGGGGAGATGGATTATCGAGCACATTTTGCTCGGCGGGGAAGAACTGCGCCGTCTTCTCTGATTGGCCCGTCAGAATCGCGAGACGAAAGCCCGTCGGCGTCGCAGCGAAGGTGGCGGTTGCGGTGGCAGGAAGCGGCCTAGGGAGGGTGGCTGCGAAGCGCTGGAGCAGCGCCGCATCCTGCTGATTCACGAGGTCAAATCCCGCCCCGGTGGCTAAGACTTTTCGCTCGACTTCAAGTTCGGCCTTGCCGGGGATGCAGACTTCGCGGCAGACGAGCCAGTCCACCTTGGCGTGGAGGGTTGCTGGACCCGGTTTTGCGGATGCTGCTGCATTCAACGCGATCGGAAACAGGACCTCGTCTTCGTAGCCGTAATCCATTAAAGGGCCGTTGGGCAGGCGCTTTGGAGCGGGAAACTGGATTGGATCGGCGGTAATTCCTTCGGGGAGAGTCCAACGGATTCTCGGGGGCTCGCCTGCATCGCCTGCATTTTTCCAATAGACGTGCCAGCCTGGCTCCAATTTGAAATAAAGGCCAGCCTGAGCCTGCTGCCCGGCGACCAGGCCGGTCGGGGCTACCAGTTGCACGTGGACATGGGTGGCGTCCGCTGAAGAGGAAACAGGTAAAGACGGGGCTGCAGCGAAGGCTGCACCGGGCAGAAGCACGGCGGAAAGAGCGAACAGGAGACGGGAAAATCGCATCGGGACTTGAATTCCTCTGGGAACTTGAATTCCTATGGGCCTGCATTCCTCTGACCAACAAAGGAAGCTTTGTGCAATGGCGTAGGAACTAGTTACGTTATACGCCCGGCTGTGTTGGTTCGACGTAGGGCGTTTTGCCTAGTCTGCCCAACCTATTCACCGGAGCGCGTCCCCCATAGGACGCTCTCTGTGCTTATAGGTTTCAGTGACGACGCGCATGTTCGCGGAAAATGCAATCGTCCTGAATACATTTAATGCCCGCAGCTTCAGCTTTAGCCACGGCTTCCTCGTGAACGACTCCATCTTGTAGCCATAGATAGGGGATGTGGAGGCGGATGACATCGTCGACTATTGCTGGAACTGCATCCGAGGCGCGAAATACGTCAACCAGATCGATCTTGCCGCCTTCGACCGCAACCGCTGCCTGCGCATCTTCAAGTGTGGGATAGCTGACGAGGACCTGTCCTTTGACGGCGATCTCACTCAATACGGGATTCACAGGTATGACCCGGTAGCCATGCTGGGAGAGGTAGTTGCCGATGTTGAAGCTGGCTCGCTCTGGCTTGTTGCTCATGCCGACTACGGCGATGGTTTTGGCGGTGGTGAGCATTTCGTCTATCAGGGCGTCGTGGTTTGCGATTTCAGTCATTGGCTACTCCGTTGGATTCAAATCGAGTTTAAACATCGAGATCATCGTCACTACTATCGGATGCGGGCGCTGTGCCGCGACGCTTCATTAAAAGGAAGCCGCGCAGGAAGGGGTCCAGGTAGCCATCGAGTACTTTGTCAACATCGCCTACTTCTACCTTGGTCCGATGATCTTTGGCGATGCGGTAGGGTTGCAGGACATAAGAGCGAATCTGGGAACCGAAGTTGATCTCGAGTTTGGCATCTTCAATGTCCTTGGTGATGGCTTTTTTCTTGGCGAGCTCGTATTCGTAAAGCCGGGAGCGCAGCATCTTCATCGCCTTGTCGCGATTCTTGATTTGCGAACGCTCGTTCTGGCAGGTGACAACGATCCCGGTTGGCAGGTGAGTCATGCGGACGGCGGAATCGGTGGTGTTCACATGCTGGCCGCCTTTGCCGCCTGAGCGGTAAGTGTCGATCCGCAGATCTTCGGTACGAATGTTGACTTCGATGGTGTCGTCAATCTCCGGTGAGACATACACGCTGGCGAACGAGGTGTGGCGACGCTTGGCTGAGTCAAATGGAGAGATGCGGACGAGGCGATGCACGCCGGATTCGCCTGCGAGAAGGCCGAAGGCGTTATCTCCCGTGACAGTAAATGTGGCCGACTTGATGCCGGCTTCATCGCCGTCCTGGTAGTCGTTCATTTCGGTTTTGTAGCCGTTCTGCTCTGCCCAACGGAGGTACATGCGCATGAGCATCTCGGCCCAATCCTGGCTTTCGGTGCCGCCTGCGCCGGGGTGAACGGTTACGATGGCGTTGAGCGGATCGGTTTCGCCGGAGAGCATGGTCTTGGCTTCGAGGGCCTCACAGAACTCGCGAAGAGCGGCCATTTCCCGCTCCAGATCGGGTAAGACTTCTTCTTCGCCTTCCTTGGCTAGTTCGAAATAGGCTTCGATATCGCCCAGTTTGCTGACCAGCTTTTCATCGTCAGCGATCAGAAGCTCGACTCGTTTGCGGTCGCGCATGATGGGCTGGGAGGCAGCAGGGTTTGACCACATGGAGGGATCGGCGAGTTTTGCTTCAGCCTGTGCTAGTTCGCGATGGAGACGAGCGGGGTCAAAGATACTCCCGCAGGTCGCGCACGGTATCGCGGAGGGGAGCGAATGCAAATTCGAGATCATTCAATGACGACATTTTCGCTTCGGGACCTGACTTTGAATTGAGTTAACGCAGGTGCGTTCAGGCTGGTTTGACGGGAGGTTTTGCCTCTGAATCGTAAAGCAAAATTCGGCCGGCCCAGCCCAGTAGCACCAACGTCAGTATGGCACAAAGGGCTGGTAGTAAGTCGCCGTGGGTGGTGTAGAAGGTCTGCTCTGAACTGTAGGCGTAATTAGCTGGAAGCGAGTCAATCTGATGTCGCGGAATGCTCTGCCGGATGGTTCCGTAGGGATCGATTGAGGCTGTAACTCCGTTATTGGTGTCGCGCAGCAGCCAGCGGCGGTTTTCAATGGCTCGCATACGGGCCATATTGAGGTGCTGCCAGGGAGCGCTGGTGTCTCCGTACCAGCCGTCGTCGCTAATATTGACGAGCACTTCGGCTCCGTTTTGGACGAACTGGCGCACCTCGTCGCCGAAGACGGATTCGTAGCAGATGAACACTCCGTACTGGTGTGACGCGCCGTTGTTCGATTTCAACGTGAAACTCGCCCGGGATTTGCCGGTGCTCATGTCGGGAAGATCGGAGACGACCTTGTGGAGGAAGAAGAAGGCTTCTTTGAGCGGGATGTACTCGCCAAATGGAACCAGGTGAATCTTGTCGTAGCGTCCCACGAAGCGTCCATCTTGGGCCACGATCGATGCCGAGTTATAGATCAGGAATCTTCGGTTTGGTGCATCTTCGTCCATGCCGATGTCTCCAACGATGAGGGGGGCGCGGTTTGTATTGACAATCGTGGCCATCGAGGTTTGAAAGCGTGGGTCAGCTTCGCGAAAGGGTGCTGGTGACTCCGGCCAGACGACGAGACTGGGAGCGGCGTAGGGGATGCAATTTGGAGTGACCGCCTGCGGAGCGTTCGTCGCGGGGAGTCCGACGAGGTAGCTCTTGCAGGTTTGGCTGGCCAGGCGTTGAAATTCTGCCATGTGTCGAGGCCATTCCGCTCCGGCCCAGACGTCGTCAGTTGCGACATCAATATTCGGCTGGACCAGCATGGCTGTGGCATCTGTTGTGGGCTGCGGCGGTTTTTCTTTCAATCCCAGGCAGGCGATGAGAATCAGAACCAGTCCATACGCACCCCATGCCTTACCGGAGAGAGCAGCGTGAACAGCCGGGGGACGATCGATCACCCACACTCGACGGCGGAAGAGGATGCCTGCGGAGAGGAGTGCGTTTGCTGTCGCAAGTACGAAGCTTATGCCGTAGACGCCGGTCCAGGGTGCGAGCCTCATCAACAGGCCGTTGTCTACCTGTGAGTAGCCGAGGAGATCCCAGGGGAAGGCGGGAATGCGAGCCAGCGCGAACTCGGTCGCCGTCCAAAGAAATGGAACGGACGCTAGGGCGAGCCAGCCAATCCCTTTGTTTTGTGTTGCCTGATTGATTACAGAGAGAGCGAGGGTGAATGCGCCGAACCAGAATCCGAGATACAGACTGAATAAGACAAGCGCGAGTACAGCCAAGGGCGGATTTAGCCCCGCATAGAGGTGCATGGTGCTGTAGACCCAGTAACAATTGGTGCCGAACCAGAGCGCTCCACTGAGCCAGCCGACTAAAAATGACGCCGATAGAGTCCAGCGGCGGCTGCGGGTTGGATGAATTTGAGGTAAACGTAGAATGACGACAAGCAGCGGGACCAGCGCGAACCAGGCAAAGATGGTGCGCCAGGCAGGCAACGGCCCTGCGATGGGAAATGGCAGATCGAGCAGGATCGCCGTAAGAGCACTCGCTGCCCATATTCGCCAGGAAATGCCGCGCATGGGGGTGAGTTTAGCAGAGCCACCGCCAATCAATTCTGCTGCAACGGGATCTTCATAATTCCGGGTCTGCAGAAAACCCGATCGGGTACAGATAACGAAAGTTTCGCCGTTTTCCCTTTGCCGCACACCAACGGGGAATGGAAAGCCATCCCAATGCGCGATACAATCAGCGTCATGGCACTTGGTTTGTTCGCAATGCACGTCCTGGAGGTCATGTTCTTTGTGGGCATGGCTGGTTCCGCAGTCGTCGTAGTAATCAGCTTTATTGAAGACGCTCAGGAGCTCTTCGGCGAGGATTGAGAACGTGCGTTAGCGGGTGGGTGTGATTCTCATCCCGAATTGCCTTGTATCAAAATGGCGCTCGCTCGACCCTCAAAACCCACAACTTTTGGTTGACGTGCAGTAGCGTCCGCACTAGACTCACCGCTGGGCGTGTGCGATTCGCCCACTGAAATTTGACATCAAACGCACTACGGAAGTCTGAAACAGGGCCGGGACGGCCGCACTCTTACTCATGGGAACTCCTAAAACTACTCACGCCCCAATCTCCGATCGCGTCCGGCTGGTTGTGGCGTCTTCGGTCATGCTCACCTTCATTTCTTTCTGGCGCGCTGCTGCGATTGTGCTGAACGATCTAGGCTCCTCAGCCTTTTATGCAGGTGGAATCGCCGAGCAGGCCGTCGGTAAGGCAGCACCCTGGTTCATTCTGGGCGTCATGCTCTTTTCATTTGCGGTGCGTGCGGTTTACGTCGAGAGCTGTTCGATGTTTACTCGCGGCGGAGTTTACCGCGTTGTGAAAGAAGCACTCGGCGGTACCTTTGCCAAATTGAGCGTATCCGCTCTGATGTTCGATTACATCCTGACCGGCCCAATCTCAGGTGTTTCGGCCGGTCAATACATTACAGGTCTTCTCAACGAATTGATCGTTGTGTGCGGTAACCACGGATGGCTGCCTGTCGCTCTGGCCGCACACACGAACCACCCGATCTTCCAGTTCGACATGAATCACACCTCGGCAGTATTTGCTGCTGCTGTGACCATCTATTACTGGTGGGAAAACACCAAGGGCATCGAGGAATCCAGCGAAAAGGCCATGAAGGTGATGCAGATTACCACTGTGATGGTGGTCATCCTGCTGTCCTGGGGCGTCTATTCCGTGTATGTGCAGGGATCGCACCTTCCTCCCCTTCCAACCGCCGGTAATATGCATTTCAGCAGTGATGCGCTGGGTTTTTTGAAAGGTACTCCATTTGTTCCCGTATTGGGACTTTTCGGTATCCTGATGGCGTTTGGCCACTCTGTGCTTGCTATGAGCGGTGAAGAATCGCTGGCTCAGGTGAATCGGGAGATCGAGCATCCGAAGCTCAAGAACCTGAAACGTGCCGCAATTGTCATAGCAATTTACAGCTTTGTTTTCACTGGTGGAGCAACGCTACTAGCCTCCATGCTGATCCCGGATGGCCCCCGTACACAGCTCTACCAGGACAACCTGATTGCAGGACTGGCCATGTATATGACTGGCCCGGAAGTACTCAAAATTGGTTTCCGCATCTTCGTGGTGATCGTCGGCTTCCTGATTCTGTCCGGTGCGATCAACACGTCGATGATCGGTTCGACGGGCGTTCTGATGCGCGTTGCGGAAGATGGGGTCCTGACAGACTGGTTCCGCAAGCCTCACAAACGGTTTGGGACCAGTTACCGAATAGTTAACCTCGTATTCATCATGCAAATGTTCACCATCCTCGTAACCAGGGGTGACGTGATCATGCTCGGTGAAGCGTACGCGTTTGGTGTTATCTGGTCGTTCACTTTCAACAGTTTAGCCATGCTGGTTTTACGATGGAAGTACAAGGGCGAGCGCGGCTGGAAGGTTCCACCAAATATCCGGATCGGTAAGCTGGAGATTCCGGTCGGACTCACTTCTGTGTTTCTGGTACTGCTGACGACTGCCATTGTGAATCTGTTCACCAAGTCTGTGGCGACTGTCAGTGGAATCATCTTTGCGGCAGCATTCTTTGTAATTTTCTCAATTTCAGAAAAACGGAACCAGAAACAGCACGCATTGAATGCTCGCCAGATGAAAGAGCATTTCCAGCTCGACCACCAAGATGTAGTTAATCGCGAGACTGTGGACGTGCGTCCCGGCAGCGTAATGGTGACAATG
>Ga0302140_10006321_pt1 | contig 14876 bp, 7 predicted proteins | sample I_Bog_E1_1_FD_202095 | JGI IMG/M metagenome (GOLD analysis project Ga0302140, IMG submission 202095) | Peat permafrost microbial communities from Stordalen Mire near Abisko, Sweden - I_Bog_E1_1 | ecosystem: Environmental > Terrestrial > Soil > Wetlands > Peat | place: Sweden: Abisko, Stordalen...
CCTAAATCCCAAAAGGAGCTCACGTGCCCGACGAAAATGGACTTAGTGACAATGCAGCAGGTGCATTGGCATATGTGACGATCATCCCGGCGATCATCTTTCTGGTCGTCGCACCCTACAATACCAAACCTTTTGTGAAGTTCCACGCCTGGCAGTCGATCTTCCTGGGAATAGCCGCCTTCGCGCTCGGCATCATCGGTATCATTCCCATCCTCGGGTGGATCATCCTCTTCCTGGGCATGATCGCCATTTTTATCGCGTGGATCATCGCCATACTCAAGGCTTCCAAAGGCGAGCTGTTTAAACTGCCCGTCATCGGCGCTCTAGCCGCCAAACAGGCTGGCGTCTAAAGAGTCTTAGATTCTCGACTGAATCTGGGTGCCCCAGGTCCGAGAACCCCACGGACAGGTCATCGTCCGTGGGGTCAAGATCTCGATTTTGAGACCTGGGAAAACTCAGGTCCGAGCGATATGGGCCTGACAGGACTCTAACCTTCAGCGCCGCTTGCCCTTCTTGACGAACCGCTTCTTTCCCTTGGAAGTTGGTGTCCTTACGTCTTTGCGCTTATCCTTCTTAGGCCTTGCCGAGATATTTGCAGGTTTCTTGCCTGTAAGCGGGATCCCTTCTTCCACAATCGAAAACTGCAGCTTGCGTTCCTGGGCGAGGATCCGATCAAGAATCACTTGGCACCGGTCGCCAGCTCGGAATCGCCGTCCCCAGCGCTCGCCGATAATCTCGTGCGAGTTTTCCCGCCACGTATAGCGGTCGTCGCGCAGCGAGTCGATCGGCACCAGCCCCTCAACAAACAGGTCGGTAAGCTCAACAAACAGGCCATATTTCGCCGGATTCAGTACCAAAGCAGCAAATTCTTCACCAACTCGATCCTGCATGAATCGAACCTTTTTCCACTCCACCAGTTCCCGCTCAGCCTCAGCGGCGCGGCGCTCGGTCAGGCTGGTTTCCTCGGCAATCTGCGCCAACTCCGGCTCGGGAATCGGCGGCTCACCCTTGAACGTTTGTGCAGCCTTGCGCGGATGCGTCACCCGGATTCCAGTCAGTCCTTCGTGCGGATGCGTCCACGGCGAGCTATGCCGCCCATGCTCCACAACTCCTTCGCCGCTCACGCCTTCCCGCAACAGCGTCTTTGCGATGCGATGGACGATCAGATCCGGATAACGCCGAATCGGCGAGGTGAAGTGCGTATAACTGGGTGCAGCCAGCGCAAAGTGGCCTTCGTTGATCTCGGAGTAGCGCGCCTGCTTGAGCGACCGCAGCATCAGATAGCTGAGAATCCGCTCCTCCGGCTTGCCTTCGATTTTCGCCGCCAGCTTCTGATACATCCTCGGCGTAACGGGAATATCTTCGGGTACCTCGTGAGTCCGTGGGTTCCTACCACTCCTCTGCGAATCGCGGCGGTCTCCGCGCGTCTGAATGCGCATTACCGGCAGCGCGCCAAGGCCCAGAGAATAGCCGAAGGCGGCGGCCAGTTCCTCGAATTGCACCACGCGGCGCGGCTCCGGCTTTTCATGAATTCGATAGATTGACGGCACGCCCAGGTCTTCAAGCCAGGTGGCGACGCACTCGTTTGCCGCCAGCATGAACTCCTCAATCAGGCGATTAGCCCACGTTCGCTCAGACTTTGTGACGCCGCGCATCTGGCCCTGCTCGTCAAACTCAATTACTGGCTCCGGCAAATCGAAATCGATGCTTCCGCGCTCCTCGCGGCGCTTGTTCATCAGCCCCGCCAGCTTGCGCATAAGCTCGAAATTCGGAACTAATTCGGCGTAACGCGCGCGGGTCTCGGCATCCCCTTCCAGAATCGCGTGAACCTCTGTATAAGTCATCCGAGCAGCGGAACGAATCACGCCCTCGACAATCTCATAGCTCTGAATCCGCGCATCGGCGTCCAGCTGAATAATGCAGCTCAGCACCAGCCGGTCTTCGCCGGGACGCAGGCTGCAGATGTTTGTCGAAAGTTCGTGCGGCAGCATGGGAATGGCGCGATCTGGGAAGTAGACGCTCGTGCCGCGTAGCCGCGCTTCCAGATCCAGATCCGTCCCAGCGCGCACATATTCAGCCACGTCGGCAATATGCACTTGTAACTCATAGCCACCGCCGGAAAGCTCGGTAACCAACACCGCATCGTCAAAATCACGTGCTGTTTCGCCGTCAATAGTCACAATCGGCAGGCCGCGAAAATCCTTCCTGCTGTTGGCTTCAGCCTCGTCCAGATGAGCGACGCTGCGTGCTTCTTCAAGCACTTTCTCCGGAAACACGCGCGGCAACTGGTGTTTGCGGATCATCATTTCCACATCCACGCCGAAGTCGTCCGGATCGCCCAGCACTTCAATCACCCTCCCAATCGGTGGCCGTGTCGGCGTCGGCCAGCTGGTGATCTCGACGTCGACAACCAGGCCTTCCAGGTTGTCGTGGACTTCTCCGGCCTGAGCCTCGCTGCCCAGCACCCTGTGCGCGGTCGAACCTTCGGCCACCTCCGGTACTTCAAGGCCTGGCGGAATCAAAATATGCTGCGTCATACGCTCGTCGAACGGCACGACAGAGTGCCCCTGCTGCCGATCAGACCGCGCATAATGAAACACACCCACGACAGTCGGATTGCGTCGCTCAATCACGCGGACAATGCGCCCCATCCGCCGCCCATCGGCCTTCGGTGGTTCCACTTCCACCAATACCTGGTCGCCTTGCATGGCGCCATTGATTTCATTCGGAGGAATGAATATGTCCTCCTGTCCTGTAGCCTGGCGCGCATTGGGACGGACGAAGCCGTATCCATCGCGATGCAAATCGAGCCGTCCGGCAGCTAGATTCTCGCGCGTGCCAACAGCCTTGGGAATGCTCCAATGTTCGCGGTCCAGCTTGACGAGCGCGCCGCGGGTGGTCATTCGGGCCAGTTGCTCCAGCAGCAGACGCCGCTGCATGCCCCCGCCCAGGCTCAGCTCGCGGACGAGCTGCTTGTATCCGGCTTTCTGGCCAGCCGAGCGAGCGATCCGCGCGAGCAGTTCCTTGTCATTCATAACTCAAGAGTAGGGGATTCCATTCACGCGCGCTCCAAATGCATGGCTATTCTGGAGGTTTTGCCGGTACTTTTTTCTTTGTTTTTCGAGCCGTCTTCATCGGCCCATATACGCTGATCGCGATTTGCGCATTGACCTCGGCGGCTGCGCGAACAGCGTCAGAGCCAACTGCGACCCAGTAATGGCTGCCCCGCTTCGGCGCCTCAATGCCGATATCGAAGCTTCGCGATTTGGCGGCATTCCAGGCGGCAAGCTCTGAAGTGGGAAGCTTCTGAATCAGTTTGCAATACCTGAGTATCCACGATTCCGGTGTCTTCGGTTGCGCTGCAAGCTCAAGATAAGCTTTGAACAGTCCGAATTCCTTTCCCAGGTAGTGGACATGGACCTTCGAGCCCAATGCGGCCACCAATGATTGCAGATCCGAATTAGAGAAGACCTCGAGAGCAACACTGATAAGGCTGCTCTTGTCCAAATTACTCATGCCCATAAGCGGTATTATCGCTGGGCCCATCCTTGCCGCGTCGTTGTTTCTGCGGCAAGGGTGGGATTCGCGAATTTTAGAACGACCAAACCGATAGCAATCGCTACTTCTGCTCGGTTGGCGGCGCGGCAGGTGGATTGGCGGTCGGCTTCAATTGGTCGCGGATCAAGTTGGCCAGCAGCACATCCACCAGGGTTCCACCACCCTGGCCGCTACCGCCACCACCGGCGACGATCTGCGGAACGAGCTGCACCTTGTTCGAAGCCAATGCCTGCACCACCTGCACCAGCGCGTAGTTGCCGGACTCCATCGAGTCAATCTTCAGCTTGATGACGTCGGCTTCGGATGTTCCCACAGCCAGTGTCTTCGATGCTTCGGCGTTACCAACGATCGTAATCACGTTGGCGTCGGCTTCAGCGTTGATCTTCTTCGATTGCGCCTGGCCGCGAGCACCCTCGATGGCCGCCTCAGCGCTGAACTTGGCGATGGTTACGCTTCTTTCGGAGTCCACAACGCGCGCCTGCGTATCAGCCATGGCCCTCGCCTGCTGCAGATCCTTGCGGGTCTCTTCGGCGAGCTGCTGGGTTTTGTAAGTGACCTGCTCCTGCTCAGCGATCTTGCGGTCGGTGAGCGTCTTCATCAACGCTTCCGGCGGTATGATATCGCCAATCAGGGTATCGATGGCGTTTACGTTGTACTCGCCGAGGGCCGCGCCGATTGAAACCTTCGCTTCCGCCTGCCGCTCGCTGCGCTTCTTCAGGAACTCGATCACGTCCGAGGTCTGAGCAGCGTTGCGGAAATAGTTGCCGATGGTCGGTTCAAGCACCTGAGTAACCAGGTTGGCCATGGTTCCAAACCGAGCAATCACTTTAGGCGCATCATTTCGTGGAACATGAATAATCTGGCTCACGTCCAGGTTGAAGGTGAAACCATCCGACGAACGTACGGTAATCGTCGAGAGCTTTTCGTCCAGCTTGTGCGCCTCGCTTTTGCCGGTCGCCCAGTTGAGAACGATGTTGGCGGTAGGCACAATTTCCACCTTGTGGGTAAACGGGTTGATGGGATACTTGCCCGGATCGAGCGGATCGCACCAAACGCCCTTTTGGCCGCGGCTGACCAGGTTGCCGTGCTTGAAGGCATCGCCCGTTACGTCCTTGCCTTCTTCGCCGACATAAGCAATGACGACGCCGACATTGGCGATTGGGACGTCCGTCATTGGCTTGGTTTCGACTGTGGCAAAACGCGGATTGATGAAGTACCGGCCAGCAAGAATCACCTGCTCCTGGAGCCCCTTGTGGCCGCCGTTGGTGATAAAAGCCTCGGCGTCCTGGTACATGTTGTGGCCGGGAACCTCCTTGCCTGCGATTTCGCCTGTCGCCAGGGGCTTGCCGTCTTTAGTGGTGACCACGCCCACCATGTTGTCGGGAATCTCAAGCACTTCAGCAGCGGCGACCTGGAACAGTGCCGTATTGATGCGATACGTGCCGGGAGGGATGATGGAGATCTGCGGTCCGCGCTCGCCGCCGCGCGTCAGGAAGCCGCGCGCATCCTGAAATGAGTTGCATTCGACCGTACGCGCGAGGACACGCCCGCCGGAGAGGGGATGCCCGTCCCGGGCTTCGACAATACCGATATGGCTTTTGTCGATGGTGGTGAATGGAACCTTGGTGACGGCGAATTGCCAAGCCCACAGTCCAAAATGAATGCCGGGCGCGAGCGTATCCGCCTGCAAGCCGGCCTCACCGTTCAGAGCCACGATTGCGCCATCGGGCAGGGTTCGGTTTTTGCCCACCAGCACCCACTTCTTGTTGACGATTCCGATCTCGTCCTTGGAAATAATGACGGTTCCAAAGACGACGCGCAGAACCAGCTTGTACAACACGAACAACAGGATGAGTATCAGTACCCATCCATACTTGACTACCGGATCAACGGCTGTTGAATCCATGGCAACGTTCTCCTTGATTGAGGACTCTCAATCATACGTCAACTGTTAAGCCCGCTTTGGTGTGTGTGCGCAGTGTCTCAGGGCGCAGAAACGTGCCGTGTTTAAGGCACGTACCCCGGTCCATGCAGCACCTTGCCGGGAAGAGCGCCGGTCATTTTGCCGCCCTCAATTACGGGCACGCCGTTGACCAGCACAAACTCCATGCCTTCAGACAACTGGTTGGGGTTTTCGAAGGTGGCTTTGTCACGGATGGTGGCAGGGTCGAAGACCACTACATCGGCCCACATTCCCTGCTTCAGGACGCCGCGATCAATAAGCCTCATGCGTTGCGCGGGCAGCGCGGAAAACTTGCGAATGGCATCGGGCAGCGTCAACTGATTCTCTTCCCTTACATATTTACGCAAAATTCTCGTAAAGGTTCCGTAAGCACGCGGGTGGGGATGCTCCTGTCCCAAAATGCCATCGGGCGAGGTTCCCGAAGAGTCGTTGTCGATGGATACCCAAGGCTGTTTCAGCGCCAGCAGCACGTCGGGTTCGTCCATGCCGAACACGGCGACCATCGTGAACGCGTTGTCCTTAATGAGGATGTCAAAGAGCGCGTCGATGGGGTCTTCTTTCCACTCGGCGGCTACATCTGAGAGCCGCTTGCCCTGCAACTGGATCAGGCCGGGGGTCTGCACGACAGCAATCTGGACAGCTTCAGGGCCGGGAATCTCCTGCCATTCATTGTCCCAGTCGTTTCCGGATGAGTCTTTCCCGGGCGAAAGCATGTCTTTGCGGATGCGCGCGCGGGTGGCGGGATCTTTGAGACGGGTAATGAGTTGAGTGTCGCCGCCGTCGTGTGCCCAGGGCGGAACGAAGGCGGAAAAAGTGTTGAACCAGGCGGTATAGGCGTAGGTGTTGGCGCTGACGTCGACTCCGGCGGCGCGGGCCTGCTCAATGCGCGCTACAATCTGCGGCATGCGTCCCCAATTCGTTTTTCCGGCTGCCTTCAAGTGCCAGATCTCGACTGGAAGATGGCCTTCGCGCCCGATCTGAACTGCTTCGTCAATGGATTCCAGAACAGTGTCGCCCTCGCTGCGGATGTGGCTGGCGTAGATGCCGCCGAATTTGCCCGCCTCGCCGGCCAGCGCAATCAGTTCTGGAGTCTTCGCATAAGGCGCTGGCGCATATTGAAGCGCTGTCGACAGGCCCACCGCGCCGTCTTGCATGGCGTCGCGGACCAGGGCCTTCATCTGGTCGAGTTGCGCTGGAGTAGGTTGCACATCGGCATCGCCCAGCACCATGCGGCGCACGGAAGTGGCGCCCACGTAGCTGGCCAGGTTGATGCCCATACCCTGCTTCTCAAGGCGGCCAAAGAACTGGCGGAAGGTGTGCCAATCCGGGGTGAGGTGGTAGTGCTCATAGCCGGAATGGTCGGCTGCGAGCATTGCGTCGCTCACCGGCGCGGCCGAGTCGCCTTCGCCCGTGATCTCGGTGGTGATGCCCTGATAAATCTTCGACGGCAGGCGCGGATCGACAAGCATTGTAAGCTCCGACTGGCCTAGCATGTCGATGAATCCCGGCGCTACCACTTTGCCTTGGGCATCGATGGTGCGCTTGCGGGGTGAATTGGCCAGGTTGCCGATAGCCGCGATATGGCCATCGCGAATACCCACATCGCCCGAGTACCAGGGCGAGCCGGTGCCGTCGATGATGCGTCCGTGGGCAATGATCAGGTCGAATGGCTGTGCGGTCGCGCCCTTTTGCGCCAGGATTGCGGCTGTCAAAGCGAGATAGATTCCCAACAGCAGAAACGCGGTCTTGGCTTGGCGATGCATTTCGGCGGCTCCTTTGGGTATTTTCAGACTTCGTTGGGTGCGTGTGGATAAGGCCAGGCCGCTCGACGCGGCCCTGCCGGTCTCCTTCGAAAGGCTTTCCAGGATGGATAAATCTGAATTGGCTTGAGCGGCCATTCTACCCCGAGCCAGCGAGGCCTCGACAGTCTGTTGTGCGAACAGGTTACCTCTGTGTTCGAATTCACTCGAATGTTGTAGATACCCGAAACAGCTGTCGTGCGACTCTATAGGCGGCATCTGCTCATGATATTGATCCCATCGAACTATCTTGACATCCGGCAGAATGGCGGAGCAGATTAAAGACAATTGTTGAGTCTTTCGGATCAACGCTGAATCACTGCTGTCGAATCTTGCCTCGGAGATGGATCTTCCGGCAGAAGTTGCGGCCGGATTTCAGGATGAAACGTACGCTCAAGCAGCGCGTTCTGATCACCACAGCCGTTGTCCTCGCAGGAGCATTCTGCGGCGCGGCAGTGGCTCTTGTGATTGCGGCCTGCGTTCAAATCAAATTGGCCGATTACCGCTTGCAACGCGAAGCTGCGCAACTGATCGCGGCGCATAACGCGTTTCAGGATGAGGCTCACGCGCTGCTGACGGCGATGAATACGTCGCATTACGCGTTCTGCTCCGACACCGAAATTGCCTTCTTCAGAAAGCTTGTTTTCAACGCGGAATATTACCGGGATGCCGGTCACATCCGCGACGGAAAGATCCTCTGCTCGGCTACGCTCGGCAGGGACAATCTACCCCGTGCCGAACACTTTCCGGCTGTATCGTTGCCGGACGGCATGGGGTTGCTGAGCCGTTTCTCGCCGTATGATTCAGGGGAGCAGCGGGTGAGCGCACGCGTGCTCGGCGATTCTTTTGTCGACCTGGACCCCGGCGTTTCAAGGCGGCTGGACCTGATTACGAAAAACAGGTCACTCACGGTGATCGACGCCATTACGAAGAAACCAACACATCCGGGCAGGCCGTTCTCCGCGCCTGATCCTGTTAAAACGGACCGGGATTGGCAAGGGCGCGTTGGCGGAATGATGTATGCCACACGTTGCGACACCCGGAATCTTAGCTGCATGACCACATACATTGCTATTCCGGAAGTGCTGGGGGCGCAGCGCCGGATGCTGATTGTTTCCATTTTGCTGGGCGGTCTGACAGGCGCCCTCATCGGCTTTGCCATTGCCTACCTCCGATTGCGCGACCGAAGCATGGAGCACCAACTGCGCCATGCGATTCTCAAGGATCACTTGCAGGTGGTCTATCAGCCTATCGTGGAGGTGGATACTCGGCGCATCGTCGGCGCAGAAGCTCTGGCACGTTGGACGGACGAAGGTGGCGTTCCCGTGTCTCCCGATGTGTTTGTCAAGATTGCCGAAGTGAGCGGCTTCGTAGGCGGGATCACGAAACTTGTGTTGCAGCACGCATTGCGGGACTTTACAGGCCATCTTGCCACCCATCCGGATTTCCGGCTCAGCATCAATGTGGCTGCGGCTGACTTGAGCGATCCCGAGTTTTTACCCATGCTTGAGGAATCGCTGGAGCGGGAATCGGTGCCGGCTGATTGCCTGACCATCGAGATTACAGAGAGCTCGACGGCCAGGCATGAGGTCGCTATGAGGACGATTGGCAAGCTCCGCGAGCGCGGCCATGCCATTCATATTGACGACTTCGGCACCGGGTATTCCAGCCTGTCCTATCTCCGCGATCTGTCCATCGACGCGATCAAGATCGACAAGTCCTTCACCCAGGCTATCGGCACTGAAGCGGTGACGGTGGGCATTCTTCCGCAGATTCTTGCCATGGCGGAGGCGCTTAATCTGAAAGTGGTCGCGGAAGGCGTCGAGACCGAGTTGCAGGCTAACTATTTCGCCGCCGTTCAACAGACGGTGCTGGCCCAGGGATGGCTTTTTGGCCGTCCTGTTCCTGTTGAAGAGTTTCATCGGCTGCTGTCAAAAGAAACTAATAACGAAAGCACATCCGAAAATGCCGCCTGAAACGGTTCAAAACAATAGGACCGACGTCCTGATAAGATTTTCGTTTTTAATAAGGCCGGGCATCACGCCATACCTTTGCGGCATGGCGCGATGTGTGGGGTTGAGCTACTCCGCCGTGAAGGTGTAGTCGTTATAAACCAGCGTGCCGTTGTACCGGGTGTAGAGGCGCGCGTAGATCTTCGCACCATTGGTTGGCAGGCCGCTGAAAGTGGCGGAGGTTGTCGTCTGCTGGCCTGAGTCGTACAGGTTGCTCGATCCGGCACCCGTGGTTCCCAGAAACAGCCAATAGCCCTGATTGCCGGAACCGGTGGCTGCCGTCCAGTCAAATGTGGCACTGGCGCCTGTAAACGTACTTCCCGGCGTGGGAGTGGTGAGTACAGCCTGGGCCGCCGCCTTGTAGGTGTAGTCGTTATAAACCAACACCCCGTTGTACCGTGTGTAGACGCGTGCGTAGATGGTTGCTCCGTTGGTTGGCAGGCTGCTGAACGTTGCGGAATTGGCTGCCTGCTGACCGGTATCCAGCAAGTTCTTCGACCCGGCTCCCGTTGTCCCCAGGAACAGCCAGTAGCCCTGGTTGCCGGGTTCGGCAGACCACGTAAACGTCACACTTGGGCCTGCAAGCGTGCTGCTCGGCGTGGGCGACGTCAGCACCGGCGGCTTCATCCACGCGGTGTAGGTGTAGTCGTTATAGACCAGAACACCGCTGTACCTGGTGTAGAGGCGTGCATAGATTGTCGCGCCATCCGTTGGTAGGCTGCCAAAGGTGGAGGAAGTAGCTGTCTGCTGACCAGAGTCGTAAAGATCCTTAGACCCCGCTCCCGTCGTTCCCAGGAATAACCAGTAGCCCTGGTTGCCGGCTGCGGCTGCCGTCCATGTAAAGGTCGCGCTTGCGCTTGAAAGCGTGCTGCCGGGTGCCGGACTGGTCAGCACAGGCAGTTGCTGGAACGCGGTGTAGGTGTAGTCGTTGTATGCGAAGACGCCGCTGTACCGGGTGTAGACCCGGGCGTAGATCGTTTCACCGTTGATTGGCAAGCCGCTGAAGGTGGCGGACGTAGCCGTCTGCTGGCCGGAGTCGTACAGGTTTTTCGATCCAACTCCCGTCGTGCCGAGGAATAGCCAATACCCCTGATTTCCGGCGGCAGCCGCGGTCCATGTAAACGTCGCGCTGGGGCCAGTAAGAATGCTGCTCGGCGTGGGGCTTGTCAGCACCGGCGGTTCCATCCAGGCTGTGTAAGTGTAGTCGCTCGTCTGCCAGGCGCCGTTGACCATCGACGACAAGCGTGCGTAGATAGTCTCCCCATTCACGGGCAATCCCGACACGGCCTGGGAGGTCTCTGTCGTCCCGCTCACGGAAAACAAATTGCTCGATCCAACGCCGGTTGTGCCCAGCATGAACGCATATTCGGTGACCTTGATTCCTCCCGTCCAAGAGAACGTCTGGCTGGAGCCCGTCAGCGTGCTGCCAGGCGCCGGTGTAGACAGCGTCGCGGCGGTAGGCGGGCGCAGATCGAACGATATGGCATTGGAGCCGCTTTGGGTGAAATTGCTGTCTCCTCCGTAGGAAACGGTGAAGTTATATTGGATCGCTTCCAAAGTTCCGAGCGAAAGCGTTCCTTTCCCGGTATCGTCCAGCGTGACCGAGCCCGAATTCTGCACCCCAAACACCTGCGGACTGGTGTAATACACGTTCACCGTTCCTGTAGGAACCAGTGCGCCCGGATTGTTTGCTCCTGTTGCTGTTGAAACCGTGAAGTTGAGGGTAACTGGCGTAGAAGTTGTAATACTCGCCGGAACCGGAGTCGTCGTAATTGTTGTCTGAGCCGGAATCAGCGGATGCGTAGTATCCACAACATAGTAGGCGAAGGGTTGGAAGCGAAGGAATGAGTAACCGCAGCTTCCATTCAGGTCCGGACCACTGGTGACATACTCTCCCGAAAAGTATAGATGGCCATCGGTACTCAACTCGGGCTGAACGAGGCCGGCAAGTGAGCTGTCCGTCATGTTGCCTGTGCACTGGTTGTCCACGCTGGTTTGGCTGGTGAACAGGGTAATCCAGTTAGTGCCGTCAAGCATGTAGAAAGCAGGTTCCCCCGTCCCGCCTTGCGTGTTGTCTGTTGCGTAAACGATGAACCTGCCGTTCTTCACGGCATAACCGTAGAAATAAGGTTCGTCATAGGTCCCGGTGCCGGTTTTGAGCAGCGGTAATTGACTTAGATTCGTAACCACGGCTGTAGCTGGGCCACCGGCCAGCGGTACCTTGAAGATTCCGTAGTAATCCTCATTGGCCGAAACGCCTCCGCCTGCGTCCGCCTGGAAGTAAACATAATCGCCATCAATCTGGACAAGGTCTTGAAAGGCAAAGGCGATTCCATCCTGGGGCTGCCCGGGTAGCGTGCTGACAGCGCCGCAGATATTGCAAACCCCGGAGTCGATCAGCGAATTGCAGCCCATGGTAGTACCGAGAGGCTCAGTATAGAGGGCCACATATGAAAGCGTGCTGGACCCGGTGTACGCCATATTCGTGCCGTCGGTGGCGGGATTGCTGACCCCGTCGACAACGAAGATCTCGTTGTCCTGTCCGGCGGCACTGCATCCCTGGTTCTGGGCGGTAGACAGCCACAGAGTAGTCAGGCTGGAACCGTCAACACCGGCCGAATAAAGTGCGCCGCCGATAGAGAAAACCACGGTGCTTTTGGCCACGGCAAACAAACCGTACCTGCCGTAGCCATCGACATCTTCACCCCACACCCCCGCAGCCACCTGTGTGCTGTCCGCCACCCGCACGGCCGCCGATGATCCATCGGCCTTGACCGAATAGATGCCAAAGAGTGTGCCGCCCGAGCCCGAGCCGTTGGCGTAAAAGACAACCGTTCCCTCGCTCACCTCGACGGCGCCGTAAATATATGCAGCCGGGGTCGTGCTTGAGGGTAGATTCGTACCGATCGAGAACAGTTTTACCGGCGTGCCGCCAACCACAGTCTTGGACCATACCGCGTCATTGGTGGAAATGGCTGTATAGGTGCCGTCGGTCGCTATGGTCTCACCAAAATTGAACCCCGCCGTAGTATCGGTCGGGAACGTATTTGGGTCAATGAACTTGGTCGTGGAATATTGCGCCAATAACCCCGGCGCAGCCAATGAAAGCAGCCCAAAGGTCAAGACAACCACTAAGCTCCGGACTGCGAAAGAAAAGCGCTGCCGGGAGAAGGAGGTGGAGTTATCCGACGAGTCCTCGGGAATAACCGTGCCTGCCAACGCTTGCCTGGATGCGACACACTGGGCGGAAATGCCCGTCATACTCATCAGTCGGAGATTTCTGAGACGACTGGAAACCATTGGGTGTCTCCTTTTGCTGTACGCCGGGTTGACCGGCCTGGGAATGCGGATAAGGGCGCTCTCGCCTTGTCTTGCCGGAATGAATTTTCTATAGCGATAGGAAAGTGGAGCAAGAATCCGGGCCTCCTTGCAATCGAACACAGGAGTTCAGGCGTCCATGACAAGGGCTGAACTTCTGGAGAGCAAGACTGGACGTCACTGGTTAATAAATCGGATTGAAGTATCTTGGGGGACGAACCAACTGATTCTCGGCAATCGAAGGGTCGATTGGCAAGGAAAAACTCTCGACCTCCAATCCTTTGTGTCTTGCCATCGCATTTCATCTCGCTGCTTGTGCTTCGCACATTGACTTAGGCTGCGAGAAGCGCGCACCGGAGCCGCAGTGGAGCGGTCTCTGCGCAGCAGCATTCCGAGGACCTGACCTTCACGACAAAAATTAGCAGGCGGATTGGCGACGTTCCAGGCACAATCCCATCACTCAATCACGATCGTCCTGTGTGGAAAGAGCTATTGGAATTCTCTTGACAATGCATTGTCCATCTCGATTTAAATTGGAACGGATTCCCAAACTCTCTTCGGGGACTCAAAATCGTGGGAATTTCCCCAAAACCCACTCCACGAAACATCACCTCAGCTGATCTCCGGTTTCCAAGGCGAGCTCACTTCTCCGCGCCACACTAATCCAGCGGATTGAATCAGCAGGTGAGGAAAAGAGATTCGTATGCACAACGCAATCAGAGTCTTTGCGTTCATCCGCAGGCTGCTGTACACAGCATTGGCCTTCTCGCTCATCCAGATTCCCATCTGTATCGGCGCTTTCGAACCCGCAGACGCGCAGGATTCAGTGCAGGGCACAGAGGGGGTGACGGCAGTTGCACCGGTAGTCCCGCAGCAGGTTCGTTATGCGGGCAAGCTGGCCCTGCGCACAGGCGATTCGGTGGAAGCTGTCTTTCGCATTTATGCGGCTGAGCAAGGCGGTGATCCTCTCTGGACGGAGACGCAGCGAGTAACCGTCGCTGAAGATGGCTCGTATGCAGTGCTTCTTGGCAGCGCCAGTTCGAGCGGCCTCCCGCAGACCGTGTTTGCCGGAGGCGCAGCTCGCTGGCTGGGTGTGAGCGTGGAGCGAGGCCCGGAGCAAGACCGCGTGCTGCTTTCCAGCGTTCCCTATGCGATGAAGTCGGCGGATGCGGAATCGCTGGCCGGCCACGCGGCCTCGGATTTTGTGACTCAATCCCAATTGGCCCACCTTGCCGAATCGGCCCCGACGAGCGCGCAAAGCGGAGGCGTTTCCGCCACGATCACCCCACTCACGTCCGGCACCGTAACCGGCTCAGGCAGCGCGGGCACGGTCCCGCTCTGGACCGGAACACTGACTCAGGGAAACTCCCTAATTACTCAGTCAGGGTCGGAGATTGGAATCAATGAAGCCGCGCCGGGAGCAACTCTCGACGTAGGCGGCACGGCAAATTTTCGTGGCACCGCGACATTGCCCGCGGAGAGCACCGCAACCACTTCGGCTGGATATCGTTCGCAGCTATTGGATTTCAGCGACAGCGCGTGGTCCACAACAACCAAGGCTCCGGTGACTCAAACCTGGAGACTGTACGCCATCGATTCCGGCAACAACAGCGCCAACCCGACGAGCAGCCTCAATTTCCAGTTTCAGAATGGAGCAGGAGCTCCAACCCCGACCATTCTCTCTATTGAGCAGAATGGCGTCATCAGTTTCTCCCCCAGCCAGACCTTCCCGGGAACCCTCAACAGTGTCACCGCAACCAGCCCGCTAACCGCGGCAACCACATCGGGGGCCGTCAGCCTGGCCCTGGATACAACCGCGCTGGCAACCGACATTGCGCCAACGCTTAACAACAACTACGCCCAACTGAACGCAGCCAACACCTTTTCCGCAGGCAAGCAGACTTTCAACACCCCCGTTTCGATGTCTGCTTCGGAGGAAGGGGCACCAACGCTCGCTGTGTTCAACACCAACGCTGACAACGAAATCAACCCTTATTCCAACGCGATCTACGCCGCTTCATTTTCGAATTCTCCCGCAATTTACGCGTCCGGGCAGTATAACGGTATCGGGGTTCAGGTCAATGGAGGAGGCGACAAGACGTCCATTGGACTTCTGGGAGACGAAGGCGGTTTTCAAAGCAATACCTTCAATCGCGACAACGGGACATTTGGTTACTCCGCCGCAATCTGGGCCGACGCGATTCCAGCCTGTAACAACTTCACTCC
>Ga0302140_10006324_pt1 | contig 14869 bp, 9 predicted proteins | sample I_Bog_E1_1_FD_202095 | JGI IMG/M metagenome (GOLD analysis project Ga0302140, IMG submission 202095) | Peat permafrost microbial communities from Stordalen Mire near Abisko, Sweden - I_Bog_E1_1 | ecosystem: Environmental > Terrestrial > Soil > Wetlands > Peat | place: Sweden: Abisko, Stordalen...
TTCAGGCGGGCGATCTCTTCGCGCTGCTGGGCGACAAGCTTTTCCAGTTCCGCTACTTTGCCAGATAGTTCGGTCAGTTCGGCGATCTTGCCGAACAGTTCGATCGCCAGAGCCTCAAGCTCTGGACGGCTTAGACTGGAGAGGGCGGATGGCGGCGGCACATGACGTTAAGAATCCATGGCGCCGAATCGGCGCAAGAGGAAAATACGTTGCTGCCCGGGGTTTTGCCGGTATTACCGAAGCCATTTACAAGATATTGAAATATAATGATTCCCAGATCGGCACTTTTGGCATCCAGGTTACGACAAGGCCAGATCAGCTCATCCTGACGCACCCCCACTTTCTGGACAGTCCCCTCAAAGCGGACGTAGGGTGCCGTGCCGACGTTCAGGACGGATCCGGCTGCACCCGATCCGTCCACCCGCCACCCAGCGATTTATAGAGCGTCACCAGGTTCTGCTGTTCGGCAAGGTTTAGCGAGACGAGGTTTATCTGGGCCGAAAACAATGAACTCTGCGCAACCAGTACGTTCAGATAAGTGTCGGCGCCTGCATCAGACCGCATCTTTGCAATATTGTAGTAGCGCTGGTCGGCATCCACGAGCTTCGCTTCCGCATCCAGTTGGCGAGTATAGGTGGCAAGTCCCGCCAGCGCGTCCGACACGTCGTGGAATGCCGATTGGATGGCCTTCTCATAATCTGCAATTTCGATCCGCTTCTGAATCTTGTCATAATCGAGATTGGCGAAGTTGGTTCCCGCATCGAAGATCGGTACGCTGATTTGCGGCTCGAACATCCAGGACGCGGTCCCGGCGCCGAACAGCTTCCTCAGGCTGCCGCTGGCCGTGCCAGCGCTGCCCGTCAACGTGACGGACGGGAAGAACGCCGCCCGCGCCGCGCCAATATCCGCGTTGGCGGCCAGCAGAGTGTGTTCGGCTGCGCGAATGTCCGGCCGGCGCCGCAGCAGATCGGACGGCAACCCGGCCGGCAAGGCAGGGAACGCGACTTCGGCCGCCAGTCCGTCCCGCGCCATCATCCGGGTCTGCAGGCCATCGGGCAACGTGGTCCCTTCCAGCAGCACGATCTGATCGAGATCCTGCGCAACCTGTCTGGTGTATTGTTCCACGCTGGCCTGGGCTGTGCGCAGCGTGCTTTCCGCCTGAGCGAGGGTGAGCATCGTTTGCGTCCCCTGCGTCAGGGTCAGTTTGGTCAGATCAAACGAACGCTGCTGCCCTTGTGCGGTCTGGATCGACACGCGCAGGGCGTCGCGGTCGGCCAGCCAGGTCAGATACTCGGACGCGACAGAGGCGACGAGGCTGATCTGCATGCTCTGGCGCGTCTCCGCGAGGCTCAAATATTTCTCCTGCGCCTCTTGGCTCAGGCTGCGGATTTTGCCGAACAGATCCAGCTCATACGAGGCGGCGCTCAACCCGAGACTGTAGGCATGGATATGGAGCGGCGTTGGACTCCCTTCCTGACCGGGCGCATCACGCTCGAAGTTGGCCGAACCGGCCACATCGATGGTTGGGAACAGGCTGGCGTGCTGAACCTGATACTGCGCGTAGGCTGCAACGACATTTTCCGCCGCCACACGCAAATCGCGATTGTTGGCCAGCGACAGGGCGATCAGGTCCTGCAGCACCGGATCGACGAAGAAATCCCGCCATCCCAAATCGCCCGCGGCGACGCCGCCGGCGGACGGCGCTCCGCGACCGGTAAAGGCCGGACCGGTCGGGTAATCGGTCGCTGTCGGCAGGTCAGGACGATCGTAATGCGGGATCAGGCTGCATCCGGCGAGGGCCGCGAGCAGCGTCGGAGCAAAGATGATACGGCGCATGGCCTACGTCGCCGCCTTGACTGGTATGGGGCTGTCGTCGTGTTTCACTGCGGGTCTGACCCGGAACAACCGGAGCACCGCGACAAAGAACACCGGCACGAAGAACACCGCCAAAACGGTCGCGGTGACCATGCCGCCGACCACCGCTGTGCCGATCGCGATCCGGGCCGAAGCGCCTGCGCCGGACGCGATCGCCAGCGGGAACACGCCGCAGACGAAAGCCAGGGACGTCATCAGGATCGGCCGCAGGCGCTCACGGGCGGCGTGCAGCGCGGCGTCTCGAAGGGGTTCGCCCGCCTCGTAGAAACCCTTGGCGAATTCCACGATCAAAATGGCATTCTTCACCGCCAGCCCGACCGTGGTCAGCAGGCCGACCTCGAAATACACGTCGTTGTCCAATCCGCGTCCCAATGTCGCGATGACCGCGCCGATGACGCCAAGCGGCGCCACCAACAGCACCGCGATCGGGATCGCCCAGCTTTCGTATAGAGCGGCCAGGCAGAACAGGATGACGATCCCAGAGATCGAAAACAGCGCCGTCGTCTGCGACCCGGCCTGTACCTGCTCGAAGCTCAGGCCCGTCCACGCATAGTCGATGCCGGGCGGCAGCTTGGCAGCCATTTCCTGCATCGCCGCGATCGCGGTCCCGGTGCTGCCGCCCGGAGCCGGGCTGCCCTGTATTTCGAATGAAGTCACACCGTTGTAAGACTGGACGTTCTGCGGGCCAACGGACCACTTGGCGGTCGAGATGGCCGAGAACGGCACCAGTGCCGCACTGGAATTGCGCAGATACCATTTGCCAAGGTCATCCGGCAGCATCCGCGACCCAGTGTCCCCTTGCACGTAAACCTGCTTGACCCGGCCCTCACGGATGAATTGGTTCACGTAGGTCGAACCCATCGCCCCCTCAATGAAGGTGTTGATGTCGGCCGTCGTCACCCCGAATGCGTTCGCTTTTTGTTGGTCAATCACCAGAATGTATTGCGACGCGTCTTCGATGCCGTTCGGCCGCACCGCCGCGACGCGCGGATCTTTCGCCGCCATGCCGAGAAGCTGGTTCCGGGCCGCCAACAGCTTGTCGTGACCCAGATTGGCTTTGTCGAGCAATTCCATATCGAAGCCGGATGCGTTGCCAAGTTCCAGCACCGCCGGCGGCTGGAAGGCGAAGATCAAGGCGTCCCGCGTTCCCCCGAAATGCTGCATCACTCGCCCGGCCACCGCCGCCCCCGACTGCGACGGCAGCGGACGATCGGCCCAGGGTTTGAGGCTGATGGCCAGGAACCCCGCATTTTGCCCCTGCCCGGCGAAATTGAACCCCACGACGGAGAATGCTGAGACGACATTGTCCTTCTCCTCCGTCAGCAGGTAATCGACCACGCGCTTGTTGACCGCTTCGGTCTGTTCGGCGGTGGCTCCGGGCGGCAGTGTCACCTGACCGAAAACCAGCGCCTGGTCCTCGTCCGGCAGAAAGCCCGACGACATTCGCGTGAACAGCACCACCATGCCGCAAGCGATGATCAGGAAGGCCAGCATCGACCAGATCGACCCGGTGATCATCCGCCCGACGCCGCTGGTGTAGCGTCGGTTCGTCCAGTTGAATCCCTTGTTGAACCAGGCGAACGGTCCCCGCTTTTTGGGCTGCCCTTCCAGCTTTGGCTTCAGCAGGCTCGCGCACAGCGCCGGCGTCAGGATGAGCGCCACCAGGACCGACAGCACCATCGCGGAAACGATCGTCACCGAGAACTGGCGGTAGATCACGCCCGTCGAGCCGCCCAGGAACGCCATCGGCAGGAACACGGCCGACAGGACCAGAGCGATGCCGATCAGCGCACCGGAGATCTGCGTCATGGATTTTCGCGTCGCGTCCCGCGGCGAGAGCTTGTCCTCCTCCATGACGCGCTCGACGTTCTCGACCACCACGATGGCGTCGTCCACCAGCAGGCCGACGGCAAGGACCATCGCCAGCATGGTCAGCGTGTTGATGGTGTAGCCCAGCACCGCCAGCACCCCGAACGTGCCCAGCAACACGACGGGAACCGCGATGGTCGGGATCAACGTCGCGCGGAAGTTCTGCAGGAAGATGTACATGACCACGAACACCAGCGCGATCGCCTCGATCAGCGTTTTGACCACCTCCTGGATCGAAAGGGTGATGAACGGCTCGGTGTCGAGCGGGTAGACGATCTGCAGCCCGGGCGGGAAGAATCGCTGCAGGCTCGCCAGCTCCTTGCGGACGGCGGCTTCCGTCGTCAGCTGGTTGGCGCCCGCGGCCAGCTTCAGCGCGAGACCGCCCGCCGGGGCGTTGTTGTACTTGGAAGACTCGGAGTAGGACTGCGCGCCCAGCTCGATCCGGGCCACGTCCTTCAGCAGGACCTGCGAGCCGTTGAGGTTGACCTTCAACAGGATGTCTTCGAACTCGCCAACGGTTTCATAGCGGCTTGGCCCGATGATCGTGGCGTCCAGTCGCTGGCCCTTGCTGGCCGGCAGGCCACCCAACTCGCCCGAGGATACCTGGATGTTCTGCTCGACGATGGCGTTCGTGACGTCGCCAACCGTGACCGCGTATTTGTAGAGCTTGCTCGGATCGAGCCAGATCCGCATCGCATATTCGGTGCCGAACAGCGTGTAATCGCCAACGCCGGAAACCCGGCTCAGCGGGTCCTGAACATTGGCAGCAACATAGTCGTTGATGTCCTGTCCGTTCATGCTGCCGTCGGTCGAGATGAAGCCGACGATCACCATGAAGTTCCGGGTGGCCTTGGTGACGCGGATGCCTTGCGCGGTCACCTCCGTCGGCAGCACCGCCTCGGCCAGGGACAACTTGTTCTGCACCTGAACCTGGGCAATGTTGACGTCCGTGCCTTGCTTGAACGTCAGGTCGATCTCCATCGCGCCGCTGGATTGCGTGGTCGAGGAGATGTATTCTAGCCCGTCCAGGCCCGACATCTGCTGCTGGATCGGGCGTACCACGGTGTCGGAGACCGTCTGCGCCGACGCGCCCGGATAGGTCACCGTGATCGAGATCTGCGGCGCCGCGATCGAAGGATATTGCGCAATCGGCAACTGGAAGATTTCCACCCCGCCAACGAGCATGAGAATGAGGCCGATGACCCAAGCGAAAACCGGGCGGTCGATGAAGAAAGCCGACATCCGCGGCGCCTAAATGGCGGGGTCGGGCGCTGCGTCGCCGCTGACCTCGGTGGCCTGGACCAGCCCGCCCGGCCGGACCTTTTGCAGCCCATCGACGATCACCTTGTCGCCAGCCGCCAAGCCGCCGGTGACAATCCATTTGTCGCCCACAGCGCGGCTGGTCTGAACGATTTTCAGCGCCGCCTTGCGGTCTTTGTCGACCACCAGCACCGTCGCGTCGCCGTGCGTGTTATGCGAGACGGCCTGCTGCGGCACCAGCAACCCCTGGTCGTTGACACCCTCCTGCAGCCGCTCCCGGACAAACAGGCCCGGCAGCAGGGTGTGGTCGGGATTGGGGAAGAGCGCCCGCAGCAGCACCGTCCCAGTCCCCTGGTCCACCGTGACCTCGGAAAATTGCAGCGTTCCCGCCGTTTTGTATTGCGATCCATCTTCCAGAATGAGTTCGACCTTCGCCTGGTTCGGGCCGGATGTCTGGAGTTTGCCGTCCGCCAGCTCCTGGCGCAGCCGCAACAGCGTGGTCGCGGGCTGCGTGACGTCGACATAGATCGGGTCGAGCTGAGTCACGGTGGCCAGCGCCGTCGACTGAAGAGCTGTCACCAAGGCGCCCGGTGTGACCGATGAATGGCCGATGCTCCCGGTGATGGGTGATGTCACCCGCGTGTAGACGAGATTGATCCTGGCCTGCTCGATGCTGGCCTGAGCGGTGCTGATATTTGCCGCCGCCTCGCCGGTCGCAGCGACCGCATCGACGTAATCCTGCTGGCTCACCGCCTGCGCGGCCGCAAGCGGCTTGTACCGGGTGCTTTTGGCCCGCGCATCTGCCAGCGCCGCCTGGTTGTACGCGAGCGTCGCGACGGCGCTGTCATAGGTAGCCTGATAGGTCGCGGGGTCGATCTGGTAGAGCGGCTCGCCGGCCTTCACCTCCGCGCCCTCGGTGAAGATGCGTCGTTTAACCAGGCCGCTGACCTGCGGACGCACATCAGCCGTGAGGAACGCGGTAGTGCGCCCCGGCAATTCGGTTGAAAGCACAATATGCTGCGGCTTCAGCGTTACCACGCCGACCTGCACCGGCCCGGCAGGCGGCGCTTGTGCGGCTGGCTTTTTGTCGCAACCGGCGAGCGCCATGGCGGAGAGCGACAGCAGCAAGGGTAGGACGATGTGGAGCGCGCGTGTCATAGGTACTGTCCCTTTAACAGGGACTGCAATCCCTTTCCCTGGGAAGCATGCAGGGTTCCTAGGGTTGCATGCAGCTTCGGAATCTACCTATGCCAGCATGTGACGCAGCGAGGACCGCCGGACTCCGCGGGGGCCGCCGCGGTCGCTCTCGGTGTCAACTACGGAGACCGCAAAGGTCTCCGGTTCGACATCGCCAACAATTCAAGGCCGACCGACTATATTGGGGTAGGTTGAGGATACGTGTAAAAAGTGGTCACAGGCCGAGGAAGCACCAAACCGCGCTGCGTCCGAGAATGTATTCCTTTGCGGACACGGAACCGCTACCTCCTATCCCCTTCAAAATAAATGCTTCGCCGAACCGTCACGGCGGACCCTTTTCTGGACGATTTATGACAGCCATTGACCGTACCGCCTACCCGCGTCCGGGTGAAAAACTGACGCGGGAAGAACTGGATAACCGATACAGCGTGAGCGAAACCGACCATGCTTTCATCCGTGCGACTGCCCGCACCGATGCCGGTCGATTGACCCTGGCAACGCTGCTGAAAGCGCGCCAGGATCTCGGTTGCTTTCCGGCTCCGCTCGAAGTTCATATCGATACCGTTGCGCATCTGGCGTCGCAACTCGCGCTGGCGGCCGTGCCTCCGGTTCTCAGTGAGACCAGCCGGAAGACGACGCTCCACCACTATCGCGCGGCGGTGCGCGTCTATCTCAAAGCCTCGATCTATGCCGAGGCCGGCGAGCAACTGGTGACAGCGACCGTGATCGAAGCGGCCGCGACGATGAGTGATCCGGCAGACCTGATAAACCGGGCAATCGAGGCGCTCAGCAAAGCCGCCATTGATCTGCCAGCCTTCAGCACGCTGGAACGATTGGCAAACCATCTGCGTGCCCAGGTCCATATGCAGATCTACGAACAGGTCGCGAGCCGATTGACGGCGAATGACGTGGTCGCCCTGGATGCTTTGCTGATCGTCCAGACAGGCACTGTAACCACGGGCTTCAATCGCCTCAAACAGACACCCGGCCCGGCGCGCCCGGAGACGATCAGACAGTGGACGGATCGGCTCGATTGGTTGACCGGCCTTGTTAACCCCGATCCAGTGCTGAAAGGCATTGCCCACACCAAGCTGCGGCAATTCGCTGCCGAAGCCGCAGCCATGGAAGTGAAGGATCTCCTGGATATGAGCCGGTCGGGCAAGCGGCATACATTGCTTCTCAGCCTGCTCCAGCAGACCCGATCGAGCTGCCGCGACGAACTGATTGAGATGCTTCTTCGACGGGTCAGAAAAACCCAGGCGGCAGCAAAGGAGAAGCTTGAGACGCTCCAGGAGCAGAATCGCGATATGGAAGAAGACCTGATCGCCATTTTTGGCAAGGTCCTGGAGACGGCCAAGAATGGTAAAACCGATGCCAAGGCCGGGCGCCAAATACGGACCCTTCTGGCCGAGCAGGGCGGAATCGACGCGCTGGCGGATCGATGCCAGACAGTAGCCGCCTGGCACGGCAACAACGACCTGCCACTGCTTTGGCCGATTCACGCAAATACGCGAACTCTGTTGTTCCACTTGCTTGATCTGATGGATATCCATCCCGCGACTCAAGATCGCAGCCTGCTGGACGCTCTGGCCGTCGTGGTTCGGCACCGCCATGCACGCGGCGACGATCTGAAAGAACAAGTCGATCTTGGTTTTGCCTCCCAACGATGGCAGAGCTTCATCGTCAAGCAGCGGACGGACCCCATCGTTCTCAGTCGACGCGCACTCGAGGTTTGCGTTTTTGTCCACTTGGCGGAGGCCCTGCAGGTCGGAGACACGGAACGTGTCAACGACTTTGATACACCCGGGTTCGGAATTTAAGCTCTGTTGAGCGGCTTTGCTCAGCAGCGTTCGGCTCGGCAAAGCAGGCTTGACGTGTTGTTGGTCCCGGCCGTTCGAGGCTCGGAGCGTCGTCGCGCGTGGGGTCCGTATAGCGTTACGTAACGGAATGCAGTGGAGGCGGCCCATCGAGCACAGGGCGGCGGAGACTGTCGATGCCAGTTGCGGTGCCGGGACGGAGGAAGGCACGGGACGGTTCGATGACCTCGAAAGAACCAGGTTCAACATTCAGGCGGGCTTTTTCGGCGTCGGCGGGTTGATCCATGTGGCGGTTGGTTTGTTGGGCGGAACAGGCGGCTGTTTGACGAAGCGCTCGGGGTTTGCACGGAACGCCTGATCGAGGGTGAGCTGGCGGGCCGCATGCACGACGTCGATCTGGCCGTAATGCACCTGGTCCGGAGTCATCAGGCCGATCCCGCTATGGTGATGCTCTTGGTTGTACCAGTCGAAGAACGCGCGGCAGAAGGCTCTGGCGTCCTCGATACAGCCGAAGCGTTTGGGAAAGCGCGGCTGATACTTCAGTGTCTTGAAGTGGCTTTCGGAGAAGGGGTTGTCATTGGAGGTGTGCGGCCGGTTATGCGAGCGGGTGACACCGAGGTCGGCCAGCAGGAAAGCGGTGGCTTTCGCCTTCATCGGGCCGCCGCGATCGGCATGCAGGGTGAGTTGGCCGGGTGGGACGTTGTGTTTCTCGATCGCGTCGTCGAACAGCGGCTGAAACAGCGTGGCACTTTCGGCGTCGGCCACGCACCAGCCAACGACGCGGCGGCTGAAAATGTCCAGAATGACGTAAAGATAGAAGTAGCTCCACTTGGTCGGCCCCATAAGTTTGGTGATGTCCCACGACCAGACCTGGTTGGGACCCTCGGCCAGCAATTCCGGCTTCTGGTAGGCGGGATGGCGCAACTGCTGGCGACGTTCGCGGACCTCGCCGTTCTGCTCGAGGATGCGATACATGGTGCGGATCGAGCAGCAATAGACACCCTCGTCGAGCAAGGTTGCATAGATCTCGGCCGGTGCCTGGTCGGCGAAACGGGGTGCATGCAGCAGATCCAGCACCGCCTTCCGCTGCGGCGCGGTCAGCGCGCGGGCAGATGCCGGCCGGGGGCGGGAGATCGCGGGCGGCGCGGCCAATCGGGATCGCCGTCGTTCCACCGTGGCGCGTGACACCCCAACCGCGGCGCAAACCGCCGCGGTCATGCCGCTGACCGGCGCCAACGCGACGACGGCGTCGGTCAAGGCCCGTCGCCGTCGGGCGCCATCGGGACCCCCAGCAGGTCCGCCAGTTTTTTTTGGACGGCGATGATGGATTCGGCGCGCGCGAGGCACCGCGTGAGGTGGGCCACATTCGCTTGCAGCGCGGCCACTTCCGCCACAAGCGGATTGGGTTCCGTGGTTTTCGGGCCACGCTTGACGGGTGTCAGCGCACCGAAAGCACCGGCGTCGCGTTGGCGGCGCCAGTCACACAGCGTCGACGAGTAGACACCCTCGCGGCGCAGGATCGAACCGATGCCACCGGTCTCGGCGGCGCGGTCGGTTTCGGCGAGGATGCGCAGCTTGTCCCGCGCGGTGAACGTCCGCCGCCGCGGGCGAGCGGATAATTCGGGAGACGCCGAGGCGGGTGCCGCCACGACCGTCGGCCTCCGGCCTCCGTCCGCGGCGGCACCCGCCTCGGCATCGTTTGGTGTATGGAGCATGGGCATAAGCGAGATGATCCTTCTGCGCCTTCGGGTCTAAACTCCCGGGGGGTAGTTGTCTCATCATCGTTGGCACGGAGGGACATCTACGTTGCTGGAGCAGAGAATTTCGGTGACTACCGGACCCAACTCCTGCCCTGGGCAACATGCAAGCCGCGCCTTGCGGCTTATTGCGATGCTCTTGGCATGCCGCGGACCGGGAAGGAATTCGTCGCCCAATTGAAATCGCAACTGACAGCGCTTGCCGCCGAGGTCGATGCTGGCTTCCCGGCCAACTCCGAATTGAGCATCGACGCCGACGGCGTTCCCCATCTGAAGAAGCAATCGGCTGGCAGCCCGCCTGCGGGTCTGGCCGCCTTCGAATCGGAAGTCCACGCACGCATGCCGGAGCGGCACCTGCTCGACATTCTCAAATACGGCACATTCTGGACCCGCTACACCCGCCACTTCGGGCCGCCCTCCGGCACAGACACGAAACTTGCCAGAGCAGAACAGCGCTATATTCTGACGGTGTTCGGCTACGGCTCCAATCTCGGTCCCAGCCAGACTGCACGACACGCCCCCGGCATCGCCGCCGCCGAGACGCTGCGCCGGATCAATGCTCAACACATCGACACGGCAAAACTCGAAGCCGCAACAACCGACCTGATCAACGCCTATGCCCGCTTCGCCTTGCCGAAGCTCTGGGGCGCCGGCCGGGTGGCAATCGCCGACGGCACTCATGTTCCGCTACGGGAGAACAATCTCATCGGCGCCCAGCACATTCGTTATGGTGGATATGGCGGTATCGCTTACCACCATATCGCCGACAGCTACATTGCGTTGTTCACCAGCTTCATCCCATGCGGCGTCTGGGAGGCAGTCCACATTCTGGACGGTCTGACGAAGAACCGTTCCACGATCCAGCCGGACACGCTCCACGCCGATACTCAGGGCCAGAGCGAACCGGTTTTCGGTCTGTGCCGGCTCCTCGGCATCAAGTTGATGCCGCGCATGCGCAACTGGGACGACGTCATCTTCTACCGGCCGGACAAATCCGTTCGCTACCAGCATATCGACGCGCTCTTCAGCAAAGCGATCGACTGGCGGCTGATCGAGACCCACTGGCAGGACATGATGCAGGTGGTCCTATCAATCCAGGCCGGGCTTGTTCTGCCCTCGATGCTGCTGCGCAAGCTTGGCTCGTTCAACCGGAAAAGCCGACTTTGCCAAGCCTTTCGTGAACTTGGCCGCGTCGAGCGGACGCTTTTCCTGCTCCAATACATCTCCAGTTCCCAGATTCGCCGGACCATCCGTGCAGAAACCACCAAAATCGAGTCTTTCAACGACTTCCTCGACTGGATTACCTTCGGTGGCCCGATCATCAAAAGCGGTGACCCCGTCGAGCAGGAGAAGCAACTCAAATACGCTACGCTCGTTGCAAACTCGATTATGCTATCGAACGTCTCAGATCTCACCGAGGTTCTTTCATCCATGTCCAACGACGGACATCCCGTCACGGCGGAACTCGCCGCCGCAACCAGCCCCTACATGGGTCGGAAGGCCCATTCGCGTAAAAGTGCACGGTAAGAAACGTGAACACTGACATTATTCCCACGATTTGGGCCGCACGCACGGAAGTTTAGTCCGATTCCGATACAGACTGGCCATTTATTGCGTGCAATCATGGCGTGCAAGCGGTCATCCACGCAGGATTGGTTATTGAGACGCTGTATTGCACGCAGCAAATAGGGGGTCTAACGCGGGGGATCACATTGCGTGCAATACGAACCACTGAGGCCAGCCGTCGCCTTTGAACCCGGACCGCATCGATTTCTCACGGCCGCTCGAACCCCGACCAGGACATTGCGTGCAAGACGCTACCGTACGTTTTCGCACAGATGGGCCTTCCGCCCCTACATGCGCAAGAACATTCGGCGCTTCGGGAAATACGGCCTCGATATGGAGGAAATGCCGGCCCCGCTCCTTCCAAAGCCTCTGCCCTTTAGAATGCCCTTGTGACAACCTTTTACACGTATCCTCAGGTTACCCGGAGAAGGCCGCCGAGGTCGAGCGGAAGAAGCCGGCCAGGCCCTATGATGATCTTCCAGTGCTACCGGATGCTCTCAAACAGCAGCTGTCATCGCTGCTCAGCACCGCTACCAAACTGGAACGCGACTACCAGGCCATTCTCAATGCCGCCGGCCCGGCGGCGCCGCCGGCGCCGCCGGCGGCGTGGCTGCTGCCGCTCGGCAGGCTCCATGTCCAATGGGAAGCCGATCTGACAGCCTTCAGATCGGCACTCCTGGGCGCCGGGGTCTCGCAGAAGTCACAGGATATGATCCTGCCCGGCATCGAGGGCATGGCCCAACAGATCGGCAGGCTCAAAGCCCGCCTCCAGGCGTCATGACGCACCGGGCCGTTGCCTCATTCGGTGCGGGTGACCAGACCGACCTGGCGGCGCCGGTAGCGGGCGAGAAACCGATCCTGGATGGCACGGAAGATGAGTGGCGTTGCCCAGCGGTCGTAGCTTCTGGACAACTTGCTGCCCTCTAATGAAGTGCGCTCACTACCGCGGATTAGTCGCTTTGATCGTCAACCCCTTTCCGAGCCTCTTTCTTCCTTGCCGGCCGCGAGTTATCCACAGCGGAAAGTTCAATTTCTCTTAAATTCATAGATTCAGGGCCTCGTAAGACATTGAATCGAAAGCGTGATTCGACCCGTGCTGCGAGCAAACGGGGGCGTTGCTGCGAGTAAACGGGGGATATGCTGCGAGCAAACGGGGGCGTTGCTGCGAGTAAACGGGGGATATGCTGGTGACCAGACTCACCAAGATTTGCCCAAGTTTGCATCAAGGTTTGACCTAGGGTTTTTCCCATGGTCGGATCGGGTGGACGGGGCCTCGCGGGTTCAATAACGGAGCGCTGCTGCGAGTAAACGGGGGCTGGCAATCTGCGAGATTGACACGACTCGGCTCGTAGCGGCAGGGTGCGCTATGGCGCATTTGACCTTGTTGCAAAGGACCAACACGGATGGCTTCGCTAAACCGGGAGAACTGATCGAGATCACCGGCGCGCATGAACTGGAGGCGTCCGACCGGGCGATCCTGAACCTGCTTTATCAGCATGCCAACGACAGCGGGCACCTCGGCAAGAAAGACGCGGAGTGGGAAATCTCGATTGCCGCGTTGAGGGCATCCCGCCACAAGGGCGGTGAGCGAGTCCGCGATAGCCTGGATCGTCTGATGCGGGTTGTCGTCACGGTGCCGTTGCCAGATCGGAGGACAGGCGAATCGCGCATCCTCAAGACGCACCTATTTAATTTCTTCGATCTGTCGGCGGATGAGGGCAGCGAGCGGGCGACGGTGCGCTTCGGCCTGCCGGAGAAGTTGCATCCCATCCTGGCCGGTTCAAACCGTTGGGGGCGAATCAAAGCCGAAGTCGTGTGCGCCATGACCAGCAAATACGCTATGGCGCTTTATGAAATGGTTCAGCTACGAGCGAACATGGAAAGATGCCTCGAGACATTCCCGATCGATCGCTTACGGGATTTGCTCGGCGTTCCGCCGGGCGCTTATGAGCGTGGCAACGACTTCATGCGCTTTGTCATCCAACCTGCTATGCTGGAGGTAAACGGCCTGTCCGATGTCAGCGTTGACTTGACTCTTGAACGCCGCAGCCGATTCGCTCCGATCACAGGTGTCACCGTCGCATGGTGGCGTAAGGAAGGCGATGACTTCCGCGCCGCCATGCAGGAACGGAATCGGTCGAAACTCGGGCGCATGGCGAGGCTCCGGGGGGAAGTGGAGACCGCAGCACCTATTGGCACCCGTGAGGCGAGAGCCGATGAATCGCCGCCTACAGCAAGGTGGCCCCGCTCACGTTGTCCGGCGGGATGAACCTCGGCGTGGCGGGCCGCTGGAAACCATTCAATGGAAGGACTATGATCAAGCGATGTCGAGCACCGCAGATCGCGCAACCGTCCCGGCGGGATGGCTAGAGAGCCTAGAGCGCAGCAAGTCGCAAATTGCGGCGGGCATTACTGTGCCGCTTATTCCGATCCTTGATCGGTTGCGTGCTTCGGCGGAACGGCTCGAAGCAGCGGACAATCAACCGCAGGACGGAGCGGATACGTCCTCCGCATCGTGATCGCCCTTTCCCCGGAAGCCAGCGAGCAGCTTGGCGCGCTGGAACGATTCTACATCGAAAAGCGACGTCCGCAGGCGCTTCGCAATCTTGGCCACGCATTGGCAGAAGCCAGTTTATTGATCTTGAACGCACCGGAGCGCGGGCGACCCTTCCCGCGTCCCTATCCCGAACTTCAGTCCGTTGGTCTGTCGTGGATTAAGCGTGGCCGCACTGGATTGCATACGATCCTGCCGGTCCGATCATCGCCGGGGTGTTCTTTGAAACCGACGACATTCCCACTCGCGTGCGGGGGTGAGCACCGCTGTGGCGGCTTCCGATATCTGCGTCCTCACAAGAACGTCGCCCGGTCGCAAACACCTAAGCACGAACGGCCGATGCCTATGCAATCCTTTCATGATCTGATACAATCCTAACGTTATCATGCAATCCTATGATGACGTGAGAACAGGATAACGTCATGGCTGAGGGTAGGCTGATCCTCGTGGCGAAGCTCAAGGGTGGGTCGGGCGCCACCACGACATGCCGCGAACTGGCAGCCGCCGCACTGTATGACGGGCGCAAGGTGGCAATGATCGACCTTGACGGGCAGGGCGGACTGTCGCGGTGGTGGAACCGCCGAACAGCGCCGGGAGGGGAGGGCGAAGTGCAGCGCCCCGTCCCAGACTTGCTGCAACTGACAGCGGCCCAGATCCCAGCCGCGGCAAGGGGACTGCGGGAGCGTTACGATCTAGTGGTGATCGACTCTCCCCCCTCGGTCCATGAGACGATCCGCGTTGTCGCCGCTGCATCCGACTTGGCGCTCATCCCCTCCCGGCCGACTGTGGACGACCTGGATGCGGTGGGACCGATCGCCCGTCTGCTGCACGGCGTGGTCGACCATGGTTTCGTGCTTACGCAGGTGCCCGCAGTCCGCGGTTCCAGGGACGGTGCCGAGGCGCTACAGCGACTTGCTGAAAGAGCACCAGTGCTAGGCAGGACGACTTTTCGCAGCGACTACAGCCGCCCGCCG
>Ga0302140_10006326_pt1 | contig 14868 bp, 10 predicted proteins | sample I_Bog_E1_1_FD_202095 | JGI IMG/M metagenome (GOLD analysis project Ga0302140, IMG submission 202095) | Peat permafrost microbial communities from Stordalen Mire near Abisko, Sweden - I_Bog_E1_1 | ecosystem: Environmental > Terrestrial > Soil > Wetlands > Peat | place: Sweden: Abisko, Stordalen...
CCATATCAGCACGAAGGTTGAGACCGATCGAGACGGATCACCTCAACCTCGTGTTCGTGGACTGCGGCTGAAGTGAAGGCAACGGTCATTTGACCGAGAATCAAGCCCGTGGGATAAATGATGCGGAACACAGCAGAGTCAAGCGCGTTCGATTGAGGCGATGGAATTGGGCTCATCTTCCCGATTTGGATCTGCAACTCGCCATCATTGCGAGGTCGGGTTGGGCGAGCGCTCTGTTTTCAGAGTGGAGGACATGGTGAGGTATCTGGCGGCAGCAGTGTTTTATCCCATGCTCTGGCTCCGCGGCTTCGTGCTCGCCGTAGGCCGCCTTGCGAGCGGAGTCGCGATTATCGGAGCGGTCGCGATTGGCCTTGTGTCTCTATTGACCAGGCATAGGCTTTGGCTACCAGCTGGGTTGTCTGTTCTCGCAGGATTCATCATCTTTCTGCTTATGCAGCTGTATGACGCTATTCTCTTCTGGTTGAATCCGAGCGGCCGGACGCTAATTCTGTACCAATGAGAATCCGATCAAGGGGCGCGAGAAGCGACAGACTTACATTTTCGATATGCGACGGGACCAACGCGGTGAGATCTGCATACGGTGACCGGTCGGCCCACCATATGCATGTTGCTAGCATGGACCTTGCCGCCAGTTTTGAGAACTTGCCCGTAATGAGCGCGTCGAGAAGGGCTACGAGGAGGATCTCGGCGCACCTTCTTCTACGGTCTTCGTACCGTGTTTCTGGTTCAAGTCGGCGGCTGTGTAACCCAGGTTGATCGAGTCTACTGCGACATATGCCGAGCAGGTTCCGAGGCTTGGGAACCACATGGAACCTGCTCACTATAGATATAGGCTACTTCCGGATACCATAACGTGGGGCCGGTTGATCGTTCTGGGTCGCTGCGAGTAACGCAGAGGATGTCTTCTCAAATTCCTGCACCAAGCTGTTATCGTGCACTGATGGAGCGGTGATGAATTCGCCGTTATCCAGTCCCGTTAGAGCGGCATCGACGCAGTCTTCGGTGGTCATGACGACGCCCGGTCCGAGGCTGGACATCGGAACTCCCATTGTGTCCCAGATCTCCGAAACAGTCGCTGCAGGTGCAACGAATTGCAAGCGGATGGCAGTTTCTGCCAATTGCTGTTTCAGTCCTTGTGTGAAGTTGAGCACGTAGGCCTTGGTCGCACCGTAAATAGGCACCCAAGGGTACCCAGAAAAGCCGACAACAGAGCCGATGTTGACGATCGTCCCGGAGTTACGTTCGAGAAAGTGAGGTAGAACTGCTCTGGTGAGAGCAGTGAGCGCGGTGACGTTCAGAGCGACGAGGTTGGTGATGGAATCCAGAGAGACCTGAGACACGGGCTCGACGCTGGAGGTTCCGGCGTTGTTTACAAGAAGTGTGATTGCAGGATCACTGCTCAATTTCTGCATAGTCTCAGACAGGCCAGACGGTTGAGCCAAGTCTGCGACGAAAACACCGACCTTGATGGGGAAGCGCGCCTGAAGATCATTAGCAATGGCCTGCAAGCGGTCACCGCGGCGTGCAACAAGAAGAAGATCGTAACCGCGCGCGCCAAGACGATCGGCATATACCTTGCCGATACCGGAAGAGGCGCCAGTAACAACAGCTGTACCGAGGGTGCTAGGGTTTACCTGGCTCATAGAAAAGCTCCTTCAAGGGGTGATTTGCGGGGATATCACGGCACCGTCAATTGGAGCCTCTGAATTTCCTACCGTACGGTAAAAGATGTGCGGCAGGCGTGAGCGATGCAAATTGTTTTACCATCTGGTAGGAAAGTGTAGATCGGTATCTGTTTTAGAACATCAAGAGCTGGGTGGGGGGAAGGTTATGCCAGAACAGACCGAATCGAGGCGACGTCCGGGGCGACCGCGGGGCTTTGACCGAGACGCAGCTTTACATGCTGCGATGCTTCTGTTTTGGAAGCAGGGCTTCGATGGAACGTCCTACACCGACCTGACAAAGGCTACCGGCATGAGTAAGCCCACGATTTACGCCACTTTTGGAGACAAGGTCGATCTGTTCAGGCAGGCTATGGTGGCCTACGCGGAGGAGGCCACGAGGGTCTATGAGGAAGCCTTGAATCAGCCAACTGCGCGTGAGGCTGTGGAGACCTGCCTGCGGCTCGCGCGCGGGCTCAATTCTCCGCCCGACGAGCCGCGGGTCTGCTTTCTTGTGCAGGGTGCACTGACAGGGAGTGCAGACACGCAGACGCTTCGCGACGAACTCGCCGGCTTCCAACGACAGGCTACACGAAAACTGCGGAAACGATTGGACGAGGGGAAACGAAAGGGCGAGTTACCGGCGACTGCGAATACCGCGGCGATGGCAGAGTATTTCACTTCCGTCGTGACGGGACTTTCAGTGCAAGCTGCCAACGGGGCTGCAGCAAAAGACTTGAATGCAGTGCTGAAGATGGCAATGGCGTCCTGGCCCAGTAAGTAAGTTACCTCTTTTAGAGACTTCACGAACGGCATGAACGGCGATCGACAACGATGTTGCTTTATTGCCAATAGCGCCACGAGTTCAACTGTTGTCTGTTAACAGGTCGAGACAGAGAGGGAGATTCGTTCCATCTCTGCCAAGCTGAAATCCCGAGGCTCGCCCACCTATTGCCACCAGCACGTCCCTCCGGCGTGGCCCAAATATCCTTCATTCCCAGTCAAATACATTTCTTTTGCGAAGAGAGTGAAAAAGAACTCAAATCATGGCCGCTCGATACCATAATCTGGCCACCGGATCTTCTTTGCTTTGAATGTCACTCTTCGGTACCGCTCCCAAATCCTGGGACCACAAGTTGGCCGAGACATTTCTAACGGACCATAACCTGGCACATTCGTAGCCGAACGGCGCTAAAAGAGTTCGGGACAGGAGTACACCTGTTGTTCAATGAGTGACTCTGCCTGAATGCGTCAGTCGGGCTTCCCAAGCGCCAAATCGGGTAAACAAAATGGAACTTGGAAGGCATCGGGCAAGGTATTCCCGTCGTTGGCCGGATGGCAACGCAACTCGTGTGCCTTTCAACGGATACCCTGCAGCAGCAGAATTCTAGGAGGAGAAGCGGGAGACCCGTCCGAGGCTCCGAACTCGGGACACTGCGAACACAGAATCTTCCCTAGCGCACTCGATCTCGTGTTTCCTCACGGGCCACAGGACCCATCCTGCCGCTAGGGTCTGCTCCTGGATTGGTTGTCCTGTGAATGCAAGGGAGCTGCATTGAGCGATTCTTTCAAAGGAAAAGTTATTTCGTCCCGATCTTAGGAAGCATCATTCTGTCGAAGACAAGTTCGGAGGCGCGCGACAGCATTTCTTCTGGATAGGTTTTGCTATCCATCATGCTGTAGAGAATCAACCCCTGAGCTAGAGCAAGACCGATATAAGCCAGGAGCTCTGCGGACACCGGGTCCGCGATCCCCGACTGCTGATGCAGGTGCTGAAGCGATGCTGCCAGCTCATCGTGCACGCGACGGAAGATCGATGCGAGCTTGGCGCGGAACCGTACGTTCCGAACGGCATACAGCTGCGCTTCAGTGATCAGCAGAAATGCATCTCTGTCTTGGGATCGCATGGTGATGTAGAAGTTTCGCAGCCGGTCGAGTGTCTCTTCTCCGGAGGGGGAGTCGATGATGATGGCGTGAGCGTCGTCGGTAAGATAACGCACCTGGCGCTCGATCAGCTTGAGAAAGAGGTCGTCTTTGCTTTCAAAGTTGGAGTAGAAGGCTCCGCGCGAGAAACCGGCTTTTTCGGCAATATCATCCACTGCCGCACCAGCAAATCCAAGACGTGCAAAGGCTTTCGTAGCAGCTGCCAGGATCTTTTCCTGGGTCAGCGTCTTGCTTTGCTCTCTCGTGAGTCTCTTTTTCGCAGCGGCCATCTTGGTATCTTATCGTTCTCCATCAGTGCTCTCCAAAACGGTTCAGGTATTAGGGATGAGTCTGGCTTTGGGAAGCCATTGGGTCGTCGGTAATCGCCTTCGAGTGCCTTCTTAAATGGACGACGTTTCCAAGCGCAGAGCCGATCTCAGGAGAGAACTCCTTGAAAAGCAAACCAAGTGCATCTCCAGCTACATTGCCCGCCCAGCGCTGGCCGACGATCGAAAAGGTGCGTTCTCGTTCCGGATAGAAGGTGCTTGAGATGCTTGCGGCCATACCCGAGCCGAGGATCTCGGACGTATTGAACTCCTGCCTCCCCTGGTCAGACCGGGTGACCGCCAGCCTGCTCAGAGAGTAGGCCGATCGCTTCCAGAAGGTCCCATACCCCAGGCGGTAGTAGCGGGTGTCCTGGTGAAGGGCAACCGGGAGGACGAACTCAGTCATGTAGCCATTGACCGTTTGGTCCGCAAATCCATGCCATAAGTAGCGGCCGTAACCCGCCGCGCCTTGATGGAACTCCGGGTAAAAGTCTTGCGCCTGAGTGATGCCAGCACCGGCAGCCGCAAAAACAAGGGAAGGAATGCTGAAGTTACTTTGGGTCGCAGCACCGAACTTCTGGGCAGGAGTCTGCGGTTTCAAAACGATCCATGAAGGAAGCCCATTGGCTGCGGATTGCCGCGGACCCGCAGGCGCTGCCGGCACGCTCGAGCCGGAGGCCGACGGGGCATCCGGCAGGTCTTTGTCGGTTGGCACCGCTTGTTGAGCCTTCAACGCCGGGCAGAAGGAAACGGCAGCGATCAGGAGGGCATAGAAGCTTACGGGTCGGCGGTAAGCACGAAAGGAGTCGGGACCGCTGAGTAGTGAAAGAAGCATTTTGATCTCCGGTGACAGATTGGTGGTGCCAGGCCAACAGGCTGCATTGAAGCCGCCCGCGATCCGATACAACACCACACTAACATGCAATAATGTATTTGAATGTTGACCTGCATGTTTTTGTGATGTACGTTTAGCGAGTGTCGGCCGCACGGAATCGTGCCGGAAGAGGAACTGTGAACCTGAAGCGAAATTTGCTGGCACTGCTGGTGGCCATGCTTGGAAGTGCACCGCATCTCCGGGGACAGGATGGGAGGATGAGCCTCGACGAGGTACTACGACTCGCGCTGGCTCACAACCAGTCCGTCGGGATTGCGTCCCTCGATGTGCAACGCGCCGAGGAGAACTTAAAAGCAGCGAAGACGCGAAGACTCCCTTCTCTTGCCGTGAGCGGGGACTTCGGTGAGCCTCTAACGCGTCCGTATCTCGACCTTGCCGCGGGGTCCCTGGGTAGCACGAACGGGGCTCCGCTCCCAGACCAGCCACTTCGGCTCTCTCTGACCCGAACCCCGTCTCTGTTCGCAGTGGCGCAGGTCGAGGAGCCATTGAGCCGCCAGTACCAGATCGGTCTTGAGATCAAGGGCCTGAATATCAGCAGGCAGATTGAAATGGAACGGCTGCGGGCGTCGCGACAGGAGATTGGTCGTCAGGTGCGGACGCTTTACGCGCAATTGGTGGAAGATACCAACGCAGTGCAAGCAGCCGCGGCGGATGTCGCGCTGTATACGGAACTGAAGCGCGTCACAACGATCTATGTGGCTGAGCAAACCCAGTTGCGTGCGGATCTGCTACGGGTTGAGGCTCGACTGTCTCGCGCAAAGTATGAACAGACGACGGCTGAAAACCAACTCTCCAGCGAAAAGGAGCGACTGAACCTGCTGATGGGACGCAGTGTCGATACCGCGTTCGACGTGCTTCCTGGCGCGGATCTGGATATCGAGCTACCGTCTCAGGCCGATGCCCTCGCAACGGCTCTCCGTCTTCGCCCAGACATGAAAGAGGCTCAGCTGCGGATTGATCAAGCTGACCTCGATCGCCGAGCGAAGAAGGCCGAGTACATCCCGGATGTCAGCCTCACGGCGAGCTATATCAATGTCGCCGGCTCCGGACTACCCATTGGTGGCGGCGGCTACGCCGAGGTCGGGGTGCAGCTCAAGTGGGAGCCGTTCGACTGGGGACGCAAGAGTCACGAGCTGGCAGAAAAGGCGGCCGTCGTAAGCCAGGCCCGCCTCACCGCCAATGAATCGCAAGCGAAGGCGCGGATCGAAGTATCTTCGTCTTTGCGCGACGCTCTCGCCGCCAAGCAACTCCTTGAATCTGTCTCGCTCGACGAGCAGGCTGCTGAAGAATCACTCCGCGTCGTGCAGGCCAAGTACGCTCAGCGTGCCGCACTTCTTGATGAGGTGCTCAAGGCACAGAGCGCGTGTGCTCAGGCACGTCTCCAGGTAAGCCATGCGCGCTCCATGATTCACAGCAGCACTGCGGTTCTGTCCAAAGCCATGGGAGAAGATCTATGACCAACCGTACTCCAATCTTGTTTCTCCTCAGCTGTGGAATCGTGTCGGGTTGCAGCCGCTCGACGCCTCCTCAGCCGCACCTCCATCCCGTCTCGCTAATACGTTCGAGTGCCGGCATACCCGAGGAAAGCGCCGAGCGCTACACCGCAGTGGTCCTCCCGAATCAACAGGTCGACCTCTCGTTTAAGACGTCCGGATATGTTCAGTGGATCGCACAAAGGCACAGTGCGGCGGGTGGGACGCGGGCATTGGATGCTGGCGACATGATTCTCGCGAAGGCGCCGCTGGCTCGTATTCGTGGATCGGAACTACGCTCGCAGGTAGAACAAGCCGGCGCTTCAGTGTCGGGTTCGATGGCTGCACGCAACGGCGCCGAGGCACAGCTGGCACAGGCGAGAGCGGATGCCGAACATGCCGAGGAGGATTGGTCGAGGGCTCAACGTCTCTACGCACAAGCTGCACTGACCAAACCGGATTACGAGGCCTCCAAGAACAAACACCTGATGGCACAAGCTCAGGTGAGCCAGGCAGCAGAGGCCATTGCGACGCAGGCGTCGCGCGTGAAGTCCTCACAGGCCCAGCAAGCAGAGGCTGGAGATTTGCTCGCGGAAGCGGAGCTGCGCTCTCCGTTTGCTGGTGTCGTTCTGACCCGAGCGGTCAACATAGGAAGCCTCGTGACAAGCGGCGGTCCAGCTTTCACTGTGGCGGAGATCGACAAAGTGAAGGTCGCTTTTTCCGTCACTGACGCGAAGATTGGCAGTCTACATCTGGGAGATCGGCTTTCTGTGCTTTGCGACGCCGTGAGCCCCCAACCATTGACAGGCATCGTTACGGTCGTTGCTTCCGGTGCGGATGGTCAGTCCTCCACCTTTCGGGTTGAGGTAACGCTCGCGAACGGCGACCGCCGAATTCTGCCCGGCATGGTCGCTACTGTGATGGTTCCCATCGGTAATAAGCGCAGAGGGGCAGCGGCAACGGTCCCGCTTGCTGCCTTGGTGCGTCGGCCGGAGACGGGAAATAGCTTTGGCGTCTATGTCGTGACGGAAGAGAACGGGAAGCGCGTTGCACACTTTCGAGCGGTGGATGTGGGACCCATCGAGAAGGATAGCGTCACCATTCTTGGCGGCCTCACGCCGGGCACGGAGGTTGTGACACGGGGCAATGCAGATCTGCGAAACGGGGATTCCGTGGTGGATACGACAGAAGGGGCGCAACCGTGAGCACGATAACCGACCAGGAACACATTCGCTCCACGCGCAACGTCTCACGCTTCTTTGTGGAGCATCACGGCATTGCCTGGTTACTCATGCTTCTGACGGTTGCATGGGGTGTCTTTGCGTACTTCATGATGCCTCAGCGCAAAGACCCAAAGACACCTGTAAGAGAGGCTCTGGTCGTGGCGCAATGGCCGGGGGCCACAGCCGATCAGGTCGAAGAGCTGCTTACCAAGCGGATCGAGGCTGTCGTCTCTCAAAATGCCATGGTGAGCGAGATTCGCTCTGCGTCGCGCCCGAGCATGGCCGTCGTCTATATCGAGCTGGATGAATTTCATGTCAAGGACACAAACAAAGAGTTCGACGATATCGGGATCAAGCTCTCGCAGATCGGAGAGCTGCCCCAGGGAGCGGGTCCGATTCAGTACATCAAGGACTTCGGCAACACCGCTGCACTGATGCTGACCGTGGCAAGCCCTCCTGTTTCGGATGTGGAGCTATCGCTGCGTGCGCGCCAGCTTGTGCCTCTTCTCCGATCAGCGCAGCAGCAGAATAGTCCGGTCTCCATTGTGTTCTGCTTCCCCCATGGTCTTGAGACGAGCGATCTCCGCGCCCTTGCTGAGCTGCTCTCTAATGATCTTCTGGATCGAGGGATATTTTCGTCGCTTCAGACCGTCTCCGGCGGAGACGCGTTGATCCTCAGCGGAGCCTCTTCAAAGAGCGACGAAGAGATTGAGCGGGCGGTGCAGCAGTTCTCCCGAGTTCACGTGGGAACCGACGAATTGCACCCAGACATCTGGCCAGCTGTAGTCGTTCGCCACCCGGAGGAGTTGGAGAGGAAGCTTCGCGACGCGAGTCCAGACAAGTACAGCTACGCCCAGCTCCAGGTCTACAGCGACCAGATCGTTCGCAGTTTACAGAAGACCGAAACCGCCACGAGAGTTGATCGCACCGGAACCCTTCCGGAGCAGATCCATCTCCTCTATGATCCCAGCCGCCTAGCGGTCTTGAAGCTGAATCCATTCTCCCTCTCCGACGTGATTCGCAGTGCGAATGTCGTTGCGCCGGCAGGACATGTCAATACCGGAAACCGAACCGAGCTGCAAAGCAAGATGGCGTTTCGCAGCATCTCGGACATCGCCACGCTACCGCTTCCCACGACCGGCAGCGTAAGCAATCCTGGGCAGCTTCAGGATGTCGTGCAAGTGGAACGGGGATACGAAGCGCCGCCTACTTTCTTGAACTTCTACAAATATCGCGACGGATCGGGAAACTGGAAGAAAGGCCGCGCCGTCACGATCACGGCGCAACTCAAGGATGGCCGCCAGATTGGGGACTTCTCGCGCGAGGTCGACTACGATCTCGCACAGATGCGAAAGGTGCTGCCGCCCGACCTGATCCTCGAGCGAACCTCAGACCAGCCCCGGCAGGTAAAGGAGAACATTCACCTCTTCACGACCTCGCTTTGGGAAGCAATTGTGCTGGTCGTGATCGTTTCGCTGGTCGGCTTCTATGACTGGCGCTCGGCAGCGTTGATGGCGATCTCCATTCCGATTACGTTGGCGATGACTGCGGGAATGATGGCGGCGGTCGGCATCGACCTGCAACAGGTCTCGATCGCGAGTCTGATCATCGCGCTTGGTTTGCTGGTTGACGATCCGGTCGTCGCGGGCGACGCGATCAAACGAGAGATCAGTGAAGGGAAGCCACGGGGGATTGCTGCGTGGCTTGGCCCAACGAAGCTCGCTCGGGCGATTCTCTTCGCCACCATTACAAACATCCTTGCGTACATCCCGTTCCTTCTGCTCCACGGAGACACGGGAGCGTTCATCTATTCGCTTCCAGTCGTTATCACCTGCTCGCTGATCGCATCGCGGCTCGTCTCGATGACCTTCGTGCCTCTGCTCGGCCAGGTGCTTCTGCGCAGTAAACCAGCAGAAGATACTCTGTCTTCTGCAACAGTGAAGGAACCTCGTGGATTCTCGAAGACCTATTATGCGGTCGGACGTTGGAGCATCGAACATCGCAAAGCGGTGCTCGCCGGAGCGCTTGCCTTCCTGATTGGAGGAGGCATGCTCATGTCCAAGTTGGATTCGGCATTCTTTCCGTATGACCTGCAATACCTTTCCTATGCCGACATCTGGTTGCCACAAGGAGCCAGCATCACCGACACCCGGGCAACGACACAGCAAGTCGTCAAGATCATGCAGGAGGTCTCCGAGTCGTACTCTAGGGATAAGCACCGAGAGAAGCCCGGCTCTCCTGTACTCAAGTCACTGACAACGTTTGTTGGAGGCGGGGGCCCACGCTTCTGGGACTCGTTCTCCCCGGAGTCACCTCAGGTCAATTACGCCGAGGTGCTCATCGAGACATTGAATAAGCACGATACAAGCGAACTGGTAGCTCGACTTCAGGAAGAGATTTCGAAACGCGTTGCCGGAGCGCGAGTCGATGTGCGCCAACTCGTAACTGGTCCGCCAATCGCCGCTCCTGTATCGATTCGTATTCTCGGACCAGATCCAACAACACTTCGTCATCTCTCCGACGAGCTTCAGGAAATCTTCCGCACATTGCCGATGGCGGAACGGGTACATGACGATTGGGGTGACGATCCGCCGGCGCTTTCCTTCGCGGTGGACCCTGCGCGCGCGATGCTCGCAGGCGTCACGAAGGAAGATGTCGCCCGGTCTTCCGCACTCGCTACTACAGGACTCTCAGTTGGAACATACCTTGAGAACGATCAGATGCTTCCTATCGTCCTTCGCGAACGACTGCTAGGCCGATCTTCCGTCTCGGATGTCGGCAACCATTATGTGTACTCCAGCAGAGATGGGCACAGTGTTCCATTCGGGCAAGTCGCCAAGGTATCGCTTGCAACCCAACGAGGGCAGATCTGGCACTTCAATCGCTCTCGGGCAATCACTGTCTCCTGCTATCCAGTGGAAGGAGCCTTGGCGTCAAACGTACTCGAAGCGGCACAACCTCGCATCGACAAGATGGTCAAGGCATTTCCTCCCGGTTACTCGCTGGTCTACGCCGGAGAATATAAGGAACAGAACAGCGGCTTTGCGGATCTTGCTGTGGCACTCGCCGTGTCCGTCCTTGCGATCTACCTGGCCCTGATGTTGCAGTTCAAGAATGTCATCAAACCTTTGATCGTATTTGCTGCGATTCCATTTGGCTGCATCGGAGCCTTCAGCGCGCTCTTCGTCATGCACCAGCCGTTCGGGTTCATGGCCTTTCTCGGGGTCGCAAGCCTCATTGGAGTCAGCGTCAGCCACATCATCGTGCTCTTTGACTACATCGAGGAGCAACACGAGAAGGGCGAGGCACTCCTTGACGCCTTGGTCGATGCAGGACTGCTGCGTTTACGTCCGGTCTTGATCACCGTCGGAGCTACGGTGTTTGCGCTGTTTCCCTTAGCGGCGCACGGTGGTCCATTGTGGGAGCCTCTCTGCTATGCCCAAATTGGAGGCCTCCTTCTGTCCACATTCGTAACGCTCCTTCTAGTTCCGACGCTCTATGCCTTTGTGGTCCTGGACCTGAAGTGGGTCCGTTGGGAGACAAAGACTGAGATTAAAGCCGGAGGGGATCACATGACTCCAACTCACTCCCCAGTTCTTACAAATTGATTGATGAAAGGTCGTTCACGATGAACTATTCGATGATTGCTGCGACACTATCGCTCGTCTCTACGATGTTATTTCAGGCTGCACAGCCCGCAACCACATTCAGCGGGAACTGGACCACTCCAGATCACTCCGTGGTGAAGCTTTATCCATGCGGCGGCAACACCCTCTGTGCTCGGCTAGTTCGGACGGTTGATCATACTGCCCTCGATGACAAGAACCCCAGATGTCTCGCTTCGCAAGCGACCGCTCTGTGGCATCGAGCTAGGGCAAGACTTCGCACTGACCGATGGCACCCACGCAAAGAATGGCAAGTTGTACGATCCCGATTCGGGCAAGATATATAGCGCCGAACTGGCAGTAGAGGGAGATTCTTTGAAAGTCCGCGGATATGTAGGCATCTCGATGTTCGGACGTACTGAGACTTGGCACCGCAGTTCCGAACAGGCTCCGGCCTGCCGGTTAAGCAAATAGTTATCGTTTAAGATCTCAGCTAGATCGCTTCTCCGCATTTGCTGCTCGCGTTTTCAGGAAACAGACATAGCTTCCGTGTAGCAGTGTGCAATCGAAACGCCTCTTCTCATTGCCTCCTGCACCTTTGCGCTGGCTCTGTTATATGAATCGCTTGACGATGACCGAGCAGTAGGATGGGTCATGTTCACGCATCGGCTCTTTCTGGTTACTGTCATTCTCCTCTTTATCCATTGAAATGGCAGCTCGGAGCCCCGTCACGTATTTGAATATCGCGTAATTGTCCAGCATGTCTCATAGCCAACTGGCAAGGAATCGATCGCGGGTTCTCGACGAGTGCATAATCGCCAAACCACTCATCGAGCGTTCGCGCGTATTTCTCACTAGCCGATTACCGTTTGCGGGGAGTGTCACAGGATACCAGAAGCACTTGTTTCTCCTTCGTTGACCACGTCGGCCACCCAGGAGGCCGCATCGAGTTAACGGCCCCGCCGAGTTCAAGTTCCTATCTCTCACTGGAGGTAAACATGCGCAATGTTGGCCGCATCAAGCTCGGTTATTTTCCCTTACCGCAAGAGGAGGGGAATCGCCTTCGCAACTTGCTGGACTTCTCGGCGGGGCGTGTGAGCGTTGTCGATCCGTGCGTTGGTACAGGCGCAGCACTTCATCAACTGACCGATGGAGCCGAAGCTGACAAGCATGGAGTAGAACTCGATGCCAACCGCGCCGCGACGTCGGCCGCAAGCGGAATCGCAACGATTCACGGCAATCTCTTCAACGCAGTTGGAAGGGTAGAAACGTTCTCTTTTCTGTATCTCAACCCGCCGTACGATTCAGAGATTGGATCGATGGACAACAAGCGGATGGAGTTCCTGTTCCTCGAGCATACCTACCGGTGGTTGATCGAGGCCGGAGTACTGCTGTTGGTTGTGCCCCAGGGCCGGCTCGAACCATCCATCCCGCTGTTGGCTGAGAACTTTACGGACCTTCGCGTTTTCCGGCTTACTGACCCTGAGTCGGAACGATTCGACCAAGTCGCACTGTTCGGAGTCCGTAAGAAGATACGCGGGCAAGAATACAGTCGAAACCGTGCTGCGCTCCAGGAGGCAGTGTGGCGCCACGACATGCCAACGCTCCAGGGGAATGAACCGCCCTATCGAGTCCCGCCTTCTGCTGCGACTCCACTTATCTACCGTGGCTCGCCCCTTGATCCGATTGAAGACCTGCTCGTCAGCTCTTCGGCTTGGAAACAGGTTGAAGCCCTATTGCTCCCCAAAGAAGAAACGGCCGGTGGACGCCCGATCACCCCATTGCACGCGGGCCACGTCGGGCTTCTCTGCACTGCGGGTCTGCTCAACGGAGTCTTCGGACAGGGTGCCGACAGGCACATCGCTCGTTGGACCTCAGTGAAGTCTGTCACCGTCTTCGAGGTCGAAGAGGAAAACTTCACTGAAGTTCACAAACGCGAACAGTTCACTAATGAGTTAGCTCTGGTCTACGAGGACGGCCGGACTCTTGTGCTTGGAGACAAGAAGAAAGAGGAGGATCAGTATGGAGAACGCACACCTGCGGTTCGGGCGGCTTGACTATCGCCGCAGCTCAGGCAAAACCGATACCAGGATTTCTGTTCACGTAGAACGGTACGTGGGTGATGGCGGGGACGCTCATCTGATCAGCGCCTTTGGTGGCGACGCCGAGATAGGGGCAATTACAGCGGCTATTCATGAGCGGCATACTTTCACGGTCGTTTTCCCAGACGGCACGGAGCAGCATGTCGGTCTCGGCCAAGATGCTGTCTGCTATCGCGGATCGGTCAACCTACGAGGGCAAAAACAACCCGTGCGACATCTCATTGGGGTCTCGGCGTCTCTTTACGCTAATGGGAGTGCGGGGAGAACCTTCATTCTTCACCTCGCGCCCCATACCAGAGATCTCGTTTGGGCTACGCTTGTGAGTCTTCTTGGGCTCCCTGCGGAGCCACGCTGGAACGGACCAATTCTTGAGGCGATGTGGGCGGAGAAGAAAATCCGGCAACTAGACGGAATAGGCTGCACGCCAGCCGTTATCCACGGCACGCGAGAAGAATTGCTTGCAAGGATCGGAAGTGCCCGCTGTGCAGGACTGGTTCCGTTTCCAGAAAGCAATGGCCCTGTGCTGTGGCCCAGGTATACCATCCGCCAAGCTCTCGCGGCGATTGCTGTGTGAGTCGGGACTACTGACTCAACCGATTTAGACAACAGACCCTGCAAGGCCGGCTTCTCAGCTGGCCTTTTTCATTGCCATCTCCACAGGAGCTCATCGTGGAAAACTACTACCAGTACCTCCGCTCGTTCTCGCAGGAACTCGGGGCGCGCATCCTCGAGATGTATCCTCCCTTGCAAAGGCCGGACGACCCCCTTCCGTACGCTCTCAAAACACTGCTTCGACAGCCGCTTCCTGCTCAAGCACTGACCATCGCAGGGGTTGCCAAACACCTGCAGAGTGCGCGGTCGGCGCGCATCGTCGGAGAGTGTGGGACTGGCAAAACTCTTATGTCCTTGGCCGTCGCACACGCAATCGCTCACACGCATGCCAGTGGAAAGCCGTACTCCGCTATCGGGATGTGCCCGCCTCATTTAGTGTTCAAGTGGGCTCGCGAAGTCTTCGAGACTATCCCCCATGCTCGCGCCTTCGTCATTTACGACCTAAGGAACGGCGGCGATCCGACCAAGCCACACGGCATTGTCGAGGTCAGGCTGAATAACGGCAAGATCGTCAATCAGGGCGTCAAGACGACATTGTCCGAGCTGCGGTCGATGGGGCGATCGGGCTGGAGAAAGCTCTGCCACGGTCCAGCCTACTTCATCGTGAGCAGAGAGACTGGAAAGCTTAGCTACCACTGGAAACATGCGTATACAGTGGCTGAATCCGGTCCGGACAAAGGCGCAGTCACCAATCCCGACACCGGCTTGACCATTCCTGGCCCAGAGGGCGGAATGTTGAGCCGGGTCGACTTCGATGATCGCAAGATCTCTGAACGCTTCACGCGCAGCAACGGAGGCAGCGACAACTTCTCCGCGATGTGGCAGGCCGACAGGAACAAAATTCAGCGAATGGCCCCGCTGGAGTTTATCGGCCGTTACATGAAGGGATGGTGGGACTATGCCATCGCTGATGAATTGCACCAATTGGCGCAGGAGACGGCTCAGGGCACCAACCTCGGAGTGCTGTATCGCTGCTCGTTGAAGCTCATCGGCCTTACCGGAACGCTGATGGGCGGGTACGCCGACGA
>Ga0302140_10006327_pt1 | contig 14866 bp, 9 predicted proteins | sample I_Bog_E1_1_FD_202095 | JGI IMG/M metagenome (GOLD analysis project Ga0302140, IMG submission 202095) | Peat permafrost microbial communities from Stordalen Mire near Abisko, Sweden - I_Bog_E1_1 | ecosystem: Environmental > Terrestrial > Soil > Wetlands > Peat | place: Sweden: Abisko, Stordalen...
CGAAAGTGCGAGCCAGTCACCTTGCCTTCGACGATCGGGGCGATGCCCCACGGGTGGACGACGCGCCCCGTGAGTTCGGCTCCGTTCTGTTTCAGTTGGAAGTAGAGCTTGTAGTCGGTGCCGTCATCGAGTTTCTGTGTTGCCGTTACCCAGTTGCCGGTCATCGGCGCGCTTTGCGCGCTAAGCGTCGCGGCGACCAAAATGAAAGCCAAGCGTAGTGGTGGCATGGTGGCGTCAATTATTTCACGATCCAACACGGCTGGTGATCCACTTTTCGCCCCCACCCGCGACCGATGTAGAAGCTGATGCTCCGCCTGACCCAACGCCCGGTAGGCCGCAAGGCAGTTAATCCAGAAAAAATCGCAAATTGAAAGGCGTTTGCCGGCACGTTCAGTGTCCGAACGCCCATCCGCTGCAACTGGAAGTTCGCAGGTTGCCCGTAGTGCGAACTTCCCGTTGATTCGTTCGGCCTCGCAGCGGCGGAGATAGCTAAGCGGTGCGCCTGCGGTCGCTGTCAAGCGCGCAAGACGAACGGCTCAGCGCGGGCTCGAGACGCGTCGAGGCGCATTAAGCCGTTCAGGCCTGTCGTGCCCCGGCGACTTTGTCGAAGAACCGTACTTCGCCAGGTTACGAGCTAACCCGACTCTTCGTTCCATTGTTCATGCTTTCACTGTGGCAGGCCGCCACTGCTACCCAGGTAGACGCGCAGGATGACGCTGCCGACAGGCTGCGACCCGGCAGCCGCGTTCCACCGTAGCTGGCGCCATTCCGGCTTGCCCGATGCCGGCGCAACGATTTGCGCTTCAATCGGGTAACATTCGCCCCTCCGCACAGGGTAACTCGTGAATGGCGTCTTGTCCGTCCACCCCGCGGGCAGCGCGGGCGTGATGCTGATCTCGCTCTCATCCGCACTGTGATTGCAGGCCAGCAGCGCGATGTGCAGGGTCTCGCCGAACTTCACCGCCGCCTCGGGAAGGGGAATTAACCCGGCCAGATGATCGAGATCGTGCGCTTTCCAGAACAACTGATAAAACCGCCACGGATCGCCGATCCCAAAGGACAGCGCGGAAGGACGCTCGGGCTCATACCCACGCACTCGCACAAACGGAGCCGGGCTCTTCGAGACTTCCTCGAAAACATCGCCCGTTACCGATCCGCCAACCACGGACTTGCCGAAGATCAGCCGGACCGGATACTCGAAATCCTTAAAGTTCTGGCTCTTGAGCGCCTGCTGGCTGAGATAGGCTTCCTGCGTCTGATAGAAGAGCTGTTGATCCACGGTGAGCCGGGCATACGACGAATGCCGCGAAGGTGAGATGGCTGTGGTCTCGTAGGTTGGCCCAAGCCCGTCCAGCATGTTATTGCGAAAAGGAGATAACTGAGCTGGATCGTGCCAATAGGGGCCAAAGTCCTCAAACGCATCCGTGAAGTAATAGAGCTTTTGCGGTTGCCAGGGCAGCAGACCTTCGGTCAGGTTCATCATGCCAACGCGATTGCGCGGCGGCGAAACTTGTTCGGGGAACCGGGTCGGATCGCCCGCCAGGTCGAACGCCTCGGTCGCCAAAACGCCAGCCGCCTGGTGATCGTCGTGATTCTCGCCGACCACGTAATCCGGCAGCCACGTCATGATCACTTCGGGCCTGGTCAGACGAACGATGCGCACGATCTCGTCGAGCGCGCGGCCATGGTTCCAGTTGTCGAGCGACCACAACACGTTCTGCCCGGGCGTGTCGTGGCCGGTCAGGAACCAGACGTTCTCGATGCCCCACGCGCCCAGCGCGCGGCGCGCCTCGAGAATGCGCATCTGCCCGAGCGCCGCGCCTGCCTCATAGCCGACGGCGTTCCCACCCCCGTCTCCATTCGTGCAGTAGACCACAGCGATCCGTTTGCGTTCATCGAGACTGATGCGGGCCAGATAACCGCCGATCACCACATCATCGTCCGGATGCGCAACCACGAGCAGCATATCCGCCTTATATCGGGCGTCCGGTCGAAGCAATGGCGGCGCCAGGGATTCCCCGGCCGCCGCAAACGTCAACAAGAGAAAAGGGAGAATCAGTGCAATCGGTCGCATCGTGTCCTAGCTGCCAGAATTACACCCTGACAAACGATTTCGTGCGGTACATCCAATACAGTATCAACCACACGATGGCGAACGCCGCACACGCCCGCACGAAGTCGATCCAGACACCCAAGTAAGGGGCCAGGTTGCCGACGAACACGTTGCCCATCCTGCCGAAATCGAGCAGGCCGGTGGCCATGTACACGGCGATGGCGTTCATCCCGATCACGATGAACGGAAACGCCCAGCGCCGGAATCCGAGCACATCCACCACGAGGTAGAAGAGGCCCATCAAGAGCGCGCTCAGCCCTCCGCCCACCAGAACGAACGAGCTGGTCCAGACCAGCTTGATGATGGGGAACCAGAGGCTCCAGATCAACCCGAGCGCAATGAGGGCCGCGCCCGCCGCAAACAGCCGCAGCACCTTGGCGCGCCGCGACCAGTCCGACCTCAGCAGTTCTCCCGCCAGCACGCCGATCAAGACCGACGCCGCAAACCCCAGGTAACTGAGAAACCAGGTGTTCTCGCCGAACTGGAAATGGCCCAGCACCATGCGGTCGATATACATGGCGGCGTTGCCGTCCGGCGTCAGCACGCCGCGGCCGAATCCCGGCACGGGGATCCACATCAGCGCGGCCCAATATGTCAAGAGAAACGCGCCGAGGAACAAGGCCTGTCCGCGCGGCTTGAAGTTCAGCGCGATGACGGTCGCAATCAGGTATCCGGCGGCGATGCCGTGCAGGACGCTATAGCAGGGATGCAGCTTGGACAAGTCATACATGAGTAAGTGTCCCTGCGCGATCATGCCCAGTACGAACAGGATAGCGGCGCGCAGGAGCGTGTGAGCGTAAATGCTCTTCGACGTCGCACCCGCGCCTTTTCGCTTCGCGAGCGAGAACGGGATCGAGACGCCGACCATGAACATAAACAAAGGCCAGATGACGTCGAAGCAGTGCAGCCCCTGCCAGGGCACATGTTCAAACTGAGCCAGGAACGCGTTGTCGCGGCTGAGGCCCAGCGCCTTTCCGAACGTGCGCACCAGGGTGTCGCCGCCAATGATCCAAAACATGTCGAACCCGCGCAACGCGTCCAGCGACGCGAGCCGTGATCCGCCGGTTCGGAGCACATTCTTCTGAGCCGCGCTCGATTGGCATCCGTCAGTTGTGGCCATGTGCCCTCCGCGAAACCTACACGTCGAATCATTCATCCATCTGAACGCTTTAAGCACCCACGCGCGAGACATCTTCGGGGCTTTGCACGCGGCGGATGTAGCCTTCGGCAGACTGGTATCCGCTCTCGAAGCCGCGGAAGACCATCGCCTGTAACTGCATCCCATAGTATCGGGCCGCCGCTGGAACGTGCCGGTCGCAAATCGTTCGTCGATCGAATGCCCTTAAATGGCCTGCGGGCCAGCTCAGCGCGTGGCAGCGACGCGCAGGGCGCCAAGTTTGTAGCGCCGCGCGCCATCGCCCTGCGCGAGCGGCAACGCATACAGCGGCTTGCCCGTGGGATCGCCTACCGAGATGAACACGCCGTATTCGCCCGGCGGCAGCAGGTGCGGGAGCGGCAGTTGCACGCTCAGCAACGCGTGGTCGCACTGCGTATTCCGGCCATTCGCGTGTCGCCCGCGGTTGCTTCCAGAAGTCGCTCGCAAGAGCGCGGCTCTTCGGAAGGAAAAAGCGCAGCCCTGAACCGCCGCGGATTGGGAATACCGAAACCGCATGGGCAGACGCCCAGCATATCGTCCAATCGAGTTGCCCGCCGCCGTGCGAGCCGCCTGACGCTCCCGGCGGCAAGCTGGCGCTGACCTTCGGCGGGAGCCTCAGTCTCGACGAGATCGCTATCGATCGGATTGATGGGACAGCCACCCGCATTTTGATATCGCTTCCGTAGCGGCGTCTACAACGCCGATTATGCGTTGGCATTTGGCCCACCAGCGACAACTCTGCGTGGGATAGTACTATGGCAGCAATGTTGCGCCTCACCATCCCGCTGCTCCTCGCGGCTTCATTACTCGCTAGAAAACCGCACACCGACTCCGTCGCATGCGAAAGCCTGGCGGAGCTAAAGCTCCCCCACACGACGATCACGGCCGCCCAACCGGTCCCCGCGGGAACGTTCACGCCTCCTTCCGGAGCGCCGATCCCCAACTTGCCGGCATTCTGCCGGGTGGCAGCCACGCTGGCGCCCACCGCCGACTCCGATATCCGCATTGAGCTCTGGATGCCCGAGTCCGGCTGGAATTCGCGCTTCGAGGGCACAGGGAATGGCGGCTTTGCAGGCGGCATCAGTTGGGGCGCGCTAGCCGGGGAACTCCGGCGCGGCTTCGCGGTTGCCAATACCGACATGGGAATGCGTCCCCCGGCGGGCTCCGATGCCAGCGCTTTCGTCGGCCATCCGGAGAAGTGGGCCGATTGGGGCTATCGCTCCACGCACGAGATGACGGTGGTTTCCAAGCTCCTCGTCCAGGCGTACTACAAGACCGCTCCCAAGCACTCCTATTTCTCGGGGTGCTCGACTGGAGGTGAGCAGGCGCTGATGGAAGCCCAGCGTTTTCCAGACGACTACGACGGCATCCTCGGCGGCGCGGCCGCCAACAACCGCACGGGCGTCCATACCAGCATCCTCTGGAATTACGTGGTGACACAGCGCGGACCTGCGGACTACCTTCCGGACGCCAAACTCTCACTGCTGGCTTCCGCTGTGCTCGCGGCGTGTGACGCGGCCGACGGACTCAAGGATGGTCTCATCACGGACCCGCGCCAGTGCCGCTTCGATCCCTCGGCCATCGAGTGCAGAGGCCCGGATGCCGATACCTGCCTGACCGCGGCACAGGTTCAATCTGCGCGCCGCATCTATACGGGTCCCGTAAATCCGCGCACGAAGCAGCCGATTTATCCCGGTGTGCCGGCCGGCAGCGAACTCGACTGGAAGAGGTTCGGTCCCCCTCCTGGCAAGACCGCTGCGCCGCCTTTTGAGGCGATCTTCAAATGGAGCCTGGGCGCTGATTGGAATTGGCGAACCTTCGATTTCGATCGGGATTACACGACGATGGTTGCCAGACTGGGCCCGGCAGTGGATGCCCTGAATCCGGATCTGAGCGCGTTTCAATCGCGGGGGCACAAACTGATTGTTTACCATGGCTGGGCCGACTGGCTGGTGACGCCGGGCGAGGCGATCAAGTATCGGGAGGCAGTGCTGGCGCGCCGCCGGCACAACGCCAGCGCCAAAGCGGCGGCCGCCGCTCAGCGCGAGACCGATCAGTTTTACCGGCTCTTCATGATTCCCGGCATGGCGCACTGCGGAGGCGGCCCGGGGCTCTCCGCGTTCAGCGGGATGGACGCGCTGGTGAAATGGGTAGAGGAGGGGATCGCCCCGGACTCGATCATGGCTAGTGGGAAACCGGGAGGAATTGAAGTGCAGCGTCCTGTATGTCCTTATCCACAGGTAGCGCGGTATCGGGGCGCTGGGGATGAGAGAGCAGCCGCCAGCTTCTTCTGCGCCGATCCCATGTCGTCCGGAAACTGAATCTGAATGAATCGGCGATGGTTCCATACGGAAGCCCGTTGCTCTCCGTAATGGACTTCGAAGGCGTACGGCGTTCTTGACCCATTCCGCATCGAGCGGTTGCCAGTCGCCGGGTGGATGAACCAGCGCCAACCCCATGTCGTTGACGACCTTCGCGAGAGGCGCTCGGTGGCCGGCGAGTGCAGTTCGATGACGATCAACGCGGTCGATTAGCCCGTAACGTCAAAGCGCTGGGGCGGACGGTCCTCGCCTGAGATCGCCACAATGGTCACGCCGGAGACCTTGTTGGCTTGGCATCGGAAGATGATCGTCCCAGAAGTACGGTGGAACGGCCCAGCATGCATCGGGGCGACCTCGCACCACTGGAGAGATCGAGGCGTGAGCAATGCACAATGAGGTCCAACTCCTCCAGCGTCTGGGCGCTACGGCTGAACTACTGCTACCAACTTTCCCCTCGCCTTGCCGCCGTCGCGACGACCGAGGCCGATCTGGAGATCGGCGTTCCCAGGCGGGCCTCAGCGGATCGCTATTTCTCCATGGCCCCAGACGGTCTGGCGTCCCACGCCGGTAAAGCATGCCGCGCGCAGCAGCGGGACGAACTCAGAGAGTTCTCCTTCGTATATGACCGACCCGGTGAACCCGGAGAGGGGATGCGTCTGGCCTGTACGGGAACTGGTGCGTTGCGCGCGAACAGCAGTCAACTCGCCGGAGGCGGTATGTACCTCGCGGGCGCGTTCAGCCAGTCCGCGGAAATCGAGCCCCGGCTCACCGGAACCATACAGGGTGCAAAGAGCGCTGACACGGTCGCGGACGCGAGCCGCAAGAGTCTCGAATGGAGGCAATCCATAACCGGCCCAACCCTTTATTTCCGTGGGTGTTAGAAATGTAACTTCAAGTTGTTTATATGGTTCCTGAGCCGCCAGATCGAAACGCCTCTCGACCACATCCAACGCTCCAGCTTCGAGCGGAATCCGCCCGGGACCGAGACCGGAAGCCGACAGTTCCTGAAGGCTATTCCGGAAGACGGGGAGCAGGGACGGCGCAAAAAGATTGACCCCGATCTCAAAGCTTTCTCCCGCGGCAAAAGTCAGCCCATCCAAGTGCCGGACGCGCAGCACGAAGGGGCGCGGCGCGTCCCGCAAGCCGCTCGGGCCAGCGTCACGATGAGGCCGGAAGATCTTTTCGGGCAGGCAGAAGCCGAGAGCGCCTCGGATGGGCATAGCGGCGCTGAAGGGGAAAGCGAGTTTGGCGCGGGGAGTGAAGTACGCGCGGAGTTGCAGGATATCCAATCTGGCCGCCGGGGGGGTTGGATCACCCACGCCGAACTCCTGTGCCGCGACGCTGCCAGACGGGGGAGAAACCGGCCGCCCGACGCAACTTTGCAGCCGCGCGACAGAGGAGACAGGAGTTCAGGCCGAGCTTTAGAGATGCCTTGCTAAATGCCTGCAATTTAACGACATCTTCGGTATTCCTGGCAGTGCCCCTGAGGCTACACCACCACAGATAGGGCACCTCGCCAGACCAGTGCCTCAGATCTAACACGAGATGCCTGAGCGGGGCCTGGAGGCCCCGCGCGGCTCTAGAGAGCCGCGCCACAACAGAGCGCACTAATTGTGGCTCACATAAATGCCGGAGCTAAAGGCAGCGTGATTGCCGGGAGCAGTAGAGGCAGGGTTCCAGTTGGCGGCCACGCCTCCGTAGAACAGGCCTACAAGCACCGCACCAGCCGCCGCCGTGGTGGGAATAGTAGCGGTGATGCGCCACACCCCGGGCGTGTTCGGATCCAAGGTTGCGGACTTCACGACCGCATAGGGAGGTGCGGAGGAAATCACTAGGAAGTCCTTGGACGAGTCGAAGACCACCGGAGTAGCGCCGGCGGTACCGTCAGCGGGAGCGCCCTGGACGAAGCCACTGCCGGTGAGCAACAGCGTAATGGTAGAACCCGGCTTGGCCGGATTGGTGGAAGAGTTCGCCGAGCCATCGCTGTTCAGCGCCTTGACGGCATAGGCCGTCGTGGTGCTGGTTGAAATCGAGTGGTCCTGGAGAAACGCCGGAGCGGCGACGTAAACGGGGTTGTGCACGTAAGAAATAACCGCGCCGGTGGTGGAGTTGACGATCATGAAATCGACCGTTTCATTGACCGGAGTCGCATTCGGCACGATGAATTTCACGGTATCGCTGGTGACGGCATAGATTGGAGCGGCGACGCCGTTGACGAGAAGCGAATAGCCGCCGAGCGCGGTCGGATAGGGCGCTCCGCTGGCATCCACTTCGGACGGAACCAGTGGTTGGACGCCGGGGATCTGCATCGCCGCCAGCGTCAATGGCGCGACGATCTGGAACCCGTTCGCCCCGTTGGTCACGACAGCCGAGTCATAGTGCACCGCGATTCGATTGGCCGAATCGCTAGCGTAGATGTTTCCCGCCGGATCGATGGTGATCGAACGCGCGCCGTAGGAACCGATGACGGCGCTGGTATCGATCTGTGCGCCGAACGACATGCTGACGTAGTCCGGCATCTTCACAATACGGCCAGCGGCATCGGCGTAAAGAATCACCTGATTGTTGGGATCGGGGTGGATGGTAACCGAAAGCGGGACATAGCTATTGTCGAGCAGACCCAAGGCGTAGCCCTGCTCTCCACTCTGCGGATTGTCCGACGCGGATACGGGCCAGACCATGATGCGCGGCTGTGATGTGTCGGTGACGTAGAGCCGGTCGGAAGCGTCGGTGGCGATGCTCAGAGGAGCGGCCAGCGTCATATAAGCCTGATCTCCGGTACCAGTCCCCGGGGTAACGGTTACGAAATCAGGTTGTCCCAGAACCCGGTCGGCAGCCGATCCATTGGCCAGGCCGTTCGCCTGAGGAAAGCGCAAGACGCGGTTGTAGGCCACGTCCGAGACCCACAGGTCGCCGGTAGAGGTGAAGGCAAGACTCACCGGCCTGGACATGCTAGTCGCGGAACTCTCGGTCAGCGTGGAGCCGAATTCCGCCTTACCCAGCACCAAATCGGCCGTGGCCGGTTTGTCGCGGTTGGCAAAGGGCGCCGGGAAGCGCACCACGCGCCCGTTACCGGTGTCGGCGACCCACAGGTTTCCAGCGGAATCGACAGCCAGGCCGCTGGGGGTGTTCAGACCCGTATTGCCCGGCGTCGTGGAGCTGTTGGATGGGGAATTGACCAAATTGCTGGACAGGTCGGTCTGCCCGATGACGAAGTCCGCGATTTGAGTACCGTCGAGTTTCCGGTAGTCGGAAAATGCGAGAATCCGGTGGTTTCCCGGATCTGAAACGTAGACATAAGCATTGGCCTTGTCGATCGCCACCGCGGGCGCCATCGAGGTCCTTTTCGCTGCGGTTCCAACGGTCCAGGAGATGGTGCCGAGCGAAAACTCACGTCCTTCAATGAGGTTGACGGCGTTGTAGGTGAAGCCAGTCTGTCCGGCGACGCGGACGGCCGGCGGCAACGTGGTCGCGGTGGCGAAGCCATCGAAAACCAGAACCCTGTTATTGCCGGCATCGGCGACGTAGAGCTCGTTGTTGGCATACGCGAGCCCTCCCGGGGCCAGGAGAGAGTTCGCGGACGGCACGCCGTTGGCTACGCCATTGCCCAGGTTGGTGGTAAACCCGGTCTGGCCGAAAACAGCGATTGCCACGGGCGACATGGCCGTAGTTGCCTCCGCGGCCCAACCTGCCGCCGGCGGGAACTGCAGGATGCGGTGAGAGTAGGTATCGACGACATACAGGTTGTCCGAGATGACCAGCAGTGCGCCGGGCCCGCCGAAGAAAGCATTGCTGGCAACCACCGCTCCAAACGCGTATGCATTGACACTGGTGAGCGCGGGCTGGCCGCTCTGCTGCTGAGGGGGGACGCCGAGGATCCGGCTGGCCGCACCGCCACGGACCTGGGCAGCGCTGGGATAGACCAGAACCCGCGCGATCGCGTCCGCCACAAACAGATTGCCCTTGCTGTCCATAACGACTGCCGACGGGAATCGGAGCTTCGTCTTGTCGGTGAGATTGGTGTAAACCGCGTTGCCGGTACTGGGACCAGGATTGGCCGTGGCCGTAACGAAGTCGGGCTGGCCGACCGCTTCCCTGGCCGGTATGTTCGCGATGGGGTTCCCCGTATCGCCTGGCTGGGAAACCAACGTGTGATCGAAGATCAGGATCCGGCTGTTCGCCGGGTCGGCCACGTAGAGGTTGCCCGTAGGATCGAAGTACAGGCCGCCCTGCATCACGCCGAGTCCCGTGGCATAGCAGTTCAGCGTAAATTCACTCGGAGCGGTGTTTCCCTGATTGGGGGCACCCGAAACCATGTCTTTTTGCCCGAGAATCAGGTCGGCCCGCTGCGTCTGCCCAATGTACGCCATCGGCGTTGGAAAACGCAGAACGCGATTGTTGCCCGAGTCGAAGACCCAAAGGTTGCCATGCGCATCGACGGCTATGCCGGAAGGCCCGTAAAGACCACTCGAAAAAGCGGAGAGGGCTTTGCTGCCATTCGGTCCGTAGGGAATGGTGGAGTAGAAGTCCAACTGCCCGATGACGATGTCGGCGTGCGCACCCCACTTCCCGCTCTGCGCATCCTGCAGGGCGGTGGCGTCCTTCCAGCCAAGTATCCGATTGTTCTGGCTATCGGCCACGTACAAAGCGGGAGTTGAACCAGCGGCGTCCACGGCTACACTCTGCGGCGAGTAAAATTCGCGGCCCTCCACCAGGTTCGGGTTGGTGCTGACCGGCGAGAGGTAGCTCTGCACGGTGGCTGGTCTCGCCAATTGCCCCCAAATGCGGCCTGGTAAGGCGCCGATTTGTCCCTGGCCCGCAGCCGTCCCTCCGAAGCCCGCAAGAAGGGCAAAGAAAATGTAGGTGATTTTTCTCATTATCCGATACAGGCGCGCGCCTATTCCTCCATTTGGAACACTATCATGCATCGGAATTCGTTCCAACTATCAGAAGTACCAAACGTCAGGCATTCCCGGTGTTTACGCGGCAAGAACAAGGCCGGGTCAGGAACGGGTGGTGTCCAGCGGGCGTGCGGCCACTGGCAAGCGAAGGGGAGACTCTCGCAACCCCCAACAACGCCGAACGTGCCTGAGCTGGGATGCCGAAAGGGACAAGGCAGCCATCGGCTTCGCTATCATGGCTCTTACGATGACAACGATGACCCATCTGGAGTGCAGCCTGTGCGCCCGGCGCTACTCCGCCGCTCAGCTTTTGAATCTCTGTGAGTGCGGCGGCCCTCTGCTGGTCCGCTACGATCTGGCCGCGGCCCGCCAGAACTGGAGCCGGGAATGGATCGCTTCGGGCCCGTCTTCCATGTGGCGCTACGCTCCGGTGTTGCCGGTTTCGAAGCCCGCGTCGATGATCTCGCTCGGCGAAGGGTGGACTCCGCTGATCCACGCCCAGGGCTTTGCCAAAGCCTGCGGCGCGGAGAGCCTGTGGGTGAAGGACGAAGGCCTGAACTCGACCGGGTCGTTTAAGGCGCGCGGCCTGTCCTGCTGCCTGTCGATGTGCCACGAACTGGGCGTGAAGAAGATCGCGATCGGGTCGGCCGGCAACGCAGCGAGCGCGGCGGCAGCCTACGCGGCGGCGGCGGGCATCGAGGCGCATATCTTCATGCCGAAGGATGTCCCGCAGGCTAACTATATTGAATGCAAGAGTTACGGGGCGCAGGTCACGCTGGTGGACGGGCTGATATCCGATTGCGGGCGAATCGTTACCGAGCGCAAAGCGGCCGAAGGCTGGTTCGAGGTCAACACGCTGAAGGAGCCCTACCGCGTCGAGGGAAAGAAAACGATGGGTTACGAGGTGGCGGAGCAGTTCCGCTGGACCCTGCCCGACGCGATCCTCTACCCGACAGGCGGCGGCGTGGGGCTGATCGGCATGTGGAAATCCTTCGACGAGATGGAACAGCTCGGCTGGATCGACTCGAAGCGCCCCAAGATGATCGTCGTCCAGGCCGAAGGCTGCGCCCCGGTGGTGCGCGCCTTCGAGCAGGGCGCGGAGCGGACCGAGTTCTGGCAAAATGCGGCGACCATCTCCAGCGGGCTGCGCGTGCCGAAGCCGCTGGGCGATTTTCTGATCCTGAGAGCGGTCCGGGAGAGTAGTGGCACTTGTATTGCGATTGGCGATCGCGAAGCCCTGGAAGCCGGCGCGGAGGCGGCCCGTCTGGACGGTGTCTTCCCCGCCCCGGAAGGCGCGGCCTGCTTTGCGGCCGTCCGAAGACTGCTCCAAAGCGGATTCCTGAAGCCCGAGGAACGGATCGTGATCTACAACACCGGTACCGGCCTGAAGTACCTGGAAGCTTACTCGACGCTGTTCCCGCGCACGGCGGATTCGGAAACCGACAAGCTGGGCGGACTGATCACTCCCCGATAACTACGAAAAAACAGCCTTGAAGCTCCTTCGACCGAAGCGGGCAATCGTGCAAGAAAAGCCTGCAACACGGGCGCGGCGCGACTCATCCAATTGAGGTCCGCAGCCGGAAGCCGGTAGTGTAAATCTGAAGGCTTGCCCGAAAAGCCATCCGCGTTTAAGATTAGTCTTTTCCGGGCGAGGGACCGGAAAAGGTCCGGAACTGGGATTCCTGGCATGGCGGGGCCGTTCGATCCATAGTATGGGCTTAACGCAGGTCGCCCCACGGCAGTGGGAAGATTTCGATCCGATGGACATCCGGCGCGAGGCCGCCATGTTCTATGGGCTATTCCTGCGCGGCTACGACGCCGAGGAATTGCGGCAGGACATCGAGATTCCTAAGGAGACGTTTGATCGCTGGCTGAAGCACCCGCACTACGACGGCGATTTCCGCGAGAGCGTCAAGCGGATCTATTACTTCCGCAAAAAGGTGCTCGCCGTGTTCGACGAACTGGTCGACCGGGAACGGATCAAGGCGCGTCTGCAATAGGCGTCTCAAGCCAGTGCGAGCGGGGTTGCGATTGGGCGTCCCGGTGCGGGTCCCGGTGCGGAAAAAGCAAGTCAGTTGCTCTTTTTGGATATTTTCCCATTTAAAATCAGTAACTTAGAAAAACAAATGGCCACTGCTTGCGCTCTTGAACGCTGGCGGGCCGCCTTAAGGTAGAACTCGCCGGACTAAGTTAGTGGTTGGCGCTGGAGCGCCCGCGCCGCTCTGGAGAGCCGCCCTCCACCAGTCTAAGAGAAGCGGGTGCGGCGATGAAGCTGGACGCCGCAGACGATCAGGAGCACGAACGTCGCGGCGCACAGAACCGCCATCCAGGGCAAACTCACCGGAAGCGGGTTGCGTTGCGCGCCAACTCCCAGCCAGATAAAGATCGCGAGTGCGCCCACGATGGGCAGGACCTCGTACCAGTGGCGGGCGCCGGTCTCCGCGGCCAGCGGATCTTCTCCGCGCTGGGTCGCGGCGACCCGCACGGGGTCCAGTCCATAGCGCTGGCACTCGCGTTCCATGGCTTTGCGCCATGAGGCCTGCTCGGACGCGGGCGCCTCGGCGAAGCTGATGGCGGTGGCGCCTACAATCATCACCACCGAACCTCCGATCACCAGGAGTTGCGCGGTCAGCGATTGCCCGGTGAGTTCGCCGAATACCAACGCGCCCCAGGCGAGTCCCCACAGTTGGTTGGTATTCGAAAGTGGGATGCCCCGGCTGATGCCAATGTACTTCGAGGCGTACTGCTGGAACAGATCGCCCAGGACCCAGCAGAAGCCACCCAGAAAGAGCCAGAAGAAGATCGGCCGCGCGCGGGTCATCTCCGCCGCCAGATTATGCATGCCGCCGTGGTAGACAAGCGCCAGCGCAAACGTGGTGCCCAACTCGCCGAAAGTGAAGACGGTGACAAACGACAGCGGGTTCATACCGCTGATATAGGCCTTGCGATAGGGGACGTACATCGTCCCCCAGACCACGCCGGCCGCCAGCGCGGCCAGAATGCCGAGCGTCGCGTTGTGAAGGCCGGCGGCGCCGTGCTGATGAGTGGTGGCATAGGCCAGGACGCATGCGCCAATTACGATCGCAGCCGCGCCGCCAAGGACCTTTGACCATTGGCGGACTCCGGAACCGCGCAGTTCGTTGAACAGGAGCCAGCCCCAGAAAATGCCGACGAGACTGTTGGTATTCCACAGCGGAAAGGCGATGGACAGGCCGACGTTGCGGATGGCGAAGACGGTGAGCGTGTTGGCCACGGCCCACAACATGCCGGCGAGGATGGCCCAGACGATGAGATGGGCCTTCTCCTTCAGATCCTGGAAGATGTAGCCGGTGCCTTTGAGCGCGGCGGGAACGGTCCAGCGAGCGACGAAAACGCCCGCGACCATACCGAGCGAAATCAGGAAAGGTGAGAAGCCGACGGTCACGAGCTTGGTCGGCGCTTCCGCCGCGCCCAACCAGGCGCCGGCCGAGAGACCGCAGATCACGCCAAGACGGTGAAGCGAAAGGGTCGAGGCGCTACCGGTCGAGCGGGTGGTGCCAGCCATCGGCTTATTTCAGCACCAGCAACAGGCTCGTGGCGAAGATCAGAACGACGGCGGGCGCCCAGAAGTGGCCGTCGGTGAAGATGGCTCTCAAGAGTGATGGTCTCAAGCAATTTCCTTTCGAGTTCCGCCGAGCGTCCGCGCCGGGTGCGAGCCGCCAGAATCAGCTACCCATCATACGCGTTCCCGGGCGCACTTGAGCGGAGCTTCATGGGTAGATTCGTGCCTGAAAACGGCGTGGACAGGACGCGTGAGACGAGGGGCATGCGGATTTCGAAGAACGGACCGCAAGCGGGCGATAGGGAAAGTGGACAACGTGGTTTCACTCGGACGGGCGGGACCGCAAGTCAGCCATACCGCCGGTAATGCGGGATAGCGTCGGCATATGTTGGGCCCACTGGTCGAGAAAACTCAAACGCCAGAGATGCCACAGAAGGGCTTCCCTCCCCCGAACGACTGGAGGCTTGTCGCCTTCGGCCCCCGCCTTGGGAGTCTTTGGCGCTCTCAGGAATGGGAGAAACCCACCTGAATTCAACCCGCCGCCGGGAGCCTGCGAGAGTCGCGATTCCCAAATCAGCCGTGGACCTTTACTACCCTCCGCAAATAACTCAGAATCGTAGAACGAAGAAGTTGACGTTTCGGTAATCTTTAACGTCGACGTTTTAGCATATTCATCGGAGATCCATATGACCCGATTAGCTTTAGTGGCGTTTGCCGCCTTGCTTCCAATCTGGGGGCGAGCTACCTTCCCTCCCGCCCAGCCGGTCAACTCCAGTGCGGTTCCAACAAACCCCGCCCAAACCGGGATGCTCGCCGGCCGCCCATCGCAGTGCG
>Ga0302140_10006328_pt1 | contig 14866 bp, 14 predicted proteins | sample I_Bog_E1_1_FD_202095 | JGI IMG/M metagenome (GOLD analysis project Ga0302140, IMG submission 202095) | Peat permafrost microbial communities from Stordalen Mire near Abisko, Sweden - I_Bog_E1_1 | ecosystem: Environmental > Terrestrial > Soil > Wetlands > Peat | place: Sweden: Abisko, Stordalen...
CTCCTTCCCCCAAGCGCGCCACACTCCCCCACAAGTGTACCAGGAAAATCGGCCTCTCTATCCACACCAGCAATATTTCCAAAAGTCGGAGGCACTGCTCCAAGCACATCGAGGCCACCCACAAGGCCAACCGCAAGTCCTGCAGTCGCTGACCCAAGGCTCCCAAGCTCGCGACCTTCCGGATGTTCCAGCAGATTCAACGTCTCTCGTTGAGAAAATGATGCGGAATTTGAAGAAAGCTACACCAGCAGCATCGCCTAATAATATCTAAGTGGATTGAGATGTATTGACGAATTATGGATCTCATGAGCATGAAGCGGCACAAACAACAGGATTGGCAACTGCTTGAGGCTGTCCCACTGCAGTGATGCAATGGTATAGCAAGCTTCGGGTTGATAGCATCATGAATACTATCGGATTAAGGGCAGCAAATAATGGTTTATGGGCGTGGACGGGAAGGGCATATGAATAGATTGCGCCTGGGTGCAATGGGCAGTTCTTCTTTAGCCCATATGGCGTTGGGATAACATATGGGAGGCCTTTTTCGGTGTCTCTTCTCTTCTTTGATTAATGGCATTGCAATGAACCTTCTGTGGGATTCACAGCCGGGAGAAAGTTCTACTTCTCGTCGACTTGGAAGGTTGATGAGGAGGCTTCGCATTAGAGGGCTGGCGGGTGTAAAGGAAGAGCCGCCCTACTTGTTGTGCATAGTCAGTTACAGGAAATAACAGGAACATGGCGAGGGGCAACCTTGATCAATTTCTCTTTGGACGCATGCTGTGGGTGAATGACTCGTGCTTGCGAGGCACTTCGTGGGCTCGCATTTGTCATGCACGGCAGAGAGTCGCAGAGTCGCGTAGTGGTGTGCTTCTGCTCAGGAGTACCCCGGGCCTTATTGGACGAGATGGAGTGCGGTCCCTCATGCAAGGCTGCAACTGCTCCTCCAGACCTTTTCCCGGTACTGTACAGTACTTTCTTTTCTGGTGCTGGAGATCGCCTGGCAGGGCGGCAAAGTTCCGCACAGCCTCGGTGGGGAGCTCACCCCGCACTCGCAGGTCCTTTTCGAACTTGATCGCACTTCTCTTCCTGGGCTGGCTTCCAGCGTCCAAAAGCGGTGAGGCGGCAGCTCGTGGCTCGAGTGCGCCCCGGCGGTGTTGGCGACGATCTGGCCAAGAGGATGGAGAGTCTGGAGATCTGTGGAGTTGCTGCCCCGCTTCTGGGGTACTCCTCCAATGTGTTTGGGCTAGTCGATCTAGTTGCAAGTGCCACTTGACTGCTCAGCTGGGCACCTCACCTCTAAGTTTCGGTGGTTGGGGAAAGTACTTCGCTGGTGCGCTTGCTCGGATGCAGGGAAGGAGGGGTAGGAGAGCGAGTGCTTGCTGCATTTGGAGGCGGAGATAATAAAACTGCAGGCACCCAAGTCGATTCTTCCTTCCAACTGTTCCTTCTACTTCTTCCGCGCGAGAGACCCGTCTTCCATTCTACTTTCCTCTGTCTTAACATCCATTGACAGTCATCGGCATGGCGGCTCATAACGATTCTCTTGGGGATGTCGATATTATCTTTGCGGGTGGTGGCACCGCTGCATGTAAGTAGATCTCCGGAGCCTTTTCCCTTCGTTGAGCTCCTTGCAACTTATGGTACACTTGAGCAACATTGACCCCCGAAGGTGTTGCGGCCGGCCGCCTTGCCAAGGCCAATCCTGATCTCAAGATTGTTCTCGTCGAAGGGGGAAAGAACAACTTCAACGATCCTACAGTGGTCAATCCGGCCGTCTATCTGAGCCATCTTGCCCCGGACAGCAAGACCGCAATTGTGAGTACTGTCTAGCCCCTACTGCAATATTATTTTCTAATGTGAGCAAGTTCTACAAATCGGAAGCGTCTAAGCATCTCAATGGCCGTGAAGCTATCGTCCCCATGGGAGGCATGCTCGGTGGAGGCTCGAGTATCAACTTCATGATGTATACTCGTGCTCAAGGAGCCGACTTTGATTCTTGGAACACAGAGGGATGGGCTGCGAAGGATATGATCCCTCTCTGCAATAAGCTGGAGACATACCATCCAAAGGGTGAAGCAACCGACCCAAGCAAGCATGGTCATGTAAGTCTTGGAGTTCTTCTCATGGTGCAGTGGCTCACGCAGATATCCAGGACGGACCAATTCAGATCAGTGACGGTGGTTTTAGAGGCAAGAGTGAATTGCAATTTGCAAAAACTGGTATGAACTTCTCTTGAATTTTAAATGTCCTATTCAAATCCCGTCGTTGATGCTGACACTCTCATGTAAAAGTGGAGGGCATGGGATATCGGATGATTGAGGACCTACAAGACTTCGACGCCGTTGGAGGCTTCTCTGTAAGTACCAATAAAAGGCTCAATCCCGAAATCGGCTAAAAGACCTCAGCACTGGCAACGTTATGTGTCTCCCGATGGGAAACGCCAAGATGCAGCTCATCGCTACATCCATCCCCTTTTAGAAGAAGGAAAACACCCCAATCTTCACATACTCACCGATTCCAAAGTCATCCGCGTGCTTTTCGACGAATCAACACCACCTCGTGCCATTGGAATCGAGTACAAGCCAAATGCCAATCACCAACCTGAGCTCTCTCTTTCGAAGCCTGTCCACAAGACAATCAAAGCGAACAAGCTCGTTGTTGTCACCGCAGGTGCCCTTGGAAGCCCACAGATCCTCGAGAGGTCTGGCGTGGGCAACCCCGACATTCTGAAGAAAGTGGGCGTCTCGATTGTGGCTGATGTCCCAGTAAGTATTCGAATATGGCCATTGGCAACGAGACGGACAAATACTTACCACACTGGTTTTTAGGGCGTCGGCGAGGAATATCAAGACCATCATCTTCTATTGTATCCTTATAGGACAAAGACACTGAATGATGAAGAAACCCTTGATGGTATTTTAAGTGGACGCAAGGATTTTGTCAAAGCTCTTGGAGAGAAAGACCCCCAGCTTGGATGGAACGGCATCGACATATGTGCCAAGCTGCGACCGTCAGATAAAGAGATTGAGGTAAGGGATATTGCTTAACGTGAAGAGGCGACATGATTGCTAATAACTGATACAGGCTCTCGGACCTGATTTTAAGAGAGATTGGGATAATGACTTTAAACCCTTCCCCACACGTCCCTTAATGCTTTGCGGAGTTGTAAATGCTTTCTTGGCCGATCCGTCGCTCGTTGAACCAGGTGAGTCAAGGAGTGTGCTTTCGTCCCCCCGTGGTCTAAATCTTTATCGTAAGCCCACTGCTGACCGTCTACCCTCTCCAGGACAATATGTCACGATGGGGGCTTACACGGCTTATCCTTATAGCCGTGGGAAGATTCATATTACAGACAAGGAAGACGTCTTGAACGGATATACATGTATGTCCCCCATTTCATACTAATTCGTGTTTCTATCCCTTGAAAGCTTTTAAGCCAGGAGCTCCAAAGTACCGACAGAGTACTGGAATCATGAGTTCTCTACAGCCACATCTCTCCTTTGTATTGGGAAAACTTTTATGCTAATGTGATTGTAGTTGACACTGGCTTCCTCAACCATCCCTCGGATTTGAAGAAGCAGCTTTGGGCTTACAAGACGTCTCGTGAGATTGCAAGACGCCTCCCTTACTACAACGGAGAGCTAGAACTTGGCCATCCTAAATTTGCGTCTGGTTCTAAAGCTTCTCTTACTAGTGGTAATCATGGGAATGATGAAGTGAAGGACATCGAATACAGCAAGGAGGACGACGAAGCCATTGAGGATTGGATCCGGGGAAATCTGAATACGACGTGGCACTCCCTCGGTACCTGTGCAATGAAACCAAAAGAGAAGGGCGGTGTGGTCGATAAAAATCTTTCTGTATACGGTACAAATGGCCTGAAGGTTGCCGATCTTAGCATTGTGCCAGAGAACGTTGGTGCTAATACCAATAATACGGCCTTGGCAGTAGGTGAAAAGGCAGCTATCATCATTGGCAACGAGCTGGGAATCAAGGTTTAGAGCAGAGGAGGGTTTGCAGATGTCGTACCGTTTTAATTCGCCCTCGGAACATTGCAAGGAATTTAGATTCAAGTAACTTGTCTCCTTCACTTGGTTTTTGGAAGTGACAGCTTTGTGTTCCCAAGAGGGTTCTCCTAGTAGCTATGGTTGATATGAGGGGAGAACGCCAAATCTTCCTTGTTCTCTCGTACCCACATAAAGTGCTGAGCAGGAGGAAATGATACAAATCTATGTCTTATGTTGCTAAAACCGTAATCCATGCCGAAAGTACCCCCACGCACCCTTCTTCTCACTAACGCAAACGACATACTTGGTGTTCGTACCAGAAAAACCATGTAATTACATGCACCACGCTGCTCTCTAACGTGATAGAAAATCCTAGAGTGAAAGCTAAGGGGTTCTGCTGTTAGGTCGGGCTACCCATGTAGCTTCCAGTAACCCCTTTCGCATAGGCGATCAATTAGGATAAATGTTATTTTAATTAAGGATATCTAATGGAACAAAATGAAAGCGGTGACTCAATCACTTGAGATGAATTGTATCTCCGATTGTAGGAGGTCAATACTTGAGATGAAAATACTCTTACGAGAATCTATTAGGCTAGGATGAGAGCGGCTACAGGTTTAGATGAACATGTTAATCACTCGAGATAAAAGTGACGCCTAGGTGAAAAAGATACCGACGTGAGGTGAAAGCTCGTTTGAGATGATGCCGGTTTAACTGGTGTTGAAGCTATCGTTGGATGAAAGACTCGGAAGCTGCTGTTAGATGGAAAATTAATTTGATAAAACTAGCAAAGTTGGCACATTCTGTAATAGGGCATGGTAAAATTCAAGTCCTGTTCGTCAACCCAATTTCTAATCTTTGACCTGAGATCGCGGAACATATGAGAGATCTTACTTGAGCTGAGAGGCTAGTCAAGGGGAAATCGGTCCATTAATTCATTATGCTACCTCATGACATATCCTAACTTGATGTACAGTACACACTAACGCCGTTTATATATCCTGTAGTCCATTCTTATGCACTTAGTCTTCTTCCATAGCGCTCAACCGCATCTCGCCAACTTCCCTAATCTTCTCCCCAAGCACATTCCTCCCATACCGCTCAGCAACCTTGCCAGCCGCCTCAATCATTCGGCCAGTCCTATCCCTCAGCAACGTTACCATCTCCAAAGCTCGCATGCCTCTTTCTTCTCCCTCTCTGCACTCCACTGCCATCATCTGCAGCAGCGTCTTATCAATCTCAACCTCCATTCTCGCCAGCGCCGTGCGCTGACTATGTGAGCTGTTGGTGAAATCGATCAGGTCCTGCTGCTGAGCAGTCAAGAGACTCTTGAGCACGAACTCGCTTTCCAACTTGCCAAGTTCGTCACCCTCATTCTCCGCTTCAGCATCTTCGTCGTCTCCACTATCAGCTTTGGGTTTCGATGATAGCGGAATTTGGAAATCGAATTCTGAGAGTAAGGGGCGCGGGAAATAGGGGTACTGGTCACCACCCTTGAGGATGATGCAATGGAATTTGTTGTCTGCTACGGCGACAGGAAAGTATGTTTCTGTTTTCCTGCCTGAAGCGAGACGGGACAGCAGCTTGGTGTCGAGGATGGGTACCCAGGTTGCCTGGGAGGGTGTGCGCCAGTGGAGGAGAGTGAGAAGCGTCCCCGTGGAGTCGTAGATGCATGGATCCTAATATGTTAGATATACAGGTCAAGATTCTACGATGTTGGCTGCTTACCCCATTGTCTGAGAAGAAAACGCTCTTAATGGTTTCTCCGTCCGGTAGAGGAACGACATCTTCGCTTTGACAGATTTCGTCTCTCTTGATGTTCTGAATAGTGTATAGGAGCTTCGTGTTCCCATCTGCACCAACAGGTCCGTTGCCCAGAGTCAAAACATAGTCTCGCCAGCTTGCACATGTGACAGTTGGGCTACTTTTCTGCCTGTATACTCGGTACGGAATCCCAAACAGCGTGTATACTCTGACATAATTAGCTGTCGTAGTGACGGTGATGAATGAATCGCTGAGCGAGATGGCGGTGACATCTTCTCCCTTGGGCAATTGAGTTCGCCAATCTGCACGAGCAGTCCAAGTCTCGTGGGGCCGGTAGAATATCGTCGCGGGTGTCTCCCCATTAGTAGGACACGAAAACAGAGTTCCATTTTCATTGAGACAGGCTTTGTCGTATAGAAATGTGTCTGTGAAATGGAAGTCACGATGGAATTCATGGTCGTAGAACTCAACTGTGATAGTGTTGTGTGTGTCTTGGTCCACAGTCCAGACAAAACCGATAAGATTGAGGCAAAGATACTTCCGGTTTCCTCGCCATGGAGTTGACCCTGGCTGAAAGGAGTCATGGATTTGTGGTTCCCAAGTTTGAGTACGGCGCTTGCTTAACGGACCAGCATAGGGGTCTACGATGCCGTTTGGCCTCTTACCATTTCCGTTCAACCCCAATGCATAGCCAGCACCATCGTCGTCGACCACGAAATCATCCTCGTCGCCCATGATATCCGACCCCAGGATATCATCCAGGCTATCTGGAGTTCCCCGCCGAGTGCCACGATTTGGAATGTCCTTGAGGCCATTGGGAACTGGCCTCCGGGCATTAGCTGAAATCTCAGAGAGGGGATCGTGAATAAAGGGGGCCGGTTGCAGTGGTAGGTTAAGTAGGTGCGCGTGCTCCTGAGGCACAAAGTCGTTAAAAATATAGACCCAGCCTTCTGTGTTGGTGAAGGAAAGGAGATTCTTCGTTGGGTGCCATGCTATGTCCATTACATCCGCGTAATCATAAGTTCCGAGAATCTTTTGAGTCTTCGTCTCCCACAAGAGAACCTTCCCATCTTTTGCAGCGGATGTGAGCATTGCCCCATTTGGGGACCATGCCAGCGCCGTTATATCTCCGTTGTGGCCGTTTGTGAAGGCCCTTTGGTTTTCCCAGTCTCCTCGGGACATAACCTGAATATCCCGTGTTGCTGTAGCTGCCGCGAAGGCGCGGCCATCTGGGTGCCACACCACCTTCGAGCTACCCTCATCCTCAGTTTCCAGTGTCCGAATCAGGCCGTCGATTTTTCGAACGAGCTCTGGCTCATCGTTGATAAGCGAGTAGACATATATCAATCCATCCGTACATGATAGTGCAATGTGCTTCCCAGAGGGATCGAAGGACAGGTGTTTAACAGGCTTGGGTTGCTCTCTTAAGGACATTATCGCACTCGTATCGCTGGTGCTAATGATCTTGACGACCAATTCGTCGCTTGAAACAGCACACCATTCCCCATCGGAGGACAGGGTGACATCTCGAATTGGAAGAGAACAGCGAGTAAGATATTTCTCATAGGACATGGTCTCGAGTGAAAACTTGCTGACATTTCCATCTTCAGAGCCAATAATGAAGAAATCATCCTAAAAATACATTTAGCAAGTTGTTAAGATTTGATCGAATGCACTGACTGTTGCAGCCACAGCGGTGTTTTGTTCGGGGCAGTCATCAATATTCGTAGGCTCTCCATCGAATCCTGTCTTGTAGACACGCGTGGTGTTGTTCGAGCCGACAGTAATCAATTTGGTTCCATCTGGGGTGTAGGCAAGGAACGTTGGGCCTCTTGTATGAGCAGGTCTACCTCGCAGACGGACTTGTGTCGTTGTCGCCATTGTCAAATGTTCCAATAGTTGAGATGTCGTTGCAAGTTGCACTTTTGGAGGGACGCGTTCAGCGCGTTGTCGAGCACTTTACGCGCGACCCCTGAACGTGGACCCCTGTCTAGCCCGGCCTGTGCAAAGCTTCACCACGAGGCTGCAGCTGCATGCTTCCAACACCAGCTCGAACTGTCTCAACATGTCTCGATCAACAGACCCGGGCCACTTCTTCCAGACCGATGCTTCTGAGTCGACTCGAGCTCGCAGGGCTGCAAAGTCTGGAAATAAGAATGGCAATCCCTTGAATCTCCAGTCCAAGATCCTCAACGCCATTCCGGATCCCCTCTCTACAGCAAGCATATACATCGTAGAGAGCGCGGGCTGCGTCCGAAAGGTCAATGTCGAAGTAGGTACGGTGAACCACATGAAGGCAAAGCAACAGCCGGCTGATGCTACTTTTCAGAATAGAGACTCAAAGACTGTTTATAGAGGGCCAACTGCTCCAATCACATCGGTAGCTGTGGGTGGCCGTGGAGGAACCACCGTGCTTGCAGGATGTTGGGACAAAGATATCTGGAGCTGGGATAGAGAAACTCGTAGTACTGGTAGGAAATATAAGGGCCATTCGGACTTCGTGAAGGCTATCGTCTGTGCGACGATAGGAGGAAAGGATGCAAGTTCTTCTCGAGCACGAATTCAAGCGTGGTGCTAACGTGCCGTCTTCAGCTCCTCATTTCGGGTGGTGCAGACTCGAAAATCATCATTTGGGATACAGCAACTGGTGATCGTCTCCACACCCTACGGGACAAAACCGACACCATGATGGCTGTTCAAGATCTCGTTCGGGACCCTGTAGAGTCTACGGAGTCCGAGATCGTCCTGGTATCTTCAAGCAGTGATCCACAGATCCGAAGATGGCGGATAAGCCTCACATCTGCGTCCCAGATCTTGAATACTGCGCAAGCTGCTCATTTGCAAGGTCAGCCGACCAGGGATACGATTCTCGAGCACGAGACGAGCGTCTACAGAGTTGTGTTCAGGGGCGACGACGAAGATTCTGACCTCTGGACTGCGAGTGCAGACGGAACAGCAAAATGCCTATCAAGGGCAAGTAATTGGACCACAGAGGAAACTTATGGGCATGGGAACTACGTCAGAGCAGTTGCAGTCACTAGCGACTGGGTCATAACCGCGGGAAGAGATGAGGATATCAAGGTATGGGACAGGGCGACTGGAAAGTTATGGCATGTATACGAGGGCCATTATGAGGAGATTACCGGATTGGTAGTGATGGACGAAGAAAGAAAAGTAGTCAGCGTCAGTATTGATGGCACGATCAGGACTTGGGGACTTGGAAAACCAGATCTGGAGAAGGCGAAAAGAGAGCGGGAAGAGAGACTGAAAGGGGTGGTCCACGAGAAGCGGGTGACGCCGAAGACAAGCCTGTTGACGGCGGAGGAGGAAGCTGAGTTGGCCGAGTTAATGGATTCCGACGAAGACTGAATGTCGCGTGGAGCCAAGAAAACAATTTCAAAAGCAAGTATCCCGAGCGTTCAGTCCTATGTTCGTTCTTACTGCCCTATTGCCTTCTTGAGCCATAAGTCCCAGTATGTTCTCAAAGTCTCAAATTCAGATTGAGAGAGACTGGGCCGGTTTAGGGTCCAGTACAAGCCTGGTGTTTCAGCCATATCCGAAAGCCACAGAAGAAATACGCACATAGATAAGGGGCCGTCTGGTCTCTCAAGCGCCTCGTTGTTTCACGATTAGGTCGTCGTCTTGAACCCGAGCTAGGACATCTTTGGAAAGCTTTTAATTTGGATCGCCAGAACCTTGGGCCATTTTCCATGAGCAGCTAATAGTATAGTGCGGATTTCTATTTCGGACACTTGACTTCTCAACGGTTTTCAGTCGACTTTGGCCAAATTCCGGCAAGAACTCAGAGATCACCTTGCTGCTGTTACCTTCGCATGGCGGTCTAGTTTCAAGAACGATACATCTCGCGCCCATCCAGCAGGCTGCTTTGTTAAGTAGTTCCTGTTATCAAGTCTTGCAATATGCAACTCCTTTATTTCCTTTCCCTTTCTTCGGCTTACCAGATCACGCATTACAGCCAAACTCGCACGCCGCTTTCTTACGGGAACCTTCGTTGGTTCGAGTCTCCTCTCCTGCAGGTACCCACCAATACTCGCCCAGCCTTAAGGACTTTGCAGCGATGATGCCAGTTCCCGAGAACTCGCAAACAAGAATCCCTCACACCTCTGGGTCATTCAAGATTCTCAGCCGTCCCAATACTCCCATTCGTATTCTCGCCACGTTGAAGACCGCCCTGAAGATGGGATTTGAACCTCCGTTTCCCTCCTGGGTGCACCCCCTCGCCCGGTTTGGGCCCAACTCCAAACAACTTCTTGATTTATGATATCTTTGTTACAATAAGATTAGCAGCATAGGCCGGACGCTTTGGCGCACATGCGATCCACACGGAAACCTGGCTCCCACATGGTTTCTCTCCGAGACTCGCCCAAGGGCAAGTTGCCAGCAGAAAGGCCGGTAGTCAGGGGCCACAGCTCCTGCCATGGAAAGGGGAAGCACTCTGTCCCCACTCTTTCCTAATTCTATGCGCTATAAATCACCAGGATGATGTGTCACATCTCCGCCTGAGTAAGCCGTGCTTCAAGGGATTGATCACAGACTCCCGCAATATTGCAACAAAAGCCAGCGTTCTTTTATGCTACCCTTCTTGGTCAAACCATCCATGTCATATAGTTCGCCCGCCGGACTGTTCGGGCAAGCGTGGTCAGGTCACGGGTGGAATCCAGCATTCTTAATTGAGTTTGGGACGATCGCCGCCCGAGAGATCACTACTGGGTTCCGACAATATACTAATTTATAGCTCGCTAAACCAACTCTTTGCGCATTTTCACGAGGACGACGTATGCTCTCTGCCGGTCTACTGCGGGTTCTCGGAACTATTATTGAGCTAGTAGTGTGGACTCTGGTACCACTTCCGCAAGGTCACGCATGGTTGTCCTCGACTCCCCAGAGTATCGGACCTGACCTGCAAAACTTCACGATCAGCGGTGAAACGGAGTGTGGTAGGTTCAAAGTTGAATACATTACCATTAGAGCACCCAACTGCCGAAAGCAATGTTCATGGCACAGAATTGTCCGTATCACGAACAGATTCACCTCACCTTTAAGCTTCACTCCCAGAGCCGTGCTGCATGGTCTAATCATGTCTTCGAGAGCAAGCTGCCCCGACATGGCTAGAATTATCCACTCCCCAGAACCTGTTTCGCGAGCACTAAGAGTTCGGGTTGGCCCAGTTATGCATGCTTTGCATACATTTGTGCACTATCATGTCTAAAGTCCTTAGTTTAATGCTCTCTTCAGTCCCACTGGTTGGCGTCATGCTGGTTGCCGCCGGACTGGGAATGAGATAGCGTCACCGAACCTTGAGACTTGGTAAACTGAGGGAAAATCGAGACCCTCCGTGGAGTGCTCCCACGATGCTTGCTTGCTTCCGGTTTCTGCTCTTTCTCCCGTCGTGGGCTCTCTGTGTGAAAATAACATGTTCTTAGACTGATTATTGTGCCCTTCCTTATCCCATATGCGTCGCTGATTGTAGCCGTTCATACCACGCCTGGTATACTACTTCGGTTTGGTTCTAAACCCTGATCATCTACGGTCGACACCCGTACATCGCAAAGAAAACTGGGAAACAGCCATGATGGTCTCACAGACGGAACGGACGCAGGACGTGGTCCACGGAAAGTTGATAGCTCTGGAAGGGGACGAAGACATGCTGGCGACTCAGTTACGACTCCTTCCCCCGTCCGAGAAGTTCTTGGTAATACCTTCAATGTCTGAAGACTTTTCTTACCAGGGCGTTTTCAACCCCCAGTCTTACGTGCACGCCGTTCACTTAGCTTTCGAGGAAAGAGCCGAGAGAGCACGGACTTTCCTGAAGACTGGGACCAGCGCACATCCAAGACTTGTCTTCATGAACGGGGGAAGTGTCAGTGCGCGGGGTAGATGCATTTCAAGGATATGCCAACATACGGACGGGGATGTGAGCATGGCAGAGAATGTCTTCAACGAGGTTGTCAAAAACGGGGTGCTAGGATTAACGAAGGATGCGAGTAATCATAATGGGCAAATGGATGAGGGAGCGACAGATTCTGAGGTGGAAGGGGTACAAGAAGTCGAAAGTCCATGCCAAAAATTTATGAAGGCCGCCGAATCCCTCAAACTAGGAAGTACCAGCAAGAAGTTCGAAATTATTGAAGATCTTGGGTCTTCTCCGTCACACGCGATGGGAGCGACACAGAGTGCAGAAGACATGCCGGGCACCAGACAAGACAACTTCACGACTGAACATCTTGACGAGATTCGGCGAACTGTGTTGGAAGTACCTGTGCGCGATATACTACAAAAGCGTGGAGCGTTTGGCTCCCAGTACCAAGATACAGAATACGATCCCTTTGTCGACATTGCATCCCCTGGAGACGGCGCTTTTGTGTCAGGTGGTCCACCAACACCAGCCGTTGTATACGGAGAAGCCTGTCTAGTAGATATAGCCTCTACATCTCCAAAAGGGCCACAGCGAGCACAATCTGTTGACAGGTTCTACCCGAGCAATTCCAGATTTCTGGAGCCTCCTTTGAGCCCTGGACCACTGAAGCATACAACATCTGCCTATCACCTGAGAAAGCGACCAGGGACGTCAGAGGGCAGATTTCAATCTTTTCACGATGGCTTTATGAAGCTTCCGAGAACAACGTTTGTGAAGGCTTCTGAGACCACAATTAGGAAATCTCCCACTTCCGCCGGCTCGTTGAACTCGTCATCAACCTCCTTGCAAGGCCCACGTATTTTTACCGATCGAGGGACAGATGCCAGAGATGCTGTGGAAAACCCCAGGAAGACGGAAGAAGCCGGAGAAACAAAACCTTTTACACCAGTCTTCCCAGTTCTTGAAGACTTCATCCTTCAACTTTTTGACGGCCAGCCGGATGAGATCTTAGAATCCGTTATACGCACAGCCAAAGACGGGACATACCCAGCAATCCCCCCAGCTCTCGAAGGCCCTGATCTTTCTATATATGATACGGACTCGAGATCAGCCCCATCCTCACCATTCTTGGAAGAATACGATTCACCTACAAGCCCGGTGTCAGCTGTGAGCCTACAGCACTATAGCATACTTCGACCTCCCTCGCACTTGTTGGGATCAACAGACATGATCGATGATGCCAAAGAAGCAGACTTCGACCCTTATGCCTCCCATGATGACTATCCGCCAGATATAAAACGGCGGTGGCCACAAGACAGACAATCAAGAGCCGACAACGATGATGCTCCTCCAACTTCCAATCTGACACCTCCGCCATCCCATAGCAATGCCGAGAAATTCTTCGACTTCTCTCCCGTCAATGCTGGAAATTCCATCAACGTCCAAAACTCCCTTAGGCAGATGCTTAGCACACACTTTCCAGCTGGACAATACAGTCAACACTTTTATCCAGTTGCAGCCGAGGCAGAGAGGCTCTGGAAACCTGTATTTAGAAATGATGAGCGCTCAAGCATTAGCATCGAGGGCAGAACTGTTGATCAAATACTAGCACTGGGTTGCGAAGATGGTGTGAAACGAGACTTTTTCTTCCAGATCTCAGGTCAGATTGGCAAACTTGGATCGAAACGCGATGGTATGAGTATCTTTCAAGTTCAGAATCCCTCTTCGATAGTCGAGCAACGCATGGCACACCGATATTTCCAAGTGTCATAGCAGAGGACTGACGTAAGGCTCCAGGTACTAACAGGTCCGGGACGCTCGATATCGGCTACTTGATTGCACAAGTTATGCAAATGACCCGGTCAGGTTGCTGCTCATCGACCACGAGTAACTTATCAGACCCGAAAGTGCTCGCCGCCCTGCTTATTCCTCAGATCGAAGCTTTCCTTGCAAGCAATTTCAGCACGAGATTTCTCATCCTCCATAATTCCTTGAATCACCTCGAAACCATATTTGAGCTTCGCAAATTGTTAGGAGGAGACTTGTTCAAGATTGCAGGCATTGTCGACTCTCTTGCTTCAGATCCTCCTTCAATGTCCCGTTCACGAACACAGCCATCTAGCAGTAAACCTCTGTCCAATAATACTGTTGCAGCTCAAAATAGATTTCGACTTGACTCTTCTAGCAAGTCGGGGTTGGACCCTCTCACGAATCTCAATCAACAGACCTCACCGACTCATAATTATCCCAAGACCGAGACAAAGCCCTCTTCCTTCTCCAAAGCTAATTTTGTACTTCCAAGCACGGCCACAGACGCTGAAATCACCGCTTTTCTGTCGGGGATCTGGAAGAGCTTGATGCAAAAGTCTCCCTTTTATATACCTGAACGCGATCCTGAAGTTAAGCCCGCGATACCTGAACGACCGTCTCCGCCTCCACCAACACCATCCGCGTCATCTGTCTTTTCGCGAGATGTCCGCGATGCCCATGATCGTGATTCGGGCTATCCAGCATCGACATATCGCGGAGCCCCGTCGAAGGTATCACGCTTGACAGGAAGCAGCGGAGCGGAATCTCAAAGCAATTACGAGCCACCTGTCATCCCGAAGCACGAGTATGCTTCGTCGATTGCATCCACGAAGACAACGAGAACGGAAAGTCGACGCAAGCGAGCGGAGAAGGGGCCAGAAGATGAGTGGAATAACTTCTGCATTGGGGACGACGATTCTGATGATGATGATTATGATAAGATGATTCTTGGACGCGCTATGGCAAAGATCGTCCCAGAGGTCAGGGCCGCAGCGCCAAAGAGAGACAAGAAGAAAGCTTTGAAGTGGCTTGGGCTTGCTTGAAGGAGGCTACTCTGGAGCTTGGTGTCCAAGTTCAGGTATGTGGGCCATGTGTTGCACCCTCTTTGTACTTTGGGATGTGTTATTGGGATAAGTTTTGGATAGGCGATTTTTAATCGGTGTAGTGGATTTAAGTAGCGCAGTTATTGATGTAAGATAATGTATGCATTGGAACAACGCGTCATTGCTCCTTTTTTAAAAATGCACAATTGACCTCCTTGTTCAGGATGAGCAGAAACACTAAGTGAGGTTTTCAGGGGCTTGGACCGGGTAGAGTTGGACTGGGAACGAATCTTCCGACGTCCCTTTCTTACTGTTGAGTGTGGCTCGAGGAGTCGAGTATGAATGAAACATTGAGGTATCCTTCG
>Ga0302140_10006333_pt1 | contig 14857 bp, 16 predicted proteins | sample I_Bog_E1_1_FD_202095 | JGI IMG/M metagenome (GOLD analysis project Ga0302140, IMG submission 202095) | Peat permafrost microbial communities from Stordalen Mire near Abisko, Sweden - I_Bog_E1_1 | ecosystem: Environmental > Terrestrial > Soil > Wetlands > Peat | place: Sweden: Abisko, Stordalen...
GTCGATCTCCAGATGCATCAACAGCCCCTGGACCACCCCCGCCATCTGGTCGCTTGAAACCCGGTCGTCCTTATGCCAGGAGACGATGGTGTGCCAGACTGGACCCGACCGGCGGCTCCCGTTCCGACCCGCCACCCACTCCATCTGGTCGGCATAGTCCACCGACGTCACCCCCGCCATGTTGGTGTCGATGACCTCGCCGGCGACCGATCGGGGGCAGTCCAGAAGGTAGCTCATCACCCCCCCAAATGAGCCCCCGTTGGGGAGCACCTTGATGATCATGGCCGGGGCTTGGGCACGTGCCGGACGCCGAGAGTGAGGGGCCCCTCCTCGGGAGGGGCGGACGGCGGCGCGGAGGGCTTCCCGAGCCACCGAAGATTGACAGGCCGCGGTGCCTCGTCCGGAGGGTGTGGGGTGGCGGGAGTGAGCGTGAGGGCGTGGATGAGGCTGGTGGGTGCGACAATGGCTGAGGCCGGTCCGGCTGCCCGGGAGACGGTGCCTCGGGTTTTCGAAAGCCGCTCGACGAGCGCAGGCTTCTCGATCAGCCCGATGGTCGAACGGATCGTCGAGACGACGGCCCCTTCGAACCATTGGAAGTCCTTCACGCTGATCGACTGCATGGGCGACTGATGCATCCGACGGGCAATCTGGTTGAGCAGCGTGCCGATCTTGTTGAGCGCCGTGACCGCGTCCTTGTCCCATTGCGCCAGCGGCGGCGACAGGGCCGGCGGCGGGGGCATTCCGAGCACCGCTCGGCGGACGATCTCCGAGTAGGAGGCTCCCGTGGCGGCATGCCGGTGCTCGAGGTGCGAGCGCCACTCGATGTCGTAACGCAGTTCCAGCCGGAACGTTTTCTTGCGCAGGACGGCCATGGGAGACTGCTCCGCTGGGCGGTGGAATTGCGTACCTCTATTCCACTCACAAGCGCAGCGCAGTGGTGGGCAAGTCCGAGGCGATAGCCGAAGGAAGTTTGTAATGACACGATCTACGTGTAATTACAAACTACATCTTGCTTATGTCTGTATTCAGGTGGCAATTCTTGTGGTTCTAAGGCTGATCTTCAATCGTATTTTCTCGCGGTGAGGACATCGGCGCGCCCGTCAAATTGGACACAGTGTCCAATTTGAAATCCGCTGCGCGAGGGTGTTACCCCCTCTCGCATGATGCTCACCACCAGACTCCAGGTCTCACTTATGACACGGGCTCATTATCGTAAGTCATGCTAACCGAGACCGGACCACGAGGCCCGCACCGGCGCTATGAACGATGACCACCCAGCAGGAACGGCACGCCCTCCGGAGCCGCCGCCGGTCTCAACGGCCGGCACCGCTCCGCCCCTTTTCGGGGGCTCCGCTGGCTGCGGCCGGAGGGGCCTTGCCTGCCGTCTCGCCTCGACCTCGTGTGCACGACCAAAGGCACGCGCAGCGGATGGCAAATCCATGCACGCCGGTTCGATTCCGCCAATCACCGGATTGCCAAAAGCGAGACGCGTCTCGCTTTTGCCGGGGTGCGCTTCCGGTCGAGTCCGCTTGCGTCATCCAGAAAAAACGATGGGGACCTGGTGCTAGCGCTCCGATACCCCCTACCTGGGCGACGCCATCTCGGGCTTCACGCTCTCCAGATAGGCCTTGGCCATGCGCCTCGCTTGGATGTAGCCGACGGTCCGCGGAGACTTCTCGCCGGGGTCATCAGCAATCCGACCCTCGAGCTCAGTGATGAATGCCTGAAAGGCCTCCGCATGCGTCCGGTGGAGAATGGGGTACTTCGCAGAATGGGTCATGGCTGCACTCCTGGAAGCCCTCTCGTGTCGCCTGCGATCCTTGGAGATCCCTACCGTCACGCAACCGGTCACGGCCCCCCTCCCCCGTGAACGGCGGTGCCAACATCCCCGCCTGTGCGGGATCGGAGCACCCCCGTGCCAGCTGGAAGACGACCGGCACCCCTTAGGAGGTGCTGCAGGGGACGCAGAGCGCCTCGAGGTTGTCGCGGTGGCCGCACGCAGGATCTGGCCGCAGCTCGGGCAGGTGTACGTGCGCTGACGAGTACCTTGCTTAGTCCTCGACCGCTCAAGCAGCTCGGGATCGAGCGCCAAGTGGGGGGTAGGACCCACCCGGCCGATGATGGCCGCCAGACGGGCCTGGAGGGCAGGGCCGGGCATCGTGACGCGCAATGATCCCGTAAGACCGATCGCCCGAGCGATGGTCGCAAACGGACCGCGGTGGCCCTGGTGGCACCCCACGGCGGCGTGGATGAGTTCATGGGTAACGACATCGAGCACCCGCAGGGGATCGTCGCCGCTGGGGGGGACGAAAAGGTGCGCCCGTTCGTGGTCTGAGAGGGTACAGCATTGGCCAATGGCCTTCCCCCTCCCGGTGCGGATCCCGAAGGGGAAACCGACCGAGAGCAGGGGCATCGGGAACGCCGGCGCGACGGCCTGGTCCAACTGGGCAACCAGTGAGGAAGGACCACCACTCCAGAAGCATCTCATGGAATCTGTATTATAGTGTTTTGTACGTATGACATGTTATCTTCACACTTGTATTACATATATGACACATACGATGCACCTATGACCAAGAACAGCCAATCACAGCCGGTCAGTGCAGAGCACATGCAGGTGGTCAGCGTTCCCAGGGGACTGACCATTTCCATGTCGCCACACCTGCAGCTTTTCCTGCGCGGCCTTGCCAAACGAGAAGATCGCAACATCAGCAGAACCGTCGAGCGCCTCATCCGATCCGGCCTGAAGCAGGAGAACATTGGCTATCAGGATCCTGCCGACAAGGAGACCACATGACCCTGATCATTGCGGTTGCCGGCCGGAAGGGCGGGGTCGGGAAAAGCAGCACGGCCGTCGGCTTGGCCTCCATTTCGGCGAGTCAGGGATTGTCCACGCTCATCATCGATCTGGATACCCAAGGCAACGCCGGCACGTATCTCGGCGTCATGCCCGACCATCCCGGCGTGGCGCAGCTCCTGGCCGGTGAGGAGGTGGAGCCCGTCACGTGCCCACACGAACAATTGATCACGGTCCTCGTCGGGGGTCCCGGCGTGCACGATGCCGCCGTCGCCGCGGTAGCCCCGGACGTCCTGCAGGGCGTCATCGATTTTCTCGCGCCGGATGTCTGCCTGATCGATTGCCCCCCGGGTCGTCCCGCCGTCGAGGCATTGGCAACCACCATCGCCGATGTCCTCCTGTTTGTGTCGGATCCCCATACCGCCGGACTGGGCGGGGCCCAACGGGTCATCGAGGATGTGGCGCGTTCTGGCTCCAAGGCGCGGTCGGCGCTCGTCCTCCAACGCTATGATGCCCGCTATGCCATGCACAAGAATGTCCTCGTTCAAGCATCCACACTGTTCCCCGGATTGGCCATTCACCGGGTATCCGCCGACGGACTGCTCTTGACCGCCACCGGCATTGGCCGCCCGTTCACCGCCTGGTGCAAAGAGGCCAGGAAAAAGGGGGCGGCACTCGCCGATCTGACCGCCATTTGGACCTGGATCATGGCCGGTCACGACGCGCCCTCAGTCACGACCTCGACGACCGCCCAGAAAGCACGATGACCTATGGTATCGATCAAAAAACCCGGATCCGCTCCCTCGTCCAAGCCAGAGTCCAAGCCATCGGCGACGCAGACTGCCATAGCGGGGGCATTGCTGGCGGTGCCATCGTCCGTCAAAGCCCTCACTGATGCCGACCATGTCGAGAAGACGAAATCTGCGGCGCTCCCCCAGGCCCTCGCCGCCGCGCACGCTGAGGCGGCGGCGGCCCGGGCAGAGTCTGCCGACTTGAAACAGACGCTGGCGGCGGCCCAGCAGCAACTCGCTGATGCCATTCGTGTTCCCATCGCCGATATTGCGTGGCGCGCCGAGGACACCCGCGCATTGGACGCCGTGCATCTGTGCGAACTCATGCTGTCCTTCGCCGCGCATGGCCAAGCCCAGCCCATTACCGTGGATGCCGCGAAGCGTCTAATTGCCGGCGGACATCGTCTGGCCACGGTGCGCTTGCTGGGGTTATCCGCCCATGAACGTCGTGAGATTTTGACCGGATCCTCCCAGAACCCCGCCATCGTCGCCGATCCGGTCTGGAAGCGCATTGCCAATGTCCCGGTGACTTCCCGACAACTTGCCCTCCTGGACTCGGCCGTTGGTGCCGTGTACACGCCGACTGACCGCATTCCCGCCTTGATTCGCGACGACGTCAACGTGGAGACCGATGCCAAGAAGGCCCTGGATCTGGAGGTGGTCGAAAACGAGCACCGCAAGGCCTATACCCCCGATGAAATCGTGGGCCTGAAAGAGCGACTGGAGCGGGTGGGTGGCTATGTCTTCCAATCGGCCGGTGCTCTTGCCGCTGGCAAAAAGAGTGGCTGGCTCGAGCTGGAGCGCATAACCAAACTCTCCCGCATGACGTTGTGGCGGGCCGTCAAACGACAGGGCTCGCCTACGCTACGACGGGCAAACCATGCCCAAGTACTCGCCTATGTCGCACTCGCGACCGAGACATCGGCTCTGAACGAGATCGTGACCAAGGCTCAGGCACGCCTCGACGAACTGCGGAAGACCTAATCATACCAACCGATATGATTCCCCAGCTGTTCACTGGGTGGGGAAGGCACGTGGAATCATACCGTCTGATATGATTGATCCCGTGGCGGCACGCCATCGCTCCATGCTGCAGAGCACTGTATTGGGGAAAATGCGGCCCATTTGCAACACGCGCAGATTCCCGTAAGACCCTACCCTTACAGCGATTGCGTTTCGTGTTTTTTAGTGTCGCATTTATCGCGGTCTCGCCTGTCGCATTTATTCCGGTGCGTCTGCCGCGCTATCGGTCGGACGATCTGTATCCACGCGTTCGGAGATGGCGCATCTCGGGCCTGGCTGTGGGCGATGGTGCGGTGGGGTTCCCCCGCTGCTCACACGAGCCTGTTCCTGGCTACGTGACACCCCATCGACAGCGTCGCTCCCTCCGCCGAATTGCCGGGGACCACAGTCGGCCGGTCGCACTCGAATCATGGTCACCGCTGGTTCACCACTGGCACCACCACCGCTAGTCCGACCCCAGTGGTCTGATGCGGGGATCGGATGCTCACAGGAGCTCAAAAGGAGTAAGCCGCCGAACTGCCAGCCCATTCACCGCTGACCGATTGCGACACCGCATGCCCGTACGGAACACGCAGCGCTCAGCCGGTCTCGCCACCGTCCACAATGCCCCGAACAGGGAGAGATCGCCAACGAATCGCCAGGTGATCCGCGCCAGGGTGTTGATCCGTGCGATTCAGTTTTAAGGAGGAGGGTTCCACCGAGCCACCATCGGCCTCTCTCCTGTGTGTACGGTCGTCGCGATGCCGGCCGGTTGCTAGGTGACTAGTGCCCATGGTTGGCATGCGCTGGGGGTCAGGTCATCGAATCATATCGTCTGGTATGATTCGCCGCGAATCCTCCTGGCACTGATGGCGTAGGCTGCACTGTCCGGCACCAGGCTTCGTACCGCCGCCAGTGCCGCATCGCCCCTGGCCCTGCTCGTACTGTTGTCCACGGTTTGCTGCCAATCATCTCTGCGATGATGTCGTTACCTTGACGTCACCCGAGGCGGGTGAGATGCTGTCTGCCGCGACGACAGAACGTCACCGGCTTATGCGATGACCACCTCCCTGTGCGTGCGGCCCGTTTGTGCTCTGCGCCTCGTGAGGCTGAGTTGACTGAGTTGTGGCATCGTCTCCGGATCAGCTCCTTCGCTGAAGTGAGTTGTCACTCATAACCAGTCTATTAAATCACCATCATCACCAGACCAGTGATGATGGTGTTGTTTGTGTTAAGATATAGTGTTAAGAGCAGCGTAAGTCCTGCCCCTTCTGAATCTTAGGGCGATAGTATGGCTGTATTGTCCGATTGTGCAGCGCATAACTCCGATTGTCAGCACCATCTATCCGACTGTACAGCAGAAAGATACGACGATAGATAAACTCTCCGATGGTGCAGGAATAAACTCCGGTAATGATTTATAGCGGAACTCTCCGATCATGCAGTGAATCTCTCCGTTTGTCGCGTAGCGAATCTCTCCGATCATGTAGACGACATCACCGACAACAACCAATGGCATCCGCTGGGCAGTCTATTATAGTCGATCGCCACGATCGTATGGATGATCAGACCGAACAACCTGTTGTGCGTGATCTCACGCTGCACGGCCAGCGCTTGGCGACACGGCGGTTGTCGACCCAAACGGCCTTCCGCACCATGCCCCTCTATAGCGTGGTGCACGCGCGTCGCAGTGATGGCGAGCAGCCGATCGTCGTCCCCAAGATTGTTCTTCAGGCGCCCCTCTGGTGCTCGGCGCGCACCGCCCGCCAGGTTCAGGGTATGCGCTTCGAATGGGTGCAGCCCGATGGCGAGCAGGGGGGGATTCCCGTCGAGTGGGTGGTGGAATCCATCAATCCGCTGGACCACAACACCGGCGATCTCGCAAGCCGAGAGGGGGACCCCTTCGGCCGGCTGCAATGGTTCGATCAGGATCTCCTGTTCTGCCTCTCGCTGGAATTCTTCCGGAGGAATTGCCAATCGACCCATATCACCCTGGATCAGACCAGCGTTCTCGAGTGGATCGGCTACAAGCAAGTGCACGATCCGCCCTATGCCGAGATTCGCTCGGCCATCAAGCGCATGAGCTGGACCCAGATCGCCTGGTACCGCAAAGGCGAGAAGGAGCAGGCCAAGGGACTCGATCTGCTCAGCAAGGAATCGGGATGGGAGCGGGGAACGCGCAGTCGACCGGGTGAAATCCTGGCGCTGCTCTCCGATTCGTGGTTGAAGCAGATCTATGACTCGGATGGAGATCGGCAGATCATCGATTTGACGCGGTATTTCCACCTCGTGCGGTATCTGCGAGCGACCGACGGTGTGCCCGACATCGTCCGGTCCATCTACACCTTTCTCGCCTCCTTTGCCGACCAGAAGCAAAAAACCGTGGTCAAGACCGATTGGCTGATCGAGCGCTGGGCGCAGCGTCAACTCGTTCGCCGCAAAGATCCAGCCACCGGCCTGATCCAGGAGCGCGTGCACCTACGCTACGCCGATCCGCTGCGCCAGGGGCAGCTGGCGGATGCGATCAAGGCGCTGAGTCAGTGCGGCATCTGCAGTGAGGTCACCCTCGAGGGCGATCGCTTACGTGTCCATTGGCAGACCACCAAGGCTATTGCTGCGCTCCCCCAGGGTCCCCGGCAGCAGCGCATTGTCGATACAGATCTGCGCACGGGCAATTCCGTGCTGTTGGTCGACCATGAAGGCCTCCCTGATCTGCGCGGCAAGAGCGTGGAAGAAGTCGCCCATGAGCTGCGGCGCAGAAGCCAGATCTCGGTGGATCTCGACACCAAGCTCCGCAAGGCCGGGTGGCAGTCCCTGCACCTGGCGGCGGTCTATGGGACAGCCCTGCTGCAGGTCCATGATATCGATCCTGAGGAATCATGGAAGTTTGTCGCTCGGACGCTGACCACGGATGACGAAACCGCCCATCCGAGCTGGGCCGATTGGTGGCCTGCCGCGATTGCCGCTCGCGACCCCGCCGTACACACCAAGCTGTTCGGTCCGCACGGTCTCTTCCACCATCAGGCGGCCGAGATCCTCACCATTCCGCAGGGCCCCACGACGGTGGCCGCAGCGGATCCGGCGACGGTCGGCACCGCGACGCTGCCAACCACCGCCGGCCTGGATGAGCGTAAGCGGCGGCTGATGCGCTTGATCGAAGGCGCCCATGGTCGACCAAAACTCGATGAGGTGATCATCCAAGCCGCACGCTACAACATGGAGAAAAGCTTAGATGACTGGTGCAGTCTCACGACGGCGTTGACCACTGTCGTCGGGCCCCAAAGCGCCAAGTTGCTGATGATGGCCGTCGATCCCGATGGCGCTGCCACCGTCCTGCCTGCCACGCTGACGGCCGTCTCTCCGCCAGCGGTCGGACCAGGATGGGATGGTCTCCTCAATTATCTCCGCTCGAAAATCCCGAAGCTGACCAGTGGCAGCGTAGCTCGTTGGCGACAGCTCTGGAACAACGATGCCCGTCTGGTGGCCATGCTGGCGGAGGTCATTGAGGAAAAGGAGGATATCGTGGCCCATGGCAAGACGCTGGCACAGCGTGCCGGGCTCTATGCGAAGGTCCCTGAGGATGATCGTTGGGAACGTCGTCTTCAGGATGCGGACTGGTGCCTGCAGCTCCAGCAACGCTGTCGTGCCAAGGCGCTCTCCGTCCCTGAGGGACTCCAGCAGCTGATCGATGCACACGCGGCGCGACTTCACCAGGAGAAGCGACAACGGGCCGAGCAGCGAGCCCGTGAGGAGCAGGCGGTAGTGGAGCGAGCTGACCGCGATCGCCAGAAGGCGACTGAACGCGCGACGGCGGCGGCGGCGCGGCGCCGTGAGCTCCAGACGCAGCTACGTGGACACCTGATGCCGATCCTGATCTACTGGCAGGTGGGTGATCGCTGTGATCAGGCGTGCGAACTCCTCCTGAGCCAGCCGATGGCTGAGCGCTGGATGTCGGGCATCCAGGATCGCGACCTGGAGACTCTGCGCCAGATATTCAAGCCTCTGCTGGATCGTGGTCTCGTTGACGAGTCGTGGTATCCATTCAAAGACACGATGCCGCCCAAGCCAATCCCGAAGCCATCAACTGACAGCTGATCACGTCATTCCACCCGAAGCGGTTCCGCCCTTTACAACCGGGTGCGTTTACTCAGGGCCCCCGATCCCCGGGACTGGGAGCGGAAACCAGCTCGTACTGTAATTGCAGGGCCGTGCCCGGATAGCCGATTCGCTCGCTCGTTGAGCTTGGCGATAGCAGCCTGTCACAACAAAGCCAGCTTCCAACCGATCGGGATTTTTGATTTTCGCGATGATTTGGCCGGAAGGTGACAATTTTCTGGTTAGAGACACCCCGAATTCACCTCAGCGATGTAGCGTGGTAGTCGCTTTGACGATGACTGCCTTAGACACCCTGGACCAGCAGACCGTTGTTGCTACCCTTCATGCCCTTGGCCGCCTTATCACCTGGAGTACGTCGATTTTTCAACATTTTCAATTCATAAAAACTGGACGAAATGCGCTTTGAACACACATTCCACAATGCGAGTTGAATTGCACGATGACCACTGTCTCGATCAATAGTTCCGCAAAACCATGAGCATAAAAACATGACAACGATCACCCGCTTTGAAATTAAAAAACTCCACGGATATAAGAATATAGATCTGCGACTGGATGACAATACGGTAATACTTGTCGGAGAGAACGGCGCAGGCAAAACAACCATTCTACATCTATTTTATTATCTATTGTCAGGGCAGTGGAGTTCGATTGCACGATTTCAGTTTGAAGAGATTGCGATGACAATTGGTAATAAGCGACATGCAATTAAACATTCAGAGTTTACCAAACCGTTACGGAAAACGGTATGACTATTATTGGCAACCGGGCTCGTGTTCCTAAATCGCTCAAAGATTTCCTGAATGACAATTATTGCGATTATATCGAATCAATGAGTGCGTAGGCGAGCAGCGGTTGCTCCCTGACTCTCACCGAGTTGAGCATAGCGCTGATTTCCTTATTCAATTATTTTGTTCCGCAGAATTCCGCTTGCACGGCATATCGTTCTGCTTCTTGGGCAATACGCTGATAAATTACCCTTTGGGCAAGAGGCAGGTCTGGTATACTCCACATGCTAGCAAGGAATAAATGGTCGATTCTGACTTTTCCTGCAACAATACTTATTGAAAAACCAGGCATCCGCGTTTGCAGATCTTTCTCAATACGACTCACTCCCTTTATTAGTGAACCAACGATGCGATCAGTTTCCTGAGAAATATATACGGTGATGAGATGATCCACTCGCTCTGCTCTATAATCTTCATCCGATAAGAAAAGCTCGAGGCTATCCCCATCCTTATCATAGATGGCAAATGGCTTGAAAGGTTGCGATCGTGGTGGCAACGCCAATACTGAAGCAGCAAAGTCTGAATTGTCAGTCATTAGAGCACCTGTTTGGAAAATCGTTTATCGTAGTTTTCGGGCATGCCATTGACCCCACGCTCCCAACGCCAAGAGAAAACAACTTTGTCCTTGTTGACAAAAACCAAGTAGACTTGGCCCACCCAAGGGTCGGCCTGCTTGCCGTCTGTACCTCGATAGGAACAACTTGGACTCCCTACATAGCATAGACCTTCGTCACCTTCATCACGCAAGCCAATAAATACCGCCTGGGGCTTCATCAGCGTTTCTGGCACTAAATATGCCAGTTCTTTAGTCTTTCCCATGCCCAACTTAGCAGTCTTCGCCTGTTGCAGTTGTGACAAATAGACCTCCCATACCACGCCTGAATGGGGGTTGATCGCCTGCAATGTGGAATAGCCAGCCCTGACCGACTCAGGCGATTGCGATGACATGCTGGTCCTACTTTCTATGCTCAAGACGCTTCGGCAATAGCGGACCTAATTGGGATGGACGGGGAATTCAGAGAAAATCACACGGTATCGCACAAGGATAGATATCGCAGTGCTTTATGCCAATGCCCCAGGACCTTGGCGATCGGGATCGACCTGGCGCGTGTAAACGTCGACCATAGCGTCGGACCGATGCAGCGTGACCACGCGGATTTGATGGTTCGCCGAGCCATTGAGGCGCGCCTGGGTCACGAATCCTGATCGCAGGCTGTGCGGGCTGAATTCGTCTCCCATGCCATGGAGTCGCAAAATCCCCCGGACAGCCGTCGGATTCAGAGCCTCATCGCCAAGCGATCCATTGCGCAGCACACGCCGGAAGAGGGGGGTGGTGCTGCGGATGGAAGCGGCCGCCACCCAGGCATTGACCGCGTGGATGGCATCAAAGCGCGGTGTCGTGGCCCGGACGACCGGAATGACTTGATCCTCGCCGAGGCTGGTCTTGGCCTCGGGGATGACGAGTTCCCAACCCTTCGCCCGTGTGGGCTTGAGGTGATGGCGGTGAACGGCCACCAGCTCGGAGCGGCGCAGCGCGCAGGTCCAGCCGAGGAGGATAAGCGCCCGGTCCCGCAGTCCACGCAGTCGCAGAGCGCCGCCGGCGACGATCATGGCCTCGGTGCTCTCGATGGCCGTGGTGATCTGCTCGATCAGGATGGCGTCTGAGCGCTTGGGCTTGCGCCGCGTCCTGGTCTTCATCTCGACCGCGAGCCAGTGCTTGGTGGCTGGGTCGTGGAGAGGGGAGCGAAGCGCAGGAGGGCGGCCACGGCCAAGTAGACGACCTGGAGCGTGGACGCCCTGGTGGTCGCGGGTCTCAGCCGCTATCCCGCATCGGCGATCAGTGAGATCCACGAGCGGATTGGCACCGAGATCCCCAAGGCTCGACTTAAACGCTGCCTCGCCCAGTTGGTCACGGCCGGCACGGTGGCGGCGCAGGGCTCTGGCTGCGAATCCCGGTACGCCCTGACGGCCGAGGCGTCCCCATGATCACGGTGGCTATGGCTCAGCGGGTGGCCAATCGCGCGAGCGGATATGGCGGTCGCGTAGGGATCGATCTAAACCATTGTAAAAGAATATATTTGAATGGCTCCACTCGGTTGGGCCTGAGCCATAGCCGAGCCATAGGCGCCCATGACCTCGCCAATCAATGATCACCCGGGGGTGGACTTTTTTGCGTGATCGGGAACGCCGACGCGTCATGATGCTGACCATGAGCCACGCACTGCTCACCAAGGCTTCCTCCAAGGGCAAGGCCGCGAAGGCCACCAAGGCGAAGGCAGCCAAAGCCACCAAGCAGCTCTTGCGGCCCACCGCGAAGCTGACGATTGCGCACGCTCCCAAGATGCCGGTGGTGGAGGTGGTCAGGCTGCTCACCCGTGCGGAGAAGATGGCTCTGGCCGATCATGCTGTTGAGGAACAGGTGGCTGACGTGGTTGCTCACGTACTCCAGCGGAAGACCGAGGTGAACCCGGATCTGGTGGCTATGCTCCTTGGAAAGCGCGACGACGTTCTCCCACTGTGATCGAACTGCTGAACGCAGGGCATGTGCCCAACGGGTTCGACAGCGGCGAGCCCGAGATCAACGACTTCCTGATCCGGCTCGCGCGGGTGCATACTGAAGCCGGTTACTCGCCCGCCACCCAGCAAGTTCAGGGCTTCGTGTCGATGGCCGCATCAAGCCAACCTGTGCGGCTTGCATCGGCAGGAGATACGAAGGCGCTTTTGGGCGAGAGGTTGTCTTCCTCGCCATTCAATCGAGTGCCGGTTCTCCTCATTGCCTACTGGGAAGTGCAAAAGGATTTGCAGGGCCGTGGTATCGGCAATGAGCTGCTGAACTTCGCTTTCAAGCAGGTAGTGTCGTTGGCGGGGGTCATCGGCATCACCGGCATCGTCATCGAAGCTTTGACCGAAGCATTGGTCCCGAGATACCAGAAGTTGGGCTTCGTGTTGTTGCCGCATCCTGATCGGGAGAAGCGACGCATGTTTATGGACATGCCATATGTTGTGGCTGCGGTTGAGGCCACTAAGATGTAATCATGTTTCAACCTGAAATAACCGTCCATTAATCTAACAGCGGAAACAGTTCGATAGTGGTGAAGATCGACTATAACGAGCACCAAGTATTCATTCGCTGGTTTGGCACGCATCGGGATTATAACCGCGTCAACGTCGAGGAGATTTGAACATGACCACCATGGTATCCGTTCCCGTGATCCGCACCAACGCTGACCTGGCTGTCGCGTTGGCCCGCATCGATACCCTCATAGATGCTCCAGAGGGCACGCCTGAAGCCGACGAGCGTGCGACCCTGGGCATCCTGGTATCCGTGTACGAAGTATCCGTCCGGCGGGTAGCCTATCCCTTGATCAATTTCGTTGAAGCTGGGTCTCGAGGAGACCCAGCATGGCTCATACCACAACAGCATCGATATCCCCGGATCTGCCGAAGCGCCTGACACTCGCGGAGGGCCAGGACTTGGTCGCATCCTGGCAGGCAAGCGGCCTATCTGCCGTCGCATTCTCGCGACAACACCGGGTCCCCATTCACCGCTTGAGCTATTGGCGTGGTCGCATCTCGACCATCACCCCACTGAAATCGGAGATCACGGCACCGCAGCGCCAGCCGGCGAGAAGCACGTTCATCGAAATGGTGCCCGAGTTGCCGTCCATAGGTCTCGACATCCATCTGCCCTTCGGAATCCGTTTGCGCGTCGACCGCGGCTTTGACCAAGACCTCCTCCGAGCTGTGGTCTCGACCCTTGCTCAGCCGGATGTTGGATGATCAGCTTCTCGACCGTCCATCGGGTCTTCATCGCCCGAGGTCACCAAGATATGCGTCGTGGAATCGACACGCTCTCCCTGGTTGTGAAGGACGTGCTGGGACAAGATCCCTATGCCGGAGACTGTTTCATTTTCCTTGGCCGTGACCGACGACGTCTCAAGGCACTGGTATGGCAGGAGGGCGGCTTCTGGTTGTGCCAAAAACGTCTCGAGGCTGGGACCTTTGTCGATCCTGCGCGCTGGTGCGATGACGGCGCTCACTCCGTCATCGTCACGCCCGCGCAGTTGCATGCGCTTTTGGAAGGTATTGATGTTCACTCTGCGCATTATCGCGTGCGCCAGGGATATCGCGTTGGGAATGCGGAAAAGTTCGTAAAATCCAGGCATGGACGCGCTGCTCTCGCAAAGCGAAGTGGACAAGAAAATCGAGGAGGTCGTCGCCCCTCTGCGCGAGGAACTCATCCGAGCCCGCGCGACCATCGAGGAAGCAAAGCGGACCATCAAGAGTCTCCTCCAGCACATCCACGGAGTGAAGTCGGAGCGGGGTAGCATCGTTCTGACGGCGGAAGGGCAGCAGTTTCTCGATCCAACGTGGGTCAATGGTGCTGAACGCCCTCAGCCAGCTGCGCCGGCCGAGACCCCTGAGAAGGAGCGCACTCCCCGTGATCGACGCGGAGTAGCTCAGCGCCATCCCCATTTGCCCATCACCCCGATCGACGGGCCTCTCCCCGAGGCTCTGCGGCAGCAGGTCGAAACCGGAGATCTGGCAGTTCGGCGTACCGGCCGATTTGACGACTCATTGGTCGTTCCTCAGGCAAAGCCGTATATCCGCCGCGTCTTTGAGATCGAAGTGGTCAATCCGGCGAAGAATGAGGCGCTCCTCCAGGTTCCGCTCCCTGACCGCATAGTCCCTGACGGCGTTCTGGCAGACGAGAGCATCCACGAGCTCACGATCGCCAAATTCCTCGACGCGATTCCCTTCCACCGCACCTTGAAGGCATGGTCGCGCAATCGCCTGGATATCGCCCGCCAGGTCGTCAACGATGCTTTTGCCGCCTGGAGTGGCTGCTTCAAGCCGCTTGCCGACACCATCATCGAGCAGGTCTTCCAGTCCGCCGTTGTTCATGCGGATGAGAGCTGGGCTCGCCTCCAGGCCGAGAAGCACTGCGAGAAGGTCAATATCTGGACCGTCGTCGGTGGCGGCCAGGTGGGATACCGCTATACGGCTGATCGCAATCACGCTCGAGCTCAGGAGATCATTCCCAGCGGATTCACCGGATATCTAGTCACCGATGCCTGGCAGGGGTGGGCGAAGCTCGAGCAGATCATCAATGCGGGCTGCAATGCCCATGCTCGCCGCCCCTTCGCCAAAGAAGCCGATCTCTCTGCCAGTGATGGCGCTCAAAACCCGGATGCCGCGCTCATCGTTGAACTCTATGCGGAGATCTACCGCCTGGAACATGCGGCATTGGAGGGCCCACCGGAGGAATTACTCGATCGACGTCGACGAATTCGACAAGAGCACTCGAAGTCGGTGATGGAGCGCATCAGGAAGGAGGCGGAGCGAATCGCCGGCAGCTATTC
>Ga0302140_10006340_pt1 | contig 14845 bp, 10 predicted proteins | sample I_Bog_E1_1_FD_202095 | JGI IMG/M metagenome (GOLD analysis project Ga0302140, IMG submission 202095) | Peat permafrost microbial communities from Stordalen Mire near Abisko, Sweden - I_Bog_E1_1 | ecosystem: Environmental > Terrestrial > Soil > Wetlands > Peat | place: Sweden: Abisko, Stordalen...
GCCTGGCTTGGTCAGTTCCGCAGACTCCTCGTTCGCCATGAGCACCTTCTCGCCACCTATCGAGCCTTCTTCTATCTCGCCTGCCTCTGGATCACACTCAGGCGATGTTTATGAAACACGCTCTAGCACTCGGTCGCGGGATCGAGTCTCGGCGAGTTTATTCACTTGCATCTGCAGGTCGTAGCGCGTGAAGTTGCGCAGGGGAATGTCTCCAAGGTCCTCCAGCAGATCCGATTCGATCAGGGCGATCTTGTTTTTCGCGGTCTCCTCCTTCCAGTCTCCTTTTTTCAGCGGGATGTAGCGGTTGCGAACGAACCAGTCGAAGGTCACACGACTGTCATTCAGAACCGAGGCATTCGCAGTGAACCAGCCCTTGCGCTTCGCGCCCTCGCGCGCCAAAGCTTCCCGGGCCTGCTTCTTGGTCATACCGGCCCTCTCGCCGAGAATGACCGAGATTCGGTCGGTGACGCGTTCGCCTGTTTCCGAATCCTTGACGATAATGCGGATGTATCCATACCACTTTTTGCCACGTGGCCTTAGATATCCGTTTCCATAGGTTGATTTAGCCATGTTCCTTACAGTTCCGTGGCGGGAAGATGGAAGAACGCATGTTAGCGCCGCTTGTGGCGGATTCTCGATAGCCGCTCGCGTTCGGCGATGAATGACTCAATAGCCGGTCGCCTGAACCGCAGGGCTCCGGGTGAGAGCCAGATCGCCGGCAGCAATGGAGCCCTGCGCGTCGAATGATCCCACACCCAGTCCTCGCTGACTCCTAGCCAAGCAGCAACTGCCTTGGCGTCGAGTAGGGGATCATCTTCCGATTGCGCGTTTGGCAGAAGACAGTGCATGGCAATCCATTGAGCTGGTGTTGAAATTTGCGGCCAACGGGGCTATCCGGACCAAGTGCGAAAGATAAAGCTGGTTGTGAGAACGATTTGTGCGAAAACAAAGGATCACGTGCGGATGTCGGACTCTCTCGGGGACCACGAAGTTGGAACCAGCCAGCTTCGGCGAACTACGTCACCGTCGACCTTTCGCCGCCGAAGGCTATAGCCTGCTCCTTACAGTTCCTCCGGAAACAGCTCACGAGTTTGCCGAAGAATGTAGAGCCAGTCCTCTGGCGTGAGAGGCATCTTGCTCGCGAACCATGACGAATCTTGATGTCCCGCGCAGTACCTGACGACCCCGCTGGAAATTCCCGCGTGCATGAGCCGATACGTGAAACTCATCCGCACCGAAAGCAATAGGAATCTGCCGTGAGAATGCCGCGGCCACACTAATCGGAGACTTGCGATTACGATCCGCATTCGGAGGGTCGGGAATTCACCGAGTACAAAAGGAGACTCTGGATTTCGGCTGTGGAGAGAGACTATCGCGGCGATTGTCTTCGGTCGCAAAGGAACTTTTCTCGTGAACGGAACCTTGCGCCCTTTGATTGCCATCCAACCTCCAGTGATGTCAACGTCGGACATTCGCAGAGACGCCAATTCCGAATTTCGAATCCCGGTGTTCGCTACGACTCGCACCACATCACGGACCAAATGAAGTTTCGGTTCCATCTCGCATTTTGCGAGGATTTCCCCAATCTCGGCGGTCGACATATGGCGTATCTCCTGGAGTTGCGCTTGAAATGCTCTCTTGAAGTTTTGCTTAATCATGTTTGTCCCCTTTCATTCGAATAGGACTTAAATAGACTCACTTTCCTGGTGCTGATGGATGTATAACCGCAGCCGTCACCACTGAACATGGAGGCGGCTACGATCGTGTATGTGCCTAGGTGTAAAAGGGTACGGTCCAGTCGATGGACGAAACCCTGCTTTGCCCCTCAGCTGCAGATGCGGATCGAAGGTACCGCTCGGTCGAGGTGATTCTGGAATGACCGGCATATTGCTGCGCCGTACGCAGGTCCACGTGACGCACAATGCCGGTAAGATAGGTGCGCCGGAATTTGTGCAGCTCCCACTCCTCGCAGTTTGGGTTGCCAGAACGGCAATGATCACATCGCCCGCAACGCAAACCGTGCTGGTAGACGAAGCGCTTGAGTTGCCTATTCAGGCTGAGTTCGGGGAATCCATTGACCGTTTGGATGATTAGCTGCTGACCAGGATGGTCTGCTTCCCACTGTCGCAATTCGTCTAATAGGACGTCCGGAACAGGGACATATCGCTGGACACGAGTTTTCACCTTGAAACCCCGCTCCGGCTTGCCCCTTACTAAAATTGTCTTGCTCTCGAAATTGACGTCAGAGAAGTAGGCGAACGCTACCTCCTTCCGCCTTAGCCCGCACATGAGCATCAACATCAGAGCCATGCGTCGATTCCCTTTTACTATTGCAAGCAGGGATTTGATTTGTGACGGGCTGTAAATTGTAATTTCAGGTTCTTCGAATTTTGGTGAAGACGGAAATATCTTAGGGTCGGCGCCTCCCTCTAACAACCATTTCTTCGTTTTGTGGTAATACGCAGCGATCGTTCGAGCGCTGATGGTTGCCTGTTTGACTGGATGCCTGTTTCGAGTACTGACAGCCAACCTGCGCTGGCTAGGCTTCGTCCGCTGGTTCCGGTACAGAGGTAGCTTCTCTAAGTCTCCAAGAAAGCTGATAAGATTCGCTCTCCTCAACTGGTCCACAAACTTTTCCTTACATGACTCTAAGAACAGCCCGATCGCATATTTGGCTTGGCTGACCTGCGCTCTTCCAACGAGCACAGATAGTTCAGCCACGTAGGTCGAGGCCCACGTTTTTATCGCTTTGCGATCCGTGTCTAACTCGATATCCGCGCCAACTGAATTCGCGATAAGTTTTGCGTTCAGTCGCGCGGCAAGAGATCTGCGCTGCTCCTCGGCATCCGTCGCATTCTTGCCGGCAGGCAGGTAGTGAGGTTTGCCGTCCTTATAGAAGCGCAGCTCATAAGAAACGTCAGAACATTTTATTTCCCGGCCTTCGCAGACGGCCAGGTCTGGAATAACGCGTCCCCTCTTGCCTCTAACAGCTTTGAAGCGACGCCACTCTCCGGTCGCTTTGGTGCGAATCATGACGGTCACGGCCGGCTGCTTAGATTGATTTTTCAAGACTATTCCTCCAAATACTTGCTAGAACCTGACAAACCACTGACAACAGATAACTCGCCGTTGAAAGCACAAGGCTTACGCATCGTTTCAACATGTACCGAATTGATGAAGCACACAACGTGGCGGCACGCGGTAGTTCCAAATCAGATCGCGCCAAATTGGCCGAACTCTTAGCTAGCAGATCCGACGCCCTTATTATGACCTCGGCTACGCCGCACGACGGCAAACCCGCCAGCTTCGCCAGCCTGATGAACATGCTGAATCCAACGGCCATCGCGAATCCCGAAGAATATCTCCCGGAAGATATCAAGGGTCTTTACCTCCGCCGCTTCAAGAAGGACATACGCGAGCAAATAAAGGGATCATTTCACGAACGCATCGTCTATAAGTTAGCCACGAAAGCATCTGTCGCCGAGGAACACGCATTCGACGTTCTCTCGCAATCCAAATTCGAGTCATTCGATAGGCAAAGTAGGTCCAGGACTGGCCAATTGCTCTTCCGCACCGTCCTTGAGAAGGCGCTTTTCTCGAGTCCCGCAGCCTGCCGCAAGACGATCGCTGAAAGGTTGAAAAAGCTCGACCAATCCGTTACCGGTGAGACGGACCGCGCCACGCTGCTCCGTCTTGACGATGCTCTGTGCCAGATCCAGCCTTCGGACTTCAGCAAGTATCAGGCCCTCCTTGCCGCTCTTAGACCAGACGGCGAACTCAAGTGGAATCCTGCGGACCCGCACGATCGGCTCGTCCTATTCACCGAACGCATTGAGACTCTACGTTTCCTCTACGAGCAACTCAAACATGATCTCGGGCTGAAGAAGGATCAGATCTCCATCCTCCACGGCTCCAGCCAGGACGATATTGATCTGCAGGAGATCGTAAAAGACTTTGGAACCGGCAACTCGCCAATCCGCTTGCTGATTGCCTCCGACATCGCCTCTGAGGGCATCAATCTGCACTTCCATTCTCACAAACTGGTGCACTTTGATATTCCTTGGTCGCTAATGACGTTCCAGCAGCGCAATGGGCGCGTGGATCGCTACGGCCAGGAGAAGCAACCCGTCATCGCGTATCTCACGACGATCCCAGCCCACGAACGCATCCGCGGAGACCTCCGCAATATCGAACTATTAATTGAGAAGGACACCCAGGCGCAGAAGAACATCGGTGACCCTTCAGTATTCCTCGGGGTCTACGACGAACGGGAGGAAGAGCTCATTACCGCTCGCGCCATCGAAGCATACTTCATCGACAACGATGAAGTTCCGTTCGGCTATGAGTTTTTTCGCAGATTGACCCTGCGCGAAGTTAACTTCGGAGAAAAGGGGCCCAGTAATGGCCAAATGCGGATTGCGGGTCGGCCATGGGCTGACCGACCGTTCAGATTTTGCTCCGGTTGCGGCAAGATACGGAAGAAGCAGAACGAAAAGCTCGAACATGCCCGATACTGCACCTTTTATGGCAAAGAGGAGAGGACCGTTGAGGAGAGCGCCAGCTTCCTATATCGCGAGCTTACGTCAGAAGCAATCCGCATGCTGCTGCCTGTCGCCACCACTGAAGTGGAGAAGAACTTAAACTCGTTCGTCGCAGCACTGGATCTAGGTCTGCGAAAGAAGTTTCGCGGCGATCCCGGACATTTACTTTCGACTACTTACGACGAGCCAATCGAAGGTAGCGACGCCCGCAAACGTTTTCTTGTGCTCTATGACGGGGTACCCGGAGGGACCGGCTATCTGAAAGAACTAATGCAGCAACCGGACACACTTTTTGAGGTATTCCAGTTTGCCCATGACGTGCTTGCTACTTGCCCATGCCAGCATGACCCGACCAAGGATGGCTGTTATCGTTGCCTGCTGGCCTATCACGGACGCCACGACCGACTCAACACCTCAAGGACCGCGGCGCTGCGGCTGCTGACGCTCATCTTAGAGCATCGCAACGATTTGAAGCAGACAGACCGATTGAATAGTATCCGAATGAATCGGCTGATTGAAAGCGAATTGGAGGCACGCTTCATTGAGGCGCTCCGCCTTCCCAGGCCAGGTGAATCGGAATGGCAGCTTTCAACTCAGATGGTGAACGGCAAGCAGGGCTTCTATCTGAAGACGAACGGCGGAAACTATCGGATTGAGCCGCAGGTATCCCTTGGCGCCGAGCAAAATGTGAGCCGCAGCTCCATTGCAGACTTCGTGTTCTATCCGGAACGCCCGGTGCCGGGCGAGTTACCCATTGCTGTGTTTACCGACGGATTTGAGTATCACGCAGACGCCGCAAATCTTCGCGTAGGATCAGATCTGGCACAGAGAATGGCCATCGCACGATCGGGTCGCTTTCATGTTTGGTCGCTCACTTGGGATGACGTTGATGCTGTGGGCAAGGATCGACGCGAGCCGGCTTTTGCTGAAGGACAATCCGCTCTGGAATTGCTTCGAAAACTCGACGAGATCAACGCCCCAACATGGGCTGAAATGTACGGACGGACTGCTTTCGATTGGCTACTATTTCGACTAGGGACTGGTCGAGCGCTAGACTGGGGACTGCATGCGCGGGCATGGCTGGCAAGCCAGATGAATGCGCACCCTTGGGCCGAGGACACGCTCCGTGAGCTTCGTGACTTGTTGCTACAGCCCGGCGATTCGTTCGTCGTGCCTGATATTGCGGGGACTCATCGTTCCACATCGTTCCGTGCTGCGGTCGTGCGAAATTCGAGCATTGGATACATTATCCGGGGTGATCTCAGGGATATGCGTCCTCCTGACCTGAACGGTCTTACAGCGACCTTCCGACTCTTTGACGAAGCAGCCACTGGGGAACGGATTACCTGGAAGCGAGATTGGCGAAGCTTCCTGCAATGGTTCAATACCCTGCAGTTTGCCGGACCTCTGGACTTCGTCAGCTCTTCCGGGCTGCGGGATGGCGTCTATGGAGCGATGCTGATCGATGATCTCGCCCTAGAGCAACCGAGGGAATCCGTTGCTCTTGTAGACGCTTCCCTCCATCCGCTTCTTAACGATCTGCAGGCCGCTGGAATACTGCTGCCTACCTCAGGCTTCGAACTAGCGGCCGACGACGGCGAGATTGTTGCCACGGCGGAACTAGCTTGGGAAGGCCTTTCAACGGCCATCCTTATGGAGCATGAATGGGACGGGCGGTCGGAGTTCGAAGGGCGAGGTTGGAAGATCTATCAGGCGGCTTCACTAATCGACTCTAGTGCAGAATTACTTGCGGCGTTACCCGGAGCAGAATCTTGACAATAGCCCTCTCTCTCGACTTCCTACAAGCCTATGCTGCGCTCCCTCGCGAACAGCAGAAGAAGGTCCGTGAGTTTACAGAGCAATTCCAGCAAAACCCGGAACGCCCAGGCTACAACTATGAGGTCATCGAGAGCGCACGTGACAAGAGCCTATTCTCAGTCCGGATCAATCAAGGCTACCGTGCCATCGTCTTCCATCCCTCTGGTTCCGATGTGCACATGCTGGCGTGGGTTGACCGCCATGACGACGCATACGATTGGGCCGCCTCCAGATCTTTCCAGGTCAATCCGCTCACTGGAGCACTTCAGGTACTCAGTGCTACAGCTCTCGAGCCAGTGACACCGAAACCGGTAGCAATATCAGACAACAGCCTGTTCCGGAACATAAAGGACAAGCACCTTCTCCGCCTAGGCATTCCTGAGCCGCTCTTGACCCTTGTGCGCGGCATCGAAAGCGATGGAGACCTCGAACGTGCAGAGGGCGAGCTTCCGCAAGAAGCCTACGAAGCATTGTTCTTGCTAGCTTCCGGCTATTCAGTCGACGATGTCTTTCGTGAGATGGAAAAGGCGGAGGAACAGCCGAAAATCATCGATACGACTGATTTTGCGGCCGCTTTGCTTCAGGAGGATTCGCAACGCCGTTTCTATGTCCCGGATGACTCAAAAGAGTTCTCCGAGATACTCAATGCACCGCTCGATCAATGGCGTGTCTTCCTGCACCCCAAGCAACGCAAGCTTGTATCGATGAATGCCAACGGACCGGTGCGCGTTCTCGGCGGCGCAGGAACTGGGAAAACAGTCGCCGCCATGCACCGCGCAAAATATTTGACTGAGAATGTATTCAATGCCAAGGATGACCGCATCCTATTCACTACATTTACAAGAAACCTGGCAACTGATATCGCAGAAAACCTCCGCAAGCTTTGCAGCCCAGAAGTCTATTCCAGGATTGAGGTCGTCAACCTAGATCAATGGGTTGACAACTTTCTCCGCACTCAGGGCTACCGTCACAAGACGGTTTTCGGTGAGGAGGACAACGAATGCTGGCACAATGCGTTGCAATTCCGTCCAGAGCATTTACGATTACCCGAAGGCTTCTACCGCACCGAATGGGAAGACGTCGTACAGGCGCAGGACATCACTTCTTCTGACCAGTACATCAAGGCTCCACGTCTTGGAAGGGGCACCAGACTCAGTCGGGAACAGAAAAAGCAGATCTGGACCGTCTTTGAAGAGTATCGCGCTCAGCTGAATGAACAAGGCCGCAAGGAATTTGTTGATCTTATCCGTGACGCCCGATCGCTGATCGGAGCCAAGCAGCTAAAACTGCCATACCGGTCGGCGGTGATCGACGAAGCTCAGGATTTCAGCGCGGAGGCATTTCGTCTGCTTCGAGCCATGATCCCAACGAGACCGAACGATCTCTTTATCGTGGGTGACGCACACCAGCGCATCTATCGGAACCGTGTGACACTAAGCAGATGCGGTATCGATATTCGCGGTCGCGGCAAGACGCTCAAACTCAACTATCGGACGACAGACGAGATTCGCCGCCTTGCGGTCAACTTGCTGGACAACCGGCCCTTTGATGACCTTGATGGAGGTATGGATACTGAGAGGGGGTATATGTCGGTCCGAGTTGGTGTTCCGCCCGTAGTAAAGAGTTTCCTAACTTTTGGCGAAGAAGCTTCCTTCTTGAAAGCACGGATTGACGAGATAGTCTCAAGTGGCGATTCAGAGACGTCAATCTGCGTAGTGGGAAGAACCCATCGAGTGCTGGAGGTTTACGCAGCGTATCTCCGAGATGTTGGTATCGACGTATACGAAATTAAGCGAAGCGCTGCCGAACAGCGGGATAAACCCGGTGTGCGCATCGCGACGATGCATCGTATCAAGGGGCTCGAATTCGATCATATATTCGTGGTCTCCATGAACAAAGGCACCGTCCCCTTGACGATGGCTGTGGAAGCTGGAGAGGATGCAGTCGCAAGAAGAAACGCAGAAACGGTTGAGCGTTCACTAGTCTATGTTGCGCTGACCCGGTCCAAGAAGACCGCCACTATGACAGGGTATGGAGATATTAGCCCTTTCATCAGTTAGATCGTCGCCGATATCGAGGCCTTGGCGCTCCTGATGAACGCCCATCGTCTGAGCGCAAGTTCGTCAAAATGGGGAAAACCGACCTCGCATGAGGCCCCAGGAGCGACCGCTCGCAATCCGGACACCCACCAGTACCCCCGAAATTGTCGCTAACTACGATGAGGAACTCGAACAGCCCGATGCAGAGGAACCTCCAGTACCCCCTACCGAGCCGAAGAAACACGCGTGGGTTGCCCTCGCAGCGGTGTTGAATGCAATCGCTAGCCTGCTCCACAGGTAAACGGTTGTACGACGCCCATTTTGACTAACAGGAGCTTGTCCGACCCAATCGCACAAGATCCACAGATCCTGGTTTCTTTCCTCTTCTAAATCAAGATTGATCTTCCTGGCTCTCGAATGGCGGGGTCGTCGCGAAGAATCCAAACATTGCGGAGCCACTGTCCCAGCATCGACACTTCTCATTTCGGCTGAGAGTGGCTGTCATCCATTCTTACTGCGGGTCGAGCAAGGCGGCGTCCTGGTTATGCACATTGCCGACCCTCGGATCGGCTGCGTGGATCTGCAGTGTGGTTTCAGAAAAGGGGCGGAGCAAGTGAAGGGGCGCCCTTTCCACCTCGCCGCGGTCGAGCCACTCGTCGTAATCCTGCGGACTGAGAATAGCGGGCATGCGGTCGTGGATGGGGCTCATAGCCGTGTTGGCCTGAACGGTAATGATCGAAAAGCTCTGTAGCCAGTCCCCGGCCGGGCTCTTCCAGGCGTCCCACAGGCCCGCGAGCCCGAACATCGGCTGGTCGACCAGGGTGAAGCGGAACGGTGCCTTGTCCGGCTTACGCCATTCATAGTACCCGGAGATCGGCACCAGACAGCGTCGCTTGTGCAGTGGCACGCGCCAGAGGCTGCTCTTTTCGAGGTTCTCGCATCTGGCGTTGAAGGTGGCGCGCTTCGGGTCCGGTCCGGCCGAACCGAAACCGATCAGCCCCCAGCGCATACCAACCAACTCGCGGGCGAAAGTATCGCGGCTCTGCCGGATGACAGGCTGGGTGGTGCTGGGTGCGATGTTGTAGCCGGGCGGTAGCGGCTCGTCTGTCGTCGCTGCCGCGTGGAACTGTTCTGCAATCGCCTGCTTGTCAGCCGTTCGATAGTAGCGTCCGCACATTCCGAGAAACCTGCCTTGTTTAGAACGTTCACTCTCAGAATAATGCTCAAGCCTAACAAGTCTGACACTGGGTAGTCCGATCGATCTGCTACGTCTCCCGGATCGCGGGCAGTGACAGCGGATGTGGCTGACATCGAGCGCAACCGAACATCAGCGGCTTCGAAGAACTCAAACGCCAGATTTAACTTGGGGAAAACGATTCGGTACGACTTGCGTCTTCGCACTGCTGGTTTGGCGGAACCACTAGGGACGGAGTTCATTTTCATCCGATCAGTGTCCGGGATACCGCTGCCAGGCTATTTCAGATGATGCATCGAAAACGCCAGTGTCGAGGGCAGCCAGATCATCGGCGATTTCGGTGATTTCGGATCTGAGTTCCAACTGCCCAAGCCAACGGTCGGGGATCGACTCCACCCCGTAAAGTGCCCCACAGATGTTTCCTGTTATTGCGCCTGTGCTGTCGCTATCTCCCGAATGATTAACAGCCTCAATGACGGCATCCTCGAAATCGCGAAATAAAAATGCACAGTACAAAGCTATCGAGAGCGCCTCTTCCGCTATCCATCCCTCACCCAGTCGTCCGTCTCGCAGAGCATTCAAATCTTGCGTCGCTGCGTATCGCTCTGCGCTCTCCACAGCCTCCAATACCTCTTCATGGTCTCGCTCCGCTCTGAGGATCTCCTTGGTTGCATTCATGGCATCATCCAGAGACGCTCCATTCACAACCCTCCTGATTAGGCACGCCAAGAATCCAGCACTCAAAGAACCAGAAGGATGCCCATGAGTGAGCGCGGCCACTTGGGTTGCCAAACCAAACGCACCATCTGTCTTGGCCACGAGGCCGACCGGAGCGACCCGCATTACCCCTCCACATCCCTTGCTATCGTTGTGCGCAACGTCCCCTAAATGCTGTGCCTGACGCAAAGATGAAAGACAAGTTATTCCCGGTGAACGGCGGCTCCATAGAGCATTCAATCCGATTAACCAACCGTCCATCTCGACCGGAATTGTCCGATTCGTGACCGTCTCGCCCTGGGTTTTGAGCCAACGCATGTAGGAATGGTGAACAACGGAAGGTATGTGACAAATACCCTTATTCTCAAACCTAACCGCAGCTCTGAGAATCCCTTCGGCTGTGAACAGGGTCATTTGCGTATCGTCTGTGATGGCGCCGACTCTGTCATACGCGCCTGCGAAGTCCCGAATACCGCCTGAACCAAAACGGCTCTGAATTTCGTGCCTCGAAAGAAACTCCACTGGCGCACCAAGTGCATCTCCGACAGCACCGCCCAGCAGGCAGCCTCTAAATCGCGATTGTTGGGACGGGGTCATAGTCACAACAGCATCGTAAATGCCTCTTCACCGCGCCACAACACCGGGTTGAATGATGCCTCTTCTCCTCGATCAGCACCGGCCTTCTAAGCCGGGACCCGATGATACTGCGGTTGTTTCAAAGGCGTTTGTCGAAGTCCAGCTCAAGCTACACTCCAGACCAACCGTAAAGCTGCGGCTGGCGGCCCTGCGGATGCTGTTCGACTGGATGGTGGTCGGCCAGATCCTCCCCGTCAATCCCGCTCACGCCGTGCGCGGGCCAAAGCATACCCAGAAAAAGGGCAAGACGCCGGTCCTGAATGTGGACGAAGCCCGCACCCTGATCGACGCGATCGACGTCACTTCCGTTCCCGGCCTGCGCGACCGGGCTTTGATTGGCCTGATGGGTCTACACCTTCGCCCGGGTGGGGGCGGCGGTCTCGATGAAGGTAGAGGACTTTTTTGTGCAGGGGCGGCGGGACTGGGTGCGGCTCCACGAGAAGGGCGGCAAAGAGCACGAGATGCCCACGCACCACAATCTCGACCGCTATCTGGAGGAGTACATCGCCGCGGCCGGCATCACCCAGGATCGGAAAGAGCCGCTGTTTCGCACGACGCGCGGGCGATCCGGCGAGTTGACCGGCAATTCCCTGCTCCAGTCCGATGTATGGAGGATGATTCGCCGGGGGCGCTAGCGGCCGGGATCAAGACCGAGATTCGGCTGTCACACCTTTCGTGCCACTGGCATCACGGCTTATCTGAAGAACGGCGGCAAGCTGGAAATCGCCCAGCAGATGGCTGCCCATGAGTCCGCCCGGACGACGGGTCTCTACGCGTTACTTGGCTATAAACTGTCAGATCCCGATCCGCTCGACCTCATCGAGCGAGATATCATCGTTGCGCCGGTCGTCACCGACGGATTGCTCAACTGGGTGTAAATGCGGGCAAGCTGCCGGGACAGAACCGACCAATAACGTTGCATCAACTTCTTGCCGATCCTTGGTTCAGTCAACATCGAGACGCTGGAGAGGAGTGTGGGAAGCTTCAGAGGTTGCGAGCGCTCGCTTTGCCGCCACACATGTTCGACCGGCTCGCGCCTGAGATCATCCAGGGGTATCGCCGCCGGGCGGCGGTCGAAGGGATCCACGACTTGCGGCGCCATCCTCCGCCCGTGCGCTGCTCGGCTAGAATAAACTCACCGGTGACAGCTAATTTGCGGCTCGTGACAGTAATTTTATGTTAGGTTTAGGCCGAAAAATGAAGTCAAACAGCGGCCCCTGTTCAAGGCAAATGGAACAGGTATCCTAAGAGGACCCGACCAAGCGAAATTCTGGAGGGTTACAAGGGGCAGATAAATGTCGATTGAAACCCGGTTCGATATTCCCCTGATCGCCTCAATGGCACTCAAGGAAAAGCAGATCCAGCAGAATTATCGGCCCATTATCGCGGTCCATAAATGGTTTGCACGGCGACCGGGGACGCTGTTTCGCGGGCTGATACTCGCCGAGTTCAGCAAGGATCCGCTGGCAAAGAGCTTTTTCGAGCCTCACGACTTCACAGGGCGTGTGGTCGCAGACCCGTTTATGGGAGGTGGAACCCCTCTCCTGGAAGCGAACCGAGTGGGATGCGATGTGCAGGGCTTCGATATCAACCCCATGGCGGCATGGATCGTCCGGGAAGAGATTGAGCACCTGGATCTGGCGGCCTACAAACATGCCGCTGATGCCTTAATGAAGACATTGGAGAAGGATATTGGCGCGGCCTATCGGACGGATTGCCCCCGCTATGGCGACAAGAATGTCCCCGTCAAATATTTTCTCTGGGTCAAAGTCCTGGATTGCGAGGCCTGCCAGCGCGAATTCGATTTGTTTCCGGGGTATCTGATCGCCGACGACACCCGGCATCCGGCAAACGTCATGGTTTGCGCCAAGTGCGGAGAGTTGAATGAGGTTGCCGACGCCAAGCGGCCAGGCGCATGCGCGAGCTGCGCCAGCACTCTGATCGAAGCCGGACCCGCAAAGCGTAATCGCTGCGCCTGCCCGCATTGCCGGCATGTGAATAGCTATCCCAGGAAAGCATCGGGTCCTCTGAGACATCGGATGTTCGCGATCGAGTATTACAACCCTCATCGCAAGGCCGAGCACGCCGGGCGCTTCTTCAAGAAGCCGGACGCAAAGGATCTCGCACGAGCCAAGAAGGCTGCCACACGATGGAAAGCCGCGCAGCCTGGCCTAGTGCCGCAGCAGGAAATTCTGCCAGGTGATGAGACCGATCGTCTGCATCGCTGGGGCTATCGGTTTTATCGAGACCTGTTCAACGATCGCCAACTGCTCGGCCTGGAGGCCAGCTGCCGGCTGATCCTTGCCCAACCTGACAAGCGGGTTCGCCACGCCCTGGCGACCAATCTATCGGACCTGTTGCGCTATCAGAACATGCTCTGTCGCTACGACACGATGGCGCTGAAGTCGCTCGACATCTTTTCGATCCACGGCTTCCCAATTGGCCTGGTCCAATGCGAGTCAAATCTGCTCGGCATCGTCAACGGCAAAGGTGTCAACGTTGGATCCGGCGGCTGGGGAAACATCATCGACAAATACGCAAAGGCCAAACGCTATTGCGATGCTCCCTTCGAGGTTCGGCATGGCGCCGGCCGGAAAGTCACCGTCCCGATCGCCGGCGAGTGGATCGGCGAACATCGCGAAGGGTCAAGAACTCGGAATATCTCCATCCGGTGCGCCACCTCGACGACTCTGGATATTGCCCCCGCCAGCCTCGATGCGGTGTTCACCGACCCGCCGTATTTCGGGAACGTGCAATATGGCGAGCTGATGGATTTCTGCTACGTCTGGCTCCGCCAGTTGGTCGGCATCGATGCGGACGGCTTTAGCCTGGCGTCCAGTCGGTCCGCCGACGAGCTTACCGGCAATCAGACCGAGGATCGCGGCTTTGCCGAGTTCGCGGAAGGTCTCGGCACGGTCTATGGAGTTATGGCCAAGGCCCTGAAGCCAGGCGCCCCCTTAGCCTTCACCTTCCATCACAATCGCTTGGAAGCCTATGAAACCGTAGGTATAGCGATCCTCGATGCAGGGCTTACATGCTCAGCCTCGCTTCCCTGTCCTGCGGAAATGGGCGGCTCGATACATATTCACGGCTCCGGATCCTCGATCGTGGATACGGTGTTCGTCTGTCGGTCGAAGGGACAGACTCACCAGGATCAACTGTTCAGTACGCCCAAAAGCCTTGCGGCCCTGGTCCGGCGTGAGTTGGTACAACTGCGCGCCGCAGGCATGAAGCCGACGGCCGGGGATATTCGCTGCATCGTGTATGGGCACCTCACGCGCATGGCCGTCTGGGAGCTTCGCAAGGGTTGGGACAGCACATTAGCGACTGCCTGCCGCCTCCGCCTTTTTCGGGCTGAGATCGATGCCTTTGGGGACCCCCAAACCATCATCGATAGCCTGGTGAAGTCGCAACACGTCATTCCAGATACAGGGATCTCTATTCCAGTTTTCAGCCAGGAGATCCGCGATGCCGTTTCCTTTTGAAGTTCCGTTCGAGGAAGTTCTCGGGGATCTAGATACCTACGTCGATGCGGTCTTTGGGGCGCTCCAGTCGGAGTTTCTGACCTTGCCGAAAGGTGACGGTTTTCTTGAGTACCCGGTGTTCGAGCAGGGCTACGAAGCCTTGAAGCATACGACCAAAGACTTCCGCGATCTGTCTGTCGAGGCCGTCCTGGAAACCGTGTACAAGGTTCCCGTTACCCTTATCGTGCTGCGTTCCATCCTTGGGTTCACTCCCCCGGAATGGGCGTACGTGACCACCCAGCGCACCGGCGTCAAAGTCGACCAGGGAGCCGCACGATCGATCGATCGCACAGTTCGTCTCACGCCGACCAAGCCGCTGCCAGCTACTAACGGGCTTACCGGCCAGCGGATTCGCGCCCTTGTGACTGCGGCCTG
>Ga0302140_10006342_pt1 | contig 14845 bp, 13 predicted proteins | sample I_Bog_E1_1_FD_202095 | JGI IMG/M metagenome (GOLD analysis project Ga0302140, IMG submission 202095) | Peat permafrost microbial communities from Stordalen Mire near Abisko, Sweden - I_Bog_E1_1 | ecosystem: Environmental > Terrestrial > Soil > Wetlands > Peat | place: Sweden: Abisko, Stordalen...
GCAAGGGCGACGCGGATTACCTTGAAGTTATTTGCTCGGCTTGATCGGTTGCTTTGAATGGCACGGCATGGCGCGGGATTGGTGTATTTCGGATCTGACGATGATGATGATGAACCATTGGCCGGATGGACGGGGCGAAAAGGAGAAACTGTTGCTCTTTGGCTTTGTTTTTCAAGGTAATGGATGAACAAAATGGTGTGCGGGCCAACGAAGACGACTGGGTGTTCATACGCGGCCGGCAAAAAGGGGTGATGAGTGGATGGTAGGGTCTATGGTCTATGGTCGATCGTCTGTGCTTGCAAGCAAATGGCCATCGAGTTGATACTGTATGTACTCTACAGACAAGCAAGAATTCACCACGATCGACATCCCTTCCCCACCCCCCTTTTTTCGCTACTCCTGTGTGTCTGAACAAGGTTTCGATGAATATGGTCTAACTGCCGGAACTTCCCTTTTCTCCCTCTCCCAATAGGCTTTCGATGAGCATGCAAACTCTATCTACCGGTAACAGCCCCGATCTCCGAAAGCCCCAGTCAGAGCCAGGCCCACGACTTTTGATTTCTGCCAGCCGATGCACTGGAAGCTTGTTAGCTCTACGACGCTGTGGCTCCCTTCTAGAACTGAGCGTGACCTCTGCACATCCCTTCCGTGCAGAATCCGGGGAACGGACTGGTTTGTGCCGCAATCACAATATTGCGGATAACTCAGCCTGTTCCGTGGACCCCAACATCGTTACATCCCTCCGCCCCTTTTAATACAGTGTGACTTTGCCTGAAGCTGTGTTACCGTGTATGCACATCTGGGCCTTCTATCACATTTCTATTCTTCCATTGCCCGATATAGAATCGCGAATCGGGAAAGTGGGATCGAGAAGCTTTCCCAACTCGGTCCAACAGCTGCCCTCTTTTTTCCTGCCGAGGTGCTCTGGTCTGCATGCATGCCTGGTTTGCAGATGATCTCCTCCACTCCAATGCGGTCTCGGGAGAATAGCGTGAGAAAGAAACTTTCCTTGGGCTCAAACAATCAAGACATGCAGGTCGAGTTTCTCGTGACTAGAGTTGGTGGATGTAGTCCGATATGTTGGTTGGACAACCCTGGCATCGTGGCGCAAAATGTGAGGCTGAGCGGCGCCTCCGGAGGCACGATTTGCGTTGCATGCAGATTTCAATGCCCTCATACGCAATTCCTGTGCGTCAATTGCTTGCTTTTTGCGGGATTCAGACGTTGGTTGGTGTCTGCTAAGGAAGAGAGTGAGGCATTGGTCCTCGCCTATGCTGCTGCTTGGAAGCTTGCAGGGATCGCTGGTCAATGAGGGGAAGCTCCCGCAATGAGTGGTGTTACAACAGCTTTGTATGCCCATAAGGTGGAGATCCGTAAGCTCAGCTGAAGTCAAGCCCCTTTTCATTGGTATTGTCTTACGAATATGTTCGGGTGCGTGACACAGATTCGCCTTATATAGGCAGTGGGTCGTGCCTGCCTCAGACGTGAAATTTGAGCTTCTGAGATACATCGAAACCCACATTTGCAGATTGAAGTCAAAGCAAGGCTGCAGACTTCGGATGATCAATTCGATCTTCAAAGGCATTACGAGTGTGTTTCTGGCCGAAACTCGGGCATCAGGCGTTTTCATTCGAGCTGCGACTTTACGAGCAGCACCCTGCAGTAATTTCTCTTCCACTACAGCCAGTCTAGCTACTATGGCTTCAGTTCAGCAGACTCCTGTGCGTAAGAGAGCAGTGGGAAAGAAGTTTGTGATTGCCTGCGATGGTGAGTCCAACATGACTTCACAGCTTCGAAATCATTGTTGCTGACCGCTTCTAGGAACATGGATGGTATGGTCCTCCTAAGCAATTGCTCTCAAGACAATTTCTGATATATTCATGGTAATAGAATAGTGACTCAGGAGTGGATACATCAACTTTCGCTCCTCCGACAGCTCAAGTGCCAACAAACGTGACCCGCATCACCAGAGCACTCAACCACAGGGACCAAAATGGCATTCCCCAGGTTGCATTCTACCAGCGAGGAGTCGGCACAGACAGCGACGCTGAAGACAAGCTGGTTGGTGGTCTGAGTGGAGACGACATCTCTGAGCATATTCGGGAAGCTTATGCATTCCTTGCAAACAACTTCGATCCGGAAACGCAAGAAGATGTGGATGATCCTACGAAGCCCATGGATGAGATTGTCCTTCTAGGATTCTCACGTGGTGCCTACACTGCGCGAGCTATTGCAACATTGATCACTGATATCGGACTGCTGACGAAGAAGGGAATGGAGGACTTCTGGGGTATCTTTGGAGATTGGATGAAGCAGGATGTCAAAGGGAATGAGAGCGAATGGTTCAAGTCTGCATATGGAAAGGTTGTTCCTTTCACGGATCCTGAGTATCGAGGAACTCTGATGAAAGTAAGTTCAAACCTTTACTCTAAACCTCAACTGCTACTCCAACCCTGCTACCAATGTCCCCTGGATACTAGAGCATTTAAGTGTGGGCCCTTGAGCACAATCAACACATTAGATTTAACCCATGAAACAATGACTTGATTTAGGAGCAAGAATACGTAGCTGATATGAAGCAGAAAAAATTGACAAGATGGGGCATGCCAATTCGTGCGATCGGTTGTTGGGATACAGTTGGTAAATAATCTTGTCCAGCCTCAGCTCGACTCTTGTTGATCATAGTGAGATAGGTGCCTTGGGAATTCCCCTACCATGGGACGGCAAGAACGTCAAACCATACTCGTTCGTCAACGCTAAAGTCGCTCAACATGTGCAGCACGCTTTCCACGCTTTGGCAATTGACGAGCATCGGAACCTCTTTACCCCAACAATGTGGGAGCAACCCGACCACCCGCATAAGCTTAATAAGCTCAAGCAATGCTGGTTTCCTGGAACCCATTCGAACATTGGTGGCTCCTGGCCCGATGCTGGCATTTCCAACATTACCTTGGCCTGGATGATCAGCCAGCTTGAGGATACAGATGGAGGAATCTTGTCTTTTGACCCAGAATATCTGAACTTCGTTCAAGAGCTCGCAAACAAATATTATGCCACGGTGCCTGAACCAATTAGACCATGGGGCTTTGGAAAACTCTACGATTCCTCAATCGTTGACGGTGCAGCTACGTTAACGCAGGCGATTGACCCTATCACCAGAACTCCGGGAAGATATTGTGAAATCAGTACCGAAGACGGAAAGCAAACGACAAAGCGATTAACCAATACCAACGAGTGCATTCATCGATGCGTGAGAGTGAGAATTGATGGTGGTGGGAAGGGACTGGAAGAACTGGCGACGACTTCAACTACTGAGAAGATATTCAACCTTGTGCAAGAACAAGTTGGTATTCATGCTCAGGTCAAGAAGGAGTTGCCAACCTATATGAGTCCGGCTTTAGCGAACTACGAGCTGGAGCAACCCCCAAGTGTGAAGGTGGAAGTGGATCATGCAGCTTCTGGTTCGAGCGGCGTGTACTGGAAGGGAAAGGATGGATTGGGTGACTTGCCAGAGGATACACTAGGGAAGACGGAGATCAGATTGTTGCAGAGAAGCGTGGAGACTAAGGCTCAAAGCGGGCAGTAAAGCCAGCGTAGAGAACTGCGAAGCGCCCAATGTCTCTGAAAATATGGGCTTTTCGTCGGGCTTGAAAAGCCCTTCCAAGGAAGGCGTGGTGAATCACGTCAGAGCCACGGACTGCGATTTTAGCACTGAAGCTCTTCATATTGCATAGCGTTATCTTTTAAAAGCATCATAAGGACAATCAAGGCTTACTTGCAACTCGCTCGTCTCACGTGCTGAAATGTTTTGAATTGGGTCCGATGATGAAGCCAATCTGTATAGCCTCGCGTTATATGGAAAAAGCGACACCCAATACTAGCGTCTCTAGTCAAACTGGGTAACGCAAAACAATACTTTTCAATTGTTCTACGACTTTTACGAATTAAACATAGAATTATACATCTAATAGACGAATCACGACACATAGCCTTTTGGAGTGTGGTTGCGGAATTGCCATTGTTGACATAGATTATCGCGAGCTGCCGCCCCACTTTTCTCTATTCACCAAAAAGGCCGCAAAAAGCGAGCGCAAAGTGAACATCGCTTGAAAGCTATCTAATTTAGTAGGCGGTCAAGGTTAAACATGACTTCTGCCAGTTTTGTTGCATGTCGAGAGTGAATATGAAGCTTTTCGAAATATGTTCATGATCCTCAAACCCTCGATTCACCAGGATTCCAAACTGGGCACGTGACAACCGCAACGCAAAATAGTGAATGCAACGTCTTGGGAAAAAAGCTATGACGCCAAAAGATGCGGATTGGTCTTGGGAATTGTTTTATTTATTTTGTATTCGGAATTTTCGCACCCTTCTGCAATAGAATGCAAAAATTGTCAAGTAGCTCTTTCTTGTGAATGGGAGGTGAACTTCCACTCAGTAGCCATATCGTCACAGCTCAAAAATCGCGGAATATGCAGTAGAAAGCAGATCTATTCTCGAATTACAAAACGCCATGCTGTACTTAATTACGAAATCCAAGAAAGTCCATTCCCAACGCCTCTAATCGCTTCTTCCCCGATACTCTCCTTTAGGTGACCTTCTCGATATTCTTCTGCGCAGCAATATCCTTATTCAGCGCCTTGACAAAGTCCTCAGATAGCTTTTCGTAGCTCTGTTGCAGCGTCGTCTTGATGAAAGTCATCAACATGCGATTACTTGTGACCTTGCCTGTCTTCTCGAGCACCAAACCCTGTCCCTCCTCTGGGGTAGCCTCTCTCACAACCCACGTAGTGATAGAATTAACACCCATTGGTGCATGGGTGATACTGATCATTCCATTGGGCGTGTTCTGAATACTGCTCTCGTACGTGATTGTGTCCGGAATAAATCTGCTTGCCCATCCTCCGCGCCAGCTTCCACTTTGTGCTTCTCCCTCGGCAGTCCCGCTCTCCATGGCCTCAACGATCTCGAAGACGGGGATCACGCCCTCGAAATCGCCGGTCGCTGGGGGCTTCTGTTCATCTGGAACGCGCGAGAAGAAGGCGGTTGAGGACTCTTCGGGGAGGAGCTTGTGGGATTTAAGGATAGGGTTTAGGGCGAGCATCTTCTCGTTCGTGTGAATGAAAGTGAGGGCTTGTTGGAGGGTGACATGAGCTCCAAGAGGGGTGACGGTGGTAATAGTCGTGGAGGTATTGAGGACTGGCCAGTGTTAGTTATACTAGCCATCGAAGAGATAGGAAGCTTACTTGAAGACATGATGGCGGTTAGTCTGTGGGCGGATTGCGATCGAGAAGTATTGTTGAGGAGCTGGAAGCAAAGGGCTAAAAGAAAGAATCTTTGTGGTGGGAGTGAGAGAAGGAAGAAGAATGCGCAGTTATTTGATTTATCTGGCGGATTTCAGTTCGGGGAAGGGAAGGAATGACAAAAACGAGAAGTAAGCAAGCCGCGACACCGGTGAAACGCGATGCCAAAAGAAAGCGCCAGCGGCTTATGGAAGCTCCTCGTGTAGCAGCCACAACTAAGACGGCTATCGAGCAGATCTGAGAGGTCCGTGGAGGCCAAAGGATTCCGACCCGTACTTCAGCTAAGTTCGATGTAGTCGAGGCTGGAGTGCTTAGAAGAGCTTGGCGGCCGACACCAGGAACAGCCTCAATAGCTTCTAAATATAAGCCATAAACCACGAGTGAATGTTCCTTACCACATGTAACTCATAAGAGTCAGAGGTGAAAGTAAACAGCATTTTCCAAGCGAGTGTTGATGGCATCCAAGACTTGTCGTCTCGTTGCGGAGCCCCCGCATCGCCCGCATCCCCTTTCCCAACCCCCGGTTTTCATAATTTCAGCATAATTAATGCACAGTCAACACAAACCCTCTCCCTACCCTTTCGATATCAAAATCGAAGAAAAGTTTTGTGATATCGAGATATCAAAGAGCGACATTGCCTTCGGCCCTTTGGTGGACTTAAGCCGGTAAATAGCATCGCAGCAGGCTGATCATCTATTCCTTAAATATGTGGTCCAGCTTTGGGGTTTCTGGTGTCTCGTTGTATAAATCCTTCCGTCTCGAGCTTCGAGGAAGGAATCTCTGAAAAAGGTGATTTACCATCTTTGGCTATCTACTTCCTGGAAGTTTGAGATATGCTCTTGGCAAGCTTTCAAGCTTCTTCCAATGTTCTCCATATTTCTTGGCTCTGCAAGTGTAGACTCCCTACTGTGGTCAATTCAGTTCTAGTTCCCAGCGGCCGTCATCATACGGTACGAAAGTCGCTCCAGCTGGTCAATCCAAGCCGGGGAACGTCTCACCGAGCCCTACTTTCCATTAGACTTGCCAAAACCTATTGGCCAATAGGACGAATGATTCACAGAGAAGTATAAAGCAATTTGCACTAATTTCTACTTTAGGAGAGTGCCCATTTTCGTCCTGGAAAGTGTCCCGCCGACTGTCCATGCGACTTTCCCTTCGACTATTGCTACTTTGGGAAAAACACTGCAATTATAGCTCTCAAGAAGCTTCTATCAACGCTACATGCACTATGATTCGTTGCCTCGCACCCGCTTTGCCTAGGATCCGAGATCAGCTTGGGCAGGAGTTGCGTACTGGGTGTTAATTCACATGAATACTCGCTGCACAGCAGTTTTAGCTCGCTCGAGGACGTTTCCCTCGCAAGGCTGCGTAGCCGTGAAGCGGTGCCTTGCACATGGACTGTGCAGGATCCGATATCAGCTAGGGAATGGCCGGCTGGTGTTGCTTATATCAAAGCCATTCCCATGGTACTAAACGGGCCCTTAGCTGTCACGGTTCACAGCTTGGGGAAGCCAGTTGTCAAGATCACGACGAAAACGGAACATGGAAAGACGTAATAAACGATGGAAGTGATGATTTTGGTATCAGCCTAATTGCTTAGGATGGATGGTTTACACTGATGCGAACAGTGCTCATAAGCCCGAACAGGCTTACTTAAACCCTGGAGCACGCTAATTCTGACCTCAACATCGCCTCAGCCATCTCTTTACCTCTTCATCTTTTATCAAACCACAAACTAGACGCTCAGTACACTTCCACAAGTCCCCGAAATTTATTCTTGCGGACACTCGCTACCGCCAGTGGGTAGACATACCAGGCTACGTTCACAGCCAGCGGTAACCATATCTATTTCATGCGCTTTGTGAACAGAATAAGAGTACCTCGTCTGAAATTACCCATCTCGTGTACAGAGCTGAAGGCCTAGAAAGACCGACTCCCAATTGAGCGCGACGGTGCTTTTGTTGCTCGCAGTGGCTGACTGGAGCACGATCGAGTGGCAGGAACACGGCTCAATAGAGCGAAGCAGAAAGCTTAGCACCCATCCCCATCACCAGTTATCACCGCATCGGGATGGTTTCAGAATCCGCATGATCACGGTTCGAGAATGTGGTTGTTCAGCTCTCTCCGCTAAACTCCATGAAGCCGGATTGTGGCTTTCGATGCGCATGCTCCAGCCCTTTCGAGCCGCCGTGTAGCGCTGGAGCTATGCGGGCGAGCCCAGGATGCAGTATTCGTCTTTAACGTGTGTTTTGTATATCATCTCAAGGACGCTCTCACATTGTTGATCTCTAAGTGTCAAGGTACTCTTGTAATTCATAAACATCATTATGTCGATTCACGACCTAACCCGTAATACCATTAGGCTAGCTGCCATCTGTACGGACGACATCCTCCAAGACCTGTCGGTGCAGAAGGCATCCACCCCAAAGATCCCGGGACACAATCGCTACGTTCTGTGGACTAAAGAAGGTCCTGCGGTACCAACGGCGTTCAAGGAGCTCAAAACCAACACGTATGGCTTCTGGGTCGAGCCATGCATAGAAAACACAACGCCCGACCTGGATCTCTACCTGAAGCAACTAAGTTATAAACTATTGGTCGAGTTCGAGGACAAAAGCAGTGTTGGGAACCTCATCGTCGAGATGCAGACCGGTGTCCACAACGCCCTCGAGCTCGGCAAGCAGTACGATTCAGGGGGCCCAAATACCATGCGCCACGGTTTCCGTTTGAGCATGAAGCCGAACACGGAGAACCCACGATTCTGGCGCTTCAAGGGAAACCTCATCTGGCAAATGATGATTGGCCTTATTCAGGTTCCAGATGTAAACCATGGAAAACGAATTCCCATGGAGGTGTACATCATTCCGCAGGAAGTCCGGGACATGTATCAGGGCAAGCCCCTTTCCCTCTGGACGCTGGACGACATGTTCAAGGTTAGTTGTCGCCTTTTCGTGCGCCGCTTGGCGGATTTGAAAACTCGTGCTGAGTAGATACAGAAGCCCGATCAGTTCACGGGACCGAGTCCGTACCCTCTTACAGCCCAAGTGAAAGCCGACCCAGCATATCTTGGTCAAGAGTCTCAAATCCGCTTCACGTTTTTTCAGACCAATTTCCAAGCAATTCAATCCGAATTGGTGGTGACTCTACCAGAAGAGGCTCTACTTGCGTCCCGCAAGCCTGGCGCCATCGGTAAACCAAAGTTCACGATCGCACCTAGCAGCTCGGATTTCTCTGGCCCGACAAACGAACGGACTGTCCAGTTTACGATCAAGCCGACCGAAGTCGGCAAGCAGAAGATCTACCTCTGTCTTTTTGGCTCAACCTTAGGGGTCTTCAAGCGCCTATCGTCCTGGCAGCAGGTTGATGTCAGTATTGAGCCTTACCGTTACTCCATCAACGACCGCAACTCGTGCGATAGGCTCAAGCTCCTCAACAACAATACCGGCACTTTCGTATTGACGGCGTGGGTCCGGCAAGCCGATGGCAACTGGCCGGAGAAGAACTTGGATCTCGAGGGGTTGGTGGGATGCGAAGACGGCAAGCTGTTCTGGAAACGGGGCGGCCCCCTGAAAGATAATTACGTAAAGCGAGCAGGAGAGCTCCCGTTCATCAATGGGTCCAAGCTCGTGGGGAGCTGGAAGAAGAAGAACTATTACGAGAACCCACCCGGTACGGCGAATGTGGACTTGATCCAGAAGCAGATGCAGACATATGGGAGGGCCGAGATTGATTTGGCTGAGAGGATTTGGGTTAAGGATGGGAAGTTAGTGTATATGGAGAAATAGGGCGGTGGCTGAGATGGTAGAGAGCGTGAATAGAATCAAGATCTAATTCATCCTTGCTGTAACCTACGTATCTGCTCGTTCGAGAGACGGTCGCTGCAAGGCGTCTAACGCAGCGAAAATGCAAATTCCCTATTCCAAGCAGCCAAGACAATAGCCTACCTTACCTATGCTTTGCAAACGGAAGAAGCGATATCCCCCTGCCCTGCCCCTTTCTTGGCAAGTGTTGACTGCCTCCTTTAGTCATATAGTTTTCAGTTCTAGTTCCCAGCGGCCGCCATCTTACAAAAGCCCCAACAGCCAGAAAATCTTTGGTCAAACCAACTCGGGGGACGTCTCACCGAGCCTTACTTTTCGATGAGACTTGCCAAAACTTATTGGTCAAGAGGACGGAGGCCTGTCTCCTACCCCCCTGTCCTACCCCTGGTCTTGGCGCAAGGGTGTGGCGCTCGCAAAAACCTTGGACGAGCGCCGCCATCGTCATTTTGCACCACCAGCCGGGGCACCATCATCCTCATGTGCCTCAAGAGATGACGAAGTTGATGTTTTACATCTAAAAGCGTCTAGGAAATGTGATCGCCATTTCGACTTTTCCTGAACTGTGGAGCTGCTGCAAGCGCTGCAAGCCGCTGTCAGAAAAGAAACCTCATATCCCCGGATTTCGTAGCGCTACACCTGGGGACTGACAGATGCCTCCGCTGCTACGCTGCCCCGCTGTGGGATTGCTAGTATGTAATTAGGGTTTCGTGGTCCCGATGATAGCCATAGAGCGGGATGCCTCCAGCCAGCGGCGGATGGAAACGACCACGTCGTCATCCTTGTTTACTACAAGCCTCCCTACCCTTGCTCGTGCTTGTCACACAGCTTCCGCCCTCAGGATGCCCACGATGGCCTCAAAGGGATCGGCAGCCGTAAAGCTGGATGGCTCGTGGCCGTGACCAACGAGAACAATAGGTTCTAAGAACCCCTTGTCTGGGAATTTCAAAGTCCAATGAGAGCAGGATTCTCAGGAGCAGATCACTTGCCTTTCAGACTGTCTTCGCCGTTGCGGGGTGGCCGTCGCCTGAACGTTACCTTCTCGTGATCCTGGAGAAATCCCACAACCATGGCAGAGCCAGGATTTTATCGGGCCTACTCAAACCGACCTCGAATAAAATCCCCAGGCTGCCCCGTGTCCAGATATTTACTCCCCCTCCTCTAAACGTCATCGGGACTGCTGAGGTCTACTTCGAAGCCCAACTGAGAACCAAGATACTACAGCTGGCTGTTCACACCAACAACTTTCGAGATGGGTTATCAGGTCGGCAACGTTTACGTGTAAGCCAACGGATAGAGCACATCTCAGTCCTTACAGTTCTTAGAGAAATGCGATCAAGCCAACTTCGTTAAGGCCATGTGCTGACTTCAATCTTGGAACAGAATCGCTGCAGTGGCAGTAGTTGGAGGAGGTTTGTTTGGTTTTGATATCAGCTCTATGAGTGCTATCATCTCAACCAATCCCTACCTCTGCTACTTTAACCAGGGTCCTTACTATTGGGACAAAGATCACATCTGCTCAGGTCCAAGAGCTAGTGTACAAGGTAAATTACAACTCGCCAATTATATCCAGATGAAGATCTTTTCTGATAACTCGAGTTCAGGGGGTATTACTGCTTCTATGCCCGGTGGTTCTTGGCTGGGGGCTCTCATCTCTGGTTACGTCTCCGATATCTTGGGCAGAAGACGGGCGATTCAGGTTGGATCGGTGATCTGGTAAGGTTTTCGCCATAGATTGGCACTTTCGATCACTAAGTGGAATACAGGGTCATCGGTTCTATTATCGTCTGCGCATCTCAGAACATTGGCATGCTTGTCGTCGGTCGTTTCATCAATGGTCTATCCGTCGGTATTTGCTCAGCACAAGTGCCTGTATACATTACCGAAATCGCTCCCCCATCGAAGCGTGGAAGACTCGTCGGATGCCAACAATGTGAGTTCATCACCCTTCCGAGGCATATCAGCATACTGACATATAGACAAGGGGCGATCACCTGGGGTATTTTGATCATGTTCTACATCAGCTATGGCTGTTCTTTTATCAACGGCACAGGCGCTTTCCGTGTACCGTGGGGACTGCAGATGATCCCAGCTATCTTCCTGTTCATCGCAATGCTCTTCCTTCCTGAGTCTCCCAGATGGCTAGCCAAACAAGACCGATGGGAAGATGCTGTTGGCGTCCTCGCATTGGTGCATGCTAAAGGCGATGTCAACTCTCCATTCGTCGCCAAGGAAATGGCAGAGATCCGTGAAGTTGTCGAGTTCGAGCGTGCCAATTCCGACGTCACTTACTTCGAACTGTTTAAGCCAAAGATGATCAACAGAACTCACATCGGCGTTTTCACTCAAATTTGGTCTCAGCTAACTGGAATGAATGTCATGATGTGTAAGTTTCCATAATTCGGATTATTCGGAAATTAAAACTCACAAAAAACTTCCAGACTATATCACCTACGTCTTCACAATGGCCGGTCTGGGCAGCAATGTTCTCCTCCCGTCATCTGTTCAATTCGTCATTAACGTGGTAATGACCGTCCCGGCACTCCTCTATGTCGACCGATGGGGCCGTCGTCCTACACTGCTGGTTGGCGCTTTCCTTATGATGACTTGGCTGTTCGTCAACGCTGCTCTCTTCGCCCATTACGGAGTTAAGCCGAAGCCGAAGCAGTTCCCCTCAGCTGCAGAATCAACCGCCATCACCGGTCCACCAGCCAAGGCAGTCATCGCTTGCACCTATCTCTTCGTTGCATCTTACGCACCGACTTGGGGTCCAGTCTCCTGGATTTACCCACCAGAACTGTACCCGCTCCGTGTTAGAGGAAAAGCAGTCGCTCTCTCTACTTCAGCTAACTGGTGAGCAATGTGTCCAAAAGTCCTACTCTATAACATCTGCTGACTTCTCTTTCAGGGCTTTCAACTTCGCTCTTGCCTATTTCGTGCCACCGGCATTCGCCAATATCAGATGGGAAGTCTACATAGTCTTCGGCGTCTTCTGCGTTGCAATGTTCTTCCACGTGCTGTTCCTGTTCCCGGAAACTAGCCAGAAGCCCCTCGAAGAAGTTGAGGAGATCTTCGATGACACCACTCCAGGCAGCATCAAGTATATCGGCACTCCAGCTTGGAAGACCCATGTCGACACTCGCACGAGACGCATTGAGAGGGGTGAGATGGACTCCGAGGAGAAATTTGAGAGACAAGGAAGCCATGAGGAGCACGTCCCTACTGCTCCGGCTCCTACGAGAGACGATATCCCGAGAGCTGAAGTCACGGATAAGGAGGTTCCTGCGGCTAATTCCCCTTGATTAGTTGTGAGTGATGGGTAGGTATTCGGTGCTCGGATTCTTTGGGATGCAGATTGCTGATGCGGGAATTGACGCTGTGCTACGGCAAGCGAGATGCATAATGACTTTCATAATACCAAATTGACTTGATTGCGCGAAACTTACTTGCTCATGATATCTGCTTATGTGATGAAACGTTTGGAGTACTGTAATGATTTCTATGAAACCTTTTCTGCTCAAAGTGGCTTGGCGGGCCTGTATCTACTGCGTAGAGAAAGGTAAACAGCAAATATGCGGCCCCTTTCTTTAGCGAGCATCTCGGCTCCATGCACCGAACACCTGGCCAAACGTTCTCGATACTGATGAAAACAGCCCACAAACAAAGCTTTAGGCAGGCATTGACACTTGGTTTACAATTGGTCTGTAATGATAGAGCATATATCTTCCTGGCCGTCGCTCTACCTGAGCTCTCGGCAGAAGGACAGAAGTTCGGCTCTGCTTCAGCTTTGAAGGACGAGGAGGCCACACATCATACGAAATTTGGGTTGCATGCTTAGTTGCATATCAATTACTCGCAATGGTTGGCACTTCTCGTATTTGGATGAATGCAATATTTTAGAATGACGATGCAGCCTTTGAAAATACATCATTTTAGCCCTATTCGCGAGTGCAACTGTGCGTATGGAAAGAAGTCTTGCCGAGAAACCGTGTGAGGAAATCTTAACCCAAAAGAATTTAAAGCAAAGTGGAAGACAAAACAAAATAATGCAAGCACTCAATGACTCCCATCCATGATTTCCCCTATTCTCCACTTCATGCTGTCTTTAATGACCCAAAGCCATTCTCCCCAAGCCAGCCTCATCGCCATTCCACGCATCCTGATCACCCGGAAACTTCCCACTGTCCGCAAACTGCCAGAACGACTGATACGACCATCCCGCGGGCATAACACCCGGAGACGAAGACCAAGCAGCAAGAACAAGCGGGTAGTCCTCGCCGAATCCGGTGTTGCGTCCAGTGCAGGTATCCCACCAACTCGCAGTAGTGTAAATCATGGGATAGCGGGTGGTCTTGGCATGATATGCGTTTCCGAAATCGCGGATGAAGGTCACCATCTCGCTTTCCGAGATGCCCCAGCATTCTTCAGATCCGTTGGCTTCCAGATCGATCATGCCGGGCAGAGTCTTGCCGTCGCCGGACCAGCCGCCTCCGTGGGCAAGGAAGTACTCGGCTTGAGCGGTGCCAGAGCTCTTTCCTGGGTTGGCGAAGTGATACGCACCACGGATTAGGCCCACTCCGTAGGCTCCATTGTATTGCTGTGCGAAGTACTGGCTGGTATAGTCGGTGCCTTCTGTTGCCTGCGCAGTGAGTTAGGACTAGGTTGTAGAATTGGTTTTGACAGGGTTTACCTTGATGATGGCGAAGCTGGCGCCGTCAGCTTTCACTTGCTTCCAGTCGACGTCACCCTGCCATGAAGACACGTCTAAACCTTGTGGTTGAGATCTCTTGTTGAGGCTTGTAGGGCTTGCGTACGCGAGGGGGATGATGGATGCAGAGATCAAGGTTGAAAACTTCATGATGATATTGAGAAGAAGTATTAAGGTTGGCTTCTGATCTGAAAGATGGAAAAAACTTGCTTGCAGAGATTTGCCTGAAAATGTGTTGGTAGTTGCAAAGCTTCAGATGGTGACTCTGTTTGGCCTAGATGAAGCTCATGAAGAATTTGATGGACGGCAAAGAGCAGACTTTTCAACTCTTCTTATACTTTTCCTTCAGCTTGATTTCTCCCTCGTGCGATAACATGCACCTTCTATTTTTACCATTGTTGTCCGGATTTCCCAAATTATGTTCTCTGAATAGATTACGGGTTGCATCTGCTCGTGAAGACTGAGAGTATAAAGGTCCAGGCAATCAATGAATCCTTCGGGAAGCTCAAAATCCATCCCGTGTGACTGCTGTCAACCAAGCTCAAAAGCCACTGGATGGTGTTTACAATGATCAGCCTCATACGATTGTGTCGTTACACAGAAGCTTTCTTGAAACACTGGGTTCTAGCAAACAGTGTGGCTAATTAGGGGACTGTCTGCACGACATTCTATTTAAGCTTCCGCCCCTCAACATGGGTGGTACCAGATCGACCATCACTACTGCACCCCTTTAGAGGATATGCGACCTCTGATTGGTCGTATGTGGAGCGTTGGCGGATTCCGCTCCCAAGCGAGCATGACACAGCCTCAAGAATCCTCCCGAGTAGAGTGAGTACCTAGTCAGACCCCAAACTTTGAGTTCTTACTTCAAATTCATGGGGACAAGCATGCGAGGACAGAACGTGATCGGGTACGAGCATATGTTCTGAGAATTCTCCGTTGTATTTTGAGAACAGAAATCAATCAACGTGGTAAGAGGATCTTTAGCTCTCTCGTACAAGATTCCTTGGACGGA
>Ga0302140_10006343_pt1 | contig 14844 bp, 12 predicted proteins | sample I_Bog_E1_1_FD_202095 | JGI IMG/M metagenome (GOLD analysis project Ga0302140, IMG submission 202095) | Peat permafrost microbial communities from Stordalen Mire near Abisko, Sweden - I_Bog_E1_1 | ecosystem: Environmental > Terrestrial > Soil > Wetlands > Peat | place: Sweden: Abisko, Stordalen...
AAAGAACTGGAACACGAAACCGATCTTGCCGCGCCGCAGACCGGTGAGCGCGGCATCGCCCAGCCCGCTCGTAATTAAACCGGCAACTTCCACTTCGCCCGAAGTGGGAAAATCCATCGCGCCGCACAGGTTCAGCAGCGTCGTTTTCCCGCACCCGCTGCGACCCACCAGCGCCGTGATCCCGCCCGCCGCCAGTTCCAGCGAAACACCGCGCAGCGCTTCCACGCCGCCCTCGTAAGTCTTCCGGACATTGCGAATCCGTACAGCCGTTGTGCCCGTCACGCGATTTTTCTCTGGAAACAATTTACTTGCGCTCTGTTTTTAGTGTATTCTGGGGGTGCTCTGGTATAAATCCGCGCGTCATCGAGAAGAATGCTTGCCCCGCAAAACTCTCTTACACGCGACGATATGGAAACTCGCCGATTAGCAGCCGCAGGTGAACTGCTGAACGGTATCACTCAATCGCAGGTGGCGCGCCGGTATGGCGTCAGCCGCACAACTGCCTCCCGCTGGCACAGATCCATCGTGGTGAAAGGTGTCGACGGTATGCGCAAACGCCGCGCCACCGGTCGCCCCAGCCGTCTCACCGCGGATCAGGTGGACGTCATTCGCATCATGTATTGCGAAGGCGCTCAGGCCCACGGCTTCTCCACCGACCGCTGGACTACCGGCAAACTGGCCGAGGCCATCGAACGCCGCTTCGGTGTCCGCTACGATCAGGACCACGTTGGCCGCCTGATGCACAAATTCGGCCTCCGCGAACGCCGCTTCACCTATTCACCCGCACCCGTGTTTGTTATGGATTCTCCCGCCGAACACGCACAGGCCGTAGCAGTCGCCTGATCCAACGGCCCTCGCCGCCCGCAGGCTTCCTGCGGGCCTTAACAGAACTGTCTCCAGGCAGTCACCGGTTTTTCATGTCCCGGGGTTTATCATCGTGATTCCCTGGACCATGAAAAAACTCCTGCTGTTTCCCTTGCTGTGCCTGTTGGCCCTCGCTTCCGATCCGAAGCTCGCCGGCGGTCCTTACGTCGTCAACGTAACGTCGAAAACAGCCACCATCGCGTGGCTCGTCTCCGATAACGACGTCCTCGTGCAGCCTCCCGGCAACGCAACCGCGCTCCATTCGCCCGCCTTTCACGTAGAGAAGACCACGCTCACCGGCCTGACCCCAAACACCCGCTATGACTATGAAGTCCCCGGCGCACAGGGTGGTAAAGCATCGTTCAAAACCGCCGCAACCGGTCAGACGCCATTCCGCTTCGTCGCGTATGGCGATAACCGCACTCGCCCCGCCGTCCACCAGCGCATCGTCGATGGCATCGTCGCCCACGGCGTGCCGGATTTCGTTCTGCAAACCGGAGATCTGGTCGCCGATGGAGACGATAGCTCCCTCTGGACAACGTTTTTCAACATCGAAAAGGACCTGCTGCGCCAGACTGCCATCTTCCCCGCCCTCGGCAACCACGAACACAACAGCCGCGAATTCTACGACATCTTTCAGCGCGACAAACCCTATTACTCCTTCGATTGGGGCAACGCCCACTTCGCCGTCATCGACAGCGATATCGCCAATGTGTCAAAAATCGAGAGCGTGCGAACTGCCTTTTGGGAAGAACAGACTCACTGGCTCGAAGAGGATCTGAAAGCCCACCAGTCAGCCGACTATCGCTTCGTGGCGGCGCATCATCCGCCGTTCACCGCCGTAGCCAGCCGTCAGGGCGACAATCCGCACATCACAGCGCTAACGCCGATGCTGGATAAATACAACATCACCGCCTGCTTCTTCGGGCACGACCACAACTATCAGCATTACCTGAAAAACGGGATCCACTACCTCGTCTCCGGTGGTGGTGGAGCGCCGCTTTACGACGTGGATAAGCCGCCAGTCGGCATCACCGTTAAGGTTGCCAGCGTGGAAAACTTCGTGGCTGTCGGCGTAGAGGGCAAAACCGCCCACGTACAGGTCATCACGATCGACGGCAAGGTGCTCGACGAATTCGACCTGCACGCAACGGCAAAATAGCCAGGAAAATAGGTCAGCTAAACCAACTCAGCCCTGGCGCTGCAAATAACCGGTCGTCAGCGTCCGTGCCCAGCTCACCGGTACCTGGTGTTCGTTCTTCAGGTGCGCTACAACGTCGTTGGACCGCTTCTTCTCGGCATCAAACAGGTTGAGCACTTCAGTCCAGTGCGCGAGAGACTTGCCAGTCATCTCCACAACCTGCTCGTCACTCACTTCCCAATGGTCTGCGTTCAAGATATGGTTTTCCTTTTTGCGGGCCGTTTCGAATGCATCTTAAGTGTCTCACCCGCTCGACGTCCGGCCGCGAAGCCCTGCAATTTCAATCCGGATTCTCCCCGTATGTGTAATCTTCATGGTCGGCCTTCATCAACTCGATCCAGTGAGCGAGCGAATCGAACATTTGAGTCGACGGCCATTCGGCTGCATGTTCGCGTCTATGGCTCCACGTTAAGTGAACCACCGCATAGCGGATTCTTCCCGCATCTTCGAATTCAAACAGCACGTCGTCGCGGTTTTCCGCTCTCGCAAGCGCATTAGCCGACTTTCCAAAAAGCGGATGACCGGCGCCGGCCTCTCTGACCAACTCCGCCGCCACACCTTCCGGCAAATGCGCCTTCCTCCGCTCGCGAATCCTGCGTTTCACGCTTCCATATGATATGGTTTCCGCTATGAAGCTGGTCCTCTTCCTTTCCTTCGCCCTCGCAGCCTTCGCCCAACCAACCCAACAAATCGGCCTCCCCGCCAACCAACAAGGCGGCAAAATCAAAACCATCCCGCCCCCCGGCATCACCGTCCCCGACGCCGATCAGAAGGCCCTCCGCACCACCCTCACCCGCCTCACCGCGCGCCTGGACGCCCTCAAAGGCAACCCGCGCCTGCCCGACATCCAGATCTTCACCAAAGCCGTCACCTACGCGCTCGATGGCAACGAATTCTTCACGCCCGAAGAAATCTTCAAAGCCAAAGAACTCCTCCGCATAGCGAGCGAACGCGCCGACCAGCTCTCGCACGGCGACGCTCCCTGGACCCGCGCCAACGGCCTCGTCGTCCGCGGCTACGTTTCGAAAATCGATGGCAGCGTGCAGCCCTACGGCCTCGTCGTGCCGCCCTCTTATCAGCCCGAACGCGCGCACAACTGGCGCGTCGACGCCTGGTTCCACGGTCGCAGCGAGACCCTCAGCGAGATCAACTTCCTCTGGGACCGCCTGCGCAATCCCGGCGACTTTCAGCCGCGCGACACCATCGTGCTCCATCTCTACGGCCGCTACTGCAACGCCAGCACCTTCGCCGGCGAAGTGGATCTGTTCGAAGCGCTCGCCGACGTGAAGAAAAATTATCAGGTGGATGACAACCGCATCTTCGACCGCGGCTTCAGCATGGGCGGCGCTTCCGCCTGGCACATCGGCGCGCACTACGGCACTTACTTCGCGGCCGCAGCGCCCGGCGCCGGCTTCACCGAAACCATGGAATACTCCGGCCAGGCGCAGAAAGGCATCAAACTCACCTGGTTTGAAGACAAGCTGCAGCACCTCACCACCGCCACCGATTACGCCGCCAATTTCTTCAACGTGCCCGTCATCGCCTATAACGGCGACAAAGACCCGCAGGCCCAGGCCGCCGACATCATGGCCCGCAACATGGCGCACGAAGGCCTCACCCTCGCCCGCGTCATCGGCCTCGATATCGGCCACGCCTACACGCCCGCCGCGAAAATTCAGCTCGACGCCATGATGGACGCCATCGCGCAAAAAGGCCGCGACCAGTGGCCGCACGAAGTCCGCTTCACCACGTGGACGCTGAAATACAACCGCATGCGCTGGGTCGTCGTCGATGGCCTCGAAAAGCACTGGGACCGCGCCCGCGTCGACGCCATCATCCAGAACGATCGCACCGTCCAGGCCACCACGTCCAACGTCTCGGCCGTCAGCTTTGAGCTGGGAGTGGGCGCAGGCCTCCTGAATCGGGCCGCAAAAATCGCTATCGTCATCGACGGCCAGACCGTCGCCGGACCCGGCCCGCTCAGCGATGGCTCCTGGACCGCCCACCTCCGCAAAACCGCCGCGAAATGGGCCCTGGCCGATGACGATTCGAACGTTCTCCGCAAACGCCACGACCTCCAGGGCCCCATCGACGACGCCTTTATGGACAGCTTCCTCATGGTGAATCCCACCGGCACGCCCATCAACGACGCGGTTGGCAATTGGACGAAATCCGAACAAGCGCACGCCATCCACCTCTGGCGCACGCAGATGCGCGGCGACGCGCCGGTGAAAGACGATACCGCCGTGACCGACGCCGATATCGCATCGAGCAACCTGATCCTCTGGGGCGACCCGCACAGCAACAAAGTGCTCGCCCGTATCATCGATAAACTGCCGGTGCAGTGGTCCGCGGACGGAGTCGCGCTCGGCGCACGCAAATTCGCCGCAGCGACCAACGCGCTGATCATGATCTACCCGAATCCGCTCAATCCGAATAAGTATGTGGTGATCAACTCCGGCAACACCTTCCGCGAATACGCGCAATCCACGAATTCATTTCAGGTAGCCTACCTGCCCGATTACGCCGTCGTGGATCTGACCACCCCACCCGACGCCCGCTGGCCCGGCAAAATCGCCGCCGCCGGCTTCTTCGGCGAAACCTGGCAACTGCAAGCTAACGACGGCCGGTAAGCGCGCATTCAATCCCCGATAGGCTCGCACCGTAATTCGAAGATCCCGGTCAATTGCGCCTTGCTCAGGACTCCCGCCGCGGCCGATAGAACCAGCTCGGCATATTCGTCTTCGCCGAACGTGGGGTTCCAGTCGTTCATCCACAGAAAAGTGACGGCCGCATTAGCTCCCACACGCTTATTGCCGTCGACGAAAGCGTGATTCTGACAAAGGTGGAACAAGTAAGCTGCTGCCGTGGCCGGGATAGTGGAGTGCAAATACTGGCCTCCGAACGTCGCCTGTGGCGTCGCCACCGCGGATTCAAGCCCGGCGGCATCACGCAGGCCATAAGATCCTCCGTAACGCTCAATCTGTTGCTCGTGGAAAAACTTCGTCCAGCGTGAGGAATTCTGGGTCCATGATATGGTTCTTGCCTGCATGTGCTGTGTGCATACATGGTTATGCCCTCGTCACGCTAAAAATAGGGGTGCGGGAGTGATTTACCGCGCCAGTTTCTGAAATGCTTTACCGTAGCGCTGATGCGCCAGTTCCTGCGCGGCCTCGAACTTCGTCCTCCGGGCGGATGGTTTCGCGGGTGAGACGGTCAGCGTCTTACCGTCCGTGCTGATCTCCAGCGGCGTATCGATATCGATATTCAAAAGCTCAAGAATAGGCCGATCGATTACCAGCGCAAAACTGTTTCCGTGTTTGGTGAGCTTCTTAACCATGGCGAATTCCGTATATCCAATGTATCACTGAGCCAAAACCTCATGACCGAATTTGTACCCTAAAGTACCGATTTCCGCCCTTGCGAAGAATCGAAATCACCCAGTTGCGTCTATTCTTAATAGCAATAAACTAATATGCGCATCCTGAGATCGACCGGCTTAGTTGTCGCATTCGCCGCCACGGCCACGCCGCAGGTCATCAAATCCGCCTCGGTTTCCAGCACCTCCGCAATCCTCGCCATCGACATGCTCCCCCCGATGCGACTCAGAATGCCCGCATCGGAACCGCCTCGCACCGGAGCCCCCTGCTTCGCGCGCGAAGCCTCCACTCAGTACAGACCAATCCCGATGGCACAAAAGGCCCCGTCGCCGGTCCCATCCGTTACGTCGATCAGGAAACCGTCACTTATCGTGATTCCCTGGGCCGCGTCCGCAACGATCGCCCAGCCGCCGCCCGGCTATAAGATAGAGGACGAAACCAGCCCATTCACGATCCAGATCCCGCGTTGAAACACAATGACCCGGAACCCCATCCTCGTCGCAATTCTCTGCGCCCAGGCCACCTTCGCCCAGCCACCAAACACCGCCAGCCTCACAGGCCGCGTCACAGACACCGCCGGTAAACCCATCGCCAAAGCCACCCTCCTGCTCGTAGGCGGTGGCCGCGGACCCGGCGGTATCCCAAACGCTCAGCCTTACCGCGCCACCACTGCCGCCGACGGCGCCTACTCTTTCACTGACCTTCAGCCCGGCGCATACAACCTCCAGGCCTGGCGCGCCGGCTACGCAACCGGACTCCTCGGCGCCGAAAGTTTCTATGAACTCACCGGCTCCCTGCGCCTCGCCGCCAGCCAAAAAATGACAGGCGTGAACTTCGCTCTCGCGCCCGCCGCCACCATCTCCGGCAGAATCACCGACGCATCCGGCAATCCTGTCGCAGACGCCCAACTCGGCCTCTGGCGTCACTACCTGACCTCCGATGGCACCTATCAAACGACTCGCGTCAACCAGATCTCCGGCCCGGCAAACGCCGACGCAATTACCGACAACGACGGCAAATATTCCATTGAAAATGTCGCGCCCGGCACTGACTACCTGAGCGCCGGTCTCGTGAGTGGCGTTCCGGGCGTCCTCAGTCTCCTGAGCCTTCAGGGACTCGGTGTGACTCGGTTCCAATACTCGCAAACGCAACCCGAAGCCTGGGCCACCACCTGGTTCCCCCACGCCATCGACGGCGCATCCGCATCGCCAATAGAAATCGCAGCAGGCCGCGTCATCACTGTCGATATTCAGCTTCGCAAAACACCGGTCTATCTGGTCAAAGGTCAGCTTGTCGAAGCGCCGCCCACTCTGACGCGGGAACAAGGCAGGCTGATCGCGTCGGCTCCAGGTCCGCCGCTCGATCAGCTCCGTATCGGCCTTCTGACCGCGCAAGGCCAGCCCATCACCTCGGTCACTGCGATCAACCGAAGAAACGGATCCTTCCTCGTCAACGGCGTACCTCCCGGTGAATACTATCTGCGCGCCATCGCGCCCGGTTCGGGAAGCCCCACCACCGTGGGCAGCCAGAAAATCACCGTCGTGGACCGGGACATCGACGTCGTATTCAACCTGCCCGCGCCCGTAGAAATCCACGGCACGCTGACCAGCAACGCCCCGCTTCCGCCCAGTATCATTCTGCAGTTCACACCTGCGGAATTCCCGGCGGCCAACTCGATCTCTGTGCCGCTCGGCAGCGACGGCGCGTTCACCATGCCTGGCTTCATGCCCGGCGAGTATCGCGTCAAAGCCTGGGCACCCCGCGGAAACTACCTCAAATCGATAAACATAAACGGCGCCGAAGTGGCAACCAATTCCGCCGTCGCTCTCGCCAGCGGTCCCGCCACCCTGCAAATTGCACTCGGCTCGCCCACCGGCTCCATCCACGCCAATATTCGGCCCGATGCCACTGGCGCAATCGCCCGCTACGTCACCGTCGTTCCCGTCGCGCCCCTCCCCGGCATCGATTGGCGCGTAACCTGGTTCGCTCCGCCGGATGAATTGAAGGATCTTCCCCCCGGCGCCTACCGTCTCTATGCGATCGACGCAGCCGATCCGTCCGCCATCCCCGCCGACGCCCTGAAAGGCTACGATAATCAAAGCGTAACCGTGACAATCGCCGCCGGCGACCCCGTCACCACAACGCTCCGCACCATCAGGATGCGCGTCAAATGAAACGCCTGCCCCTGCTTCTCTTTGGTGCAATCTGTGCTCTGGCCCAGCAGCGGGAAGGCGCCACCATATCCGGCCGCGTCACCGACACCGCCGGCAAACCGATCGTTGGCGCAACCCTCCAGCTTTCCGCAAACTTCCAGACGCGCAGCGGTCCCCGGCCACAGCCCTACACCGCAGTGACGTCGAGTGACGGTGCCTATTCTTTCCCGGGCTTTGATGATCCCGGCAACTATACGCTCAAAGCGATTCGTGCCGGCTATGTCCCCGCCGAAACACCGGACAGCTTTCGTCTCAACCCCGGCGACCATCTCGCCAACATCAATCTGGTTCTCACGCCAGCCAGTTCCATCTCAGGCAAAGTCACGGACGAAAACGGCGACCCCATCTACGGCGTCGTGCTCCAGCTCTGGCGTCGCATGCGTTCTCCGGATGGCAACACTCGCCTCATCCCCGAGCAACCCAACGCCACCACAGACAATTCCGGCCAATACAAAATCCTGAACGTAGAGCCAGGCACGCTCTACATCAGCGCCAACGGCCGCAACAGCGGAACCGCCGAGACACAACTCTTCGATATCGCCGGCCTGCGCGTCTATCAGCCGAACAACCCGATCTTTAGTGCACCGCCCCGCCCCGGTCGGCGCCCGCAAGCCTACCTCACTACGTGGTTTCACGCTCCCGTCCAGCTCGCTTCGGGCAGCGTCACTTCCGGCATCGATATTCAACTCCACAAAACGTCGCTCTATCGCATCAGCGGCAAAGTGATCGATGCCCCTGGCCCCGCGCATCTCCGGGTCGTGACCAGCGCAGGGCAAGACATGAATACCGGCCAGCCCGAAAACATCGCTCCAAACGGCGCTTTCGAACAAAATGGACTCGCTCCCGGCGATTACTACCTCGCCGTCTCCGGCGCCACAATGGATACCCTCGGCCTCTTCGGCATCCAAAAGTTCACCATCGCCGATCAAGACATCGACTCTCTCGACGTGCCCCTGTCGTCCCCCGCCGTAATTCACGGCGTCCTCAACATCGATGGCAAACCACCCACCCAGCCGCTCACCGTCTCAATCGCTGGCGTCGATGGCCCGCAAAATCTCTACGGCTTCCAGCAATCGAAAGTCGAGAGCGACGGCTCTTTCATAATTCCGCGCGCCATCCCCGGTCCATCGCATGTCAACGCGGCCCCGCAAGGGACATACCTCACTTCGGTTCTTCTCAACGGAACCGAAGTTGGCGATACCCCCTTCACCCTGCCGATCGGCCCTTCCACGCTGCAAATCTCATTTACCGCGGGCACCGGCCAGGTCCGCGCAAACGTCCGGCCGAACGCCCAGGGATTCACTGCGAAGTTCGTCGTAATCGTGCCCGAACCCAACACCCCCGGCGTAACCTGGCGCTACCGGCAATTGGGCACCCCGGGCAACGGCGTCTTCTTCGTTAGCCAGCTGCCCCCCGGCACCTACCGCCTCTATGCCATGGAACAAGCCGACCAGGACACCTTCGATCCCGATACCCTGAAGCAGTATGAAAGCCAAAGCGTCAAAGTGTCAGTCACCGGCAGCGAGCCGGTCTTAACCACACCGACAACAATCTCTCAGTAATACTCGTGGGCAGACCAATCACGTGCAGGCTCTAATCCCCCAAAGCGAAAGCCACCACATTCCCGCCCGCAATCACCGCCAGATATTCCTTCCCATCGAACATATAAGCCATCGGCGATGCCTTCCAGTTCTGATTCCCGTTAAAGCTCCACAGCAACTTTCCCGTCGCAGCGTCGGCCGCCGCAAACTCACCGCTCTCCTCCCCGAAAAACACCAGCCCGGTAACCGTCGAGATCGTCCCGCCCCACCCATTCGCGCCCGCCGCCTCCGGCAACTCCCACCTGATCGCGCCCGTATTGATATCCACCGCACGCAGTATATGCTCCGGCGTCCCGCCCTGCGCCATCCGCATCACCCCGCCCAAATAATTCTTCCCCGCCGTCCATTCATCCGGACCCTTCGTATAAACGCTGCACTTCTCGAACGTCTGGAAATAAAACAGCCCCGTCGCCGGAATAAACGAAGGTGAATAGAAATTCGTAGCGCCATCCTGCGACGGACAAACCCGCGTCCCCGCCGTAGTATTCTCCTGCCCCGTCAAAATCGGACGCCCATCCGCTCCAATCCCGCTCGCCCAAGTCAGCTCTTTCAAAAACTGTTTCGCCAGCAGCACCTTGCCGTTCGTCCGGTCGAGCACATAAAAAAATCCGTTGCGATCCGCATGCAGCACCAGCTTGCGCGGCTGCCCCTGAAAATTCGCATCCACCAATACCGGAATCTCCGTCGCATCCCAGTCGGAAGTATCGTGCGGCGTGAACTGGTAATACCATTTCAGCCTGCCCGTCTTCGCATCGAGCGCCAGCAGGCAATCCGTATAAAGATTGTCGCCCTTCCGATCGTCGCCGTTATATTCCTTCGCCGGATTCCCCGTCGGCCAGAACAGCGTGTCCGTCGCCGCATCGTAAGTCCCCGTAATCCACGTCGGGCCGCCGCCATGTTCGATGTCCTTGCCCTGCCACGTCTCCGATCCCGGGTCGCCCGCTTTCGGAACCGTCCAGAACCGCCACACTTCCTTGCCTGTCGCCTGCTCATACGCCGCCAGAAATCCGCGCGTCCCCGCTTCCCCGCCCGTAATCCCGCCAATCACCAGATTCCCCACCGCCAGCGGCGCACCCGTCGCACCGTAATTCTGATGCCAGTCCGCCATTTCCGTATCCCAAACCTGTTCGCCCGTATAACGATTCAGCGCCACCAGATGCGCGTTGTCCGTCACAATGAACACGCGATCCCCCGCCACGCCCACACCGCGATTCGAACTCGCCCCCATCACACCCTGCGTCGTCGGCCGATTCCACTGCCATAAAAACCGCCCCGACCCCGCATCGAGCGCAATGCACGTATTCACGTTCGTCACATACATCACCCCGCCCACCACCTGCGGCGTATCCTGTAAACCCTGCGCATTGCGCATCGTATAAACCCACCGTGCGCCCAGATTCTTCACGTTGTCCTTCGTGATCTGCGTCATCGTCGTATAACGATTCCCGCTCATATCGCCGTGAAACGTCGGCCAGTCCACCGTCGACGTGACCTCGCGAAACTGATTCCCCACGCGCCGCAGCAAATGCAGCTTGCCATCGTCCGTGCGCATCTGATGATCTTCCAGACCGTTCGCCACCGCCGCGCCATCCAGCTTCGTGCCGTCGGTCAGCGTGATCGTCTCGCGAAGCTCCGGCCGCCGAAACGTCCTGACAACCGGCTGCAGCGTCCGCAGATAAGTCGTGAGGTCCGCCAGTTCCGCGTCCGGAAGCTGCGCCACCGTAAACGCCGGCATCCCCGCCGGCAATCCCCCGCGCACCACCGTCGCAATCGACTGGTTATCCCGCGCCGCCGTCCTGTTATAAATCGCCGGCCCGCGATCCGTGCCATGCCCGTCGCCCCCATGGCAAATCGCGCACCGGGCCTCAAAAGACCTCTGCCCCGCGCTCTTATCCTGAGCCTGCGCCACAACACTCAAAACCACAGCCAGAAAGATGACTCTCATAGGGATTCGGACCGAGTATACACCGGCTCGCCACGCTACAGCCGTACCCGCGGCGGGACAATACAACCAGTGCAGCCGCATACCCCCGGCCAAACAAGCCCTACATCAACAAAGCTGCTGGGAACCCCGCGCTACGCCGTCTTCTGGATCTCCAGCCTTCTGTCGAACATCGGCACCTGGATGCAATCCGTGGCCGCCCTGGCTCGTCCTGAGCCTCGGAGGTTCCGCCGTTCTCGTCGGCCTCGACGCCTTCGCCATGAACGCGCCCCTCTGGATCCTCGCAGCTTCCGCATATTCCCCAGGCTCGTGCATAATGTCGCGGGCATCCCCGGCAGTCGCAGTCTCGTACAAAGTGCTGGAGTGCCGTATTTGTTCGCACATTATCCCGGCGGAAACAGGCGGAAATAGGCGATATCGTCGTTGACATACCTCGAGCTGAGCCGATAAACTCGGGAATCGGCATTTTCCCGTATGGCGATACGGCACCCAAACTTACGGAGGGCGTATTTTGCGACGAAACAAGAGAAGCATTCTCGCCAGGAAACGGACAGCCGCACTTTCGGTGTTATTGACTGCCCTTTCCGTTAGCGGCAGCGCGGCTACATGGACTAAGCTGACGAACCCCACGCTCGATGGAGGGCAGGCGTATCAAATGCACCTGCTAACAGACGGGACCGTGATGATACAGAACGGTACCAGCCAGAACTGGATGAGGCTCGCGCCCGATGCCAACGGCAGCTACATAAATGGTAACTGGACAAGTAATCCCATCAGTCCAATGAGCACGAGACGTTTCTCCTTCCCGTCGGAGCTTCTTCCCAGCGGGAAATTGTGGGTACTCGGCGGGGAGGATTACGGTCCAAACGGTGACGCAGTCTGGACACCCACCGGGGAGATATGGGATCCGGTTGCGAATTCATGGTCGCCGATCGCCACATTTCCACCGCAGGCCTGTTTCGGCATCACCTTCAACGTGACGGGAGACACCACCAGCGGGTCTCCTGTGATCGCGAATATCCCCACCGTCGTGACACCAGGTTTTGTGGTTGGCTGGACTGTGAACGGCCCGGGTATTCCAGCCGGCGCGACAATTGTGAGCATAGATTCAACGAGCCAGATTCATATTTCAATAAACGCGACAGCCACGCAAACCGGAGCTGCGCTCCAGTTCTCCGGCACGCCCGTCTCTTGTTTTGGCGATGTCCCCACCGCGCTTCTGGAGGGGGGCAGGATTCTGGCCGGAAGCCTCGTGAGTGGCGCCAGTTACCTGTACGACATCGCAACCGACTCCTGGACTTTCGCCGCGAACAAGGTGTATTACGATTCAAGCGATGAGGAGGGCTGGGCACGGCTGGCCGATGGCAGGATTCTGACATACGATCTTGGCCAGAGCGTTAACTCCGGGCAAAGCTACGCGGAGGTGTACGATCCCGTGGCGAACACCTGGTCGAGTATCAGTCCGGCTGACGGTACCGCGAAAGGTACCTTACCCCTGCTGAGCAGTGCCGCCGTCGATTATGAACTGGGTCCCTCGCTGCGGTTGCTGGACGGGCGTATTTTCCTCATCGGAGCGACCGGCCACACCGCACTTTATACGCCGTCATCCAATACCTGGGCCGCGGGACCCGACATCATAGGTACCCTCAACGGCCAGCCGGCGCTTTTCGGCGCGGACGACGCTCCGGCCGCCATTATGCCGAACGGGCATGTCCTGCTGGCTGCGGATGCGGGACCCACGCTCGGAGAGTACAGTCCGCCAACGCAGCTCTTCGATTTCAATCCCGTCGCCAACACAATTTCCGCGATCTCCCCGGCTCTGATGGATCCGTTCCTCAATACCAATGCGTATCAGATGAGCATGCTGGCGCTTCCCACGGGCCAGCTTCTGTTCTCCGACGGCTCGTATCAGTTGTGGGTGTATACGCCGGACGGGACGGCCAGCCCCGCTTACCAGCCCGTCTCCACGAACTTCGTCTACAACGGGCACGGCGTGTTCACGCTGACGGGTAAACAGCTCACGGGTCAGTCCGCGGGCGCCGCTTATGGAGACGACGCTGAGATGGATGAGAACTATCCTGTTGTCCGGCTCGTCGCTTCGACCGGTAAGATCTATTATTGCCGAACCACGAACTGGAGTTCGGTGGGAGTCGCGACCGGCTCGGAAGTTGAGACCGTGAACGTGACTTTGAATCCCGCCGTGACTCCGGGAAATTACGCGCTTATCACAAGTGCGGCCGGAATTTCATCGTTCCCTGTCGTCGTAAACATCACGCAGGCCGAAGTAAACGGCCAATAGATTGTATCGGACTCAGCCGATTTCCCGGAGGATTTATGATGACGAGTTTCAGAGCGTTGGCAGCCGTTGGATTTGGCGCTTTAGTCCTGCTGCCCTCAGGTGCCCTGGCAAGCATTTATAGCAATTTCGGGCCTGGCCAAAGCTATGGCGCCTCGGTGGGCGATTCCGTGGGTAATTACTTCGACGGAAACAACTACGCGGAGGGCTCTCTGTTCACCCCGACGGCAACCGCCACGTTCGGATCCCTGCAAATCGCCCTGAGCTGCGCCTTCCTCTGTCCGGATACATTCACCGTCGCCCTCGATCGGGACAATGGAGATCAGCCTGGTGCGGCGATCGAAAGTTTCGTCGTTTCGGGGGCCGTGCTGGGAACATTCGGCGACGCCAATTCTCCGCTCGTCCTTGATTCGGTTTTGCAACCAACGCTGACGGCGGGAACACAATACTGGTTAACCGTCGCAAACGCGTCGGGCAACGATTCGATTGAGTGGAACCTCAACACAACCGGCGACACCTCCGATCAGGCGATTTCGACCGATGGGGGGACGACCTGGTTTTCGCCATCGGGCCAAACGCCCGGCGCGTATGAAGTCGATAGCTCGGCACTGGTCACGCCTGAACCGGGATCGACCGGGCTGCTCATCGTCGGACTGTCGTTTCTATTCCTCATGCGGAGATTCGCGTCGCGTCGAACCGAACGCCACCTCCATGGGAAGCAGGAGCATTTACTTCCGGTCCGCGCTGGGTAATTTTGTAGCGTGAGGCCCTGATCGCCCTCGGAGCCGTACCGGCAAGTTCCGGATCTTTGGTTTCCCCTGCCACTGGAACCCAAACGCGCGTCGTTGATCCCCAACTACGCCATTCACAACAAACTGAAAACTCTATTCCCCCTGTTTTCATAACCTTAAAAAATCCCGCCCCTCCCCACCCCCGCCCCGCCTGCTAAATTCCGGTCATGAATGCACCACTAACCTCCGAAACCCTCGCCACCCACTCCCTCGTAGCCGATCTCCAGCACCAGGTCGCCGCCCTCAACCTCAAATCCAAAAAAGGCCCCGCCACCCCCGAAGCCAAACAGCGCGTCAAATACAACGCCCTCCGCCACGGTTTCACCGGCCAGGTCCTCATCATGACCCCCGAAGAACGCGAAAAATTCGACGCCTTCCTCCACGGCATGATGTCCGACCTCGCCCCCGTCGGCACCCACGAAACCTTCCTCGCCAACTCCATCGCCGAAGAAGCCTGGCGTCTCAACCAAATCCGCGCCCGCTGCGCCAACCTCTCCGCCGTAGGCGATCTCGATGGCGCCGGAGACCTATACCGCCCCATGGAAAACCAGAATCC
>Ga0302140_10006347_pt1 | contig 14840 bp, 7 predicted proteins | sample I_Bog_E1_1_FD_202095 | JGI IMG/M metagenome (GOLD analysis project Ga0302140, IMG submission 202095) | Peat permafrost microbial communities from Stordalen Mire near Abisko, Sweden - I_Bog_E1_1 | ecosystem: Environmental > Terrestrial > Soil > Wetlands > Peat | place: Sweden: Abisko, Stordalen...
CGCCATCAGCTTACTGAGCGCGAGCGTGAGCACGATTCCTGCCAGGACACCGCTGCCCACACTGGCAACCGTAGATCGAAAGACAATGGCAAGCACATGTGTACGCTGCGCTCCGAGCGCCATGCGGATGCCGAACTCATTGGTACGCTGGACAACTGCATACGAGACCACGCTATAGAGACCCACGGCAGACATGGCGAGCGCCAATGCAGCAAATGCGCCGAAGAGCCAGGTAAGCAGGCGGCCGCGAGCCCATTCCGGCTGATCCTGAATCCAGTGCTCCAAATCTTGAGTACCGCTGTTGGTCTGCTGATCGTGGTCGATTGAGTTGACTTTCGCGCTGACAGCATGGAGCAGTGTGAGCGGAGACACTTCAGAGCGGACCAGTATCTGCGTACCCATGCGCAGGCCGAGGGTGTAAGGGACAAAAGCTTCGGGCAGAATGGGTTTCGCCAGTCCGTCGTCGAGCTTATCTTGAATGATCCCGACAATCAGCAGGTTTCCGTTAGCGCCTGTGGCCGCCAGATTGAATGGAGGTTCGTCGCGCATTTCGGGAAATTTGATGGATTGCCCAATTGCGTCGCCATTGGGGAAGTACCGCTTGGCGAGCGTTTGATTGATGACGACCACCGGGGCCGCATTGTGATTCTCGGTCTGATCCCATATACGGCCTTGCGCCATGAGAATTCGCAGTGCTGGGAAATACTCCGGACTGACGAAGTTCAACCGCGACGGCTGTTCAGTTCCGGAAGGCCTTCCGGCTATCTCAAAATGTGTCTGGTTGCCATTGGACGGCGGCGTCGCGTTTGTGGAGATGGCCGTCATGGTGACGCCGGGGACTTCGGCAGCCGCGGAGCGAAGCCGTTCGAAATAGGCGACTCGCTCTGGCCATGTTTTATAGGTGCCCTCGTGGACGGGAATGCCGACGGACATGATGTTATGTGGATCGTAGCCGAGGTTCATGTGCAACATGCGCAGGAAGGCTTCGATTGCGACTCCCGCAGTGGTGAGCATGAGCAGCGTGAGAGCGAGCTGCCCGGCGATCAATGTGCCGTGGAACCTGCGCCCACTGACGCCGCCAGCCACCTTGCGCGTGGCCGCCTGCATGATCTGGCTGACGTTGGGCTTTGAAACCTGGATCGCGGGCCAGAGGCCAAACAGAATCCCCGTGGCGACCGCGACGGCAATGCAGAAGAGCAACACGGGAAGATTAATGCGGATAGCCGCCTCGTGCGGGAAGGAATTCTGGGGCAGGTTGGCAACGATCAGGTCCAGCGACCGGTACGCGATGAACAGGCCCAGCGCTGCGCCTGTAAGCGAAATCAGTAGAGACTCGGTGAGCAGTTGGCGGACGATCCGAGCGCGGCTTGCTCCGATTGCCGAGCGCACCGCGAATTCGTGATTGCGCGAGGTGGCGCGGGCCAAAAGAAGGATTGACACGTTGCCGCAGCCAATCAGAAGCAGCATGGAAACTGCGCCGAAGAGGAGGTATGGAATTCCTCCGAGATTTTGAAGAAAGTCGTCGTTAAAGCCACGAAGCTTGAGATGAAACGGAACGGTCGGGAAGTGCTTTGGAGTCTCCTTGGCGAATTGGTGAATGAGTGGGTCGAGTTGCGACTGAGCCGCGGCTTTGGAGATGCCGGGCTTCAAGCGGACGCCAACATAGAAGCTGTGGCTCAGATCCTGCGTGATTTTTTGTGGGACATACACATCGGCGTCATCCCAGGTAAACCGGGGAGCTGCAACACCCACGATCGTGTAATTCTTGCGGACCATCTGAATGGTCTTGCCGAGCACACTGCGGTCAGAGCCGTAATGGCGCTGCCAGAATTTGTATCCGAGTACGACCACGGGTTGCGGATCCTGGCCGTCAATTGCGTCCGAGGGTCGCAATCCGCGGCCAAGCGCCGCAGGGACGCCGAAGTATTCAAATGCATTTGAGCTGAAGTAGTCGGCCTGAACGTCCTCCGGCAGGTCGGCTCCGGTGACTGTGAGGTTCCATTCATCGGCTAGAAAGGCGTCATCGACGACGGGAGATTTGCGGATCTGTTGCCACTGACCGGCCGTGAGCCCCATACCGTTGGGTTCGCCCTTGCCGGTGTCGAGGCGCACATGCACCATGCGATCCGCAGCCTTATAAGGATATGGATCGATGAGGAACCCGTAGACCACGCTGAAGACAGCCGTGGTGGCTCCGATGCCGAGAGCCAGTGAAAGGACGGCCGTGAGTGTGAATCCGGGCAATTTGACCAGTTGCCGGATACCGTAGCGGAGGTCCTGAAACAGAGTCTGCATGGCCGCTCCTTTGTTTGCAAGGATGGATCGATGGGGATGGATTGCCAAGGGAGGCAATCCCAATCAGAGAATGAGCAAGCCGGTTGCCATCCTCTCCACGTCTAAGTAATTGAATCCAATGACAGAAATGGGAAGTCATCCCCAGCAGGTGTCCATTCCCGCATTCTCCTGTTCGATTTTGGACAGGGAGCGATGAATCGGGTGACCGCAGCTTCAACCCCGAACGCGGCGTGACCCAAATCACGCTATACTCAGGATTATTATGGCGACCGAGAAAACCTTCTATCTTGAGACCTTCGGCTGCCAGATGAATGCTCATGACTCCGAAAAGGTGATTGGCACATTGCAGCATGAGGGCTACCGGCAGGTTGAGAACGAGGAAGACGCTGGCCTGATCCTTTACAACACCTGTTCCATCCGAGACAAAGCCGAGCAAAAAGTTTTTAACCGTCTGAACGACTACAAAAAGCTGCACAAGGCCGGGAAGCGCTTTGGCGTGCTGGGATGCGTGGCGCAGCAGGAAGGCGAAAAGATCTTTGAGCGGGCACCTTATGTCTCGCTTGTCTCAGGATCCGCCTCCTATCGCAAACTGCCCGAGATGCTAGTCAGGCTGGAAGCCGGTGAAAACCGGATCACCGGGCTCGATGACCGGCAGACCGACGAGACCTTCGAGACCGAGTTCACCGCACGGCAGAACCAGTTCCGCGGATACATCACCATTATTGAGGGCTGCGACAAGTTCTGCTCCTACTGCGTGGTGCCCTACACGCGAGGCAAGGAACGCAGCCGAGGATCTGATTCTGTTTTGACGGAGGCTCGCCGGATCGCCGATCAAGGCTACACAGAGATTCAGCTCCTGGGCCAGAACGTGAACAGCTATCGGGATCCGGAAGGGAAGCGCAGCTTCGCGGAGTTGCTGGCTGCCGTTGGCGAGGTTGGAGGGATTAGGCGCGTTCGCTTTACGACCAGCCATCCGCGGGATTTCACGCGCGACATTGTGGATGCGATCGACTCGGTTCCAACGCTTTGCGACCATGTCCATTTGCCGGTTCAATCCGGGTCGGCGCGCGTGCTGAGACAGATGGCACGCGAGTACACTCCGGAGTGGTACCTGGAGCGGATCAGTTGGATCAAGAGCGCACGGCGGCCCATTTCGCTTTCGACTGATATTATTGTGGGTTTCCCGGGCGAGACCGGGGACGATTTCATTCAGACAATGGATCTTCTGGCGGAAGTCGAGTACGATTGCGTGTTTGGGTTCAAATATTCATCGCGTCCAAATACACCGGCGTTGACAATGATCGATTCCATTTCCGAGACGGAAAAGGCCAAGCGGCTTCAAGTGTTGCTTGACCGGCAGCGGGAGATTCAACGAGTCAATTATTCCAAGCACTTGGGGCAAATAATGGAAGTGATGGTCGAGGGCCAAAATCCTGCGCGCGGACAGGTGACTGGCCGAAGCAGCCAGAACAAGCCAGTGAACTTTACCTGCAACCAACCAATTGCTCCCGCTCCCGGCAGTTACCTTCAGGTAAGAATCACCGACACGCATCCAAATAGTTTGGTTGGGGAATCCGTCTAAACAAGTTAAGCTGGCAAAGGAAAGGGAAACCATGGATATTGAGGTGCGGATACGAGGTCTGATGATGGATCCGTCGACCAACATGCCCATCGTGGTGCTCAAAGACGTTGCCTCAGAGACGGTGATGCCCATCTGGGTCGGCAACTTTGAAGCAAACGCCATATTTATAGAAATCGAGAAGGTGGAAGCGCCTCGGCCCATGACGCATGATTTGCTTCGAAACTTAATCAGGCACATGAATGGCAAGTTGGAACGTGTTGTAATTACAGAGCTTAGAGATGATACGTTTATGGCTGTGCTGTGGCTTCGCCAAGGGGATGAAGCGGTGACGATTGATGCCAGGCCATCGGATGCAATCGCATTGGCGTTACGAGCGGATTGTCCCATTTACGTTTCCGAGCAGGTGATGCAGGCCGCCAAACTGAATACCTCGGGCCCACCGGACGGTCCCACCGCTGAGCAGTTGCGCGGATGGCTGGAAGGATTGAACGACGAGGATCTGGGCCGCTACAAGATGTGAAAAGTCTCCCTGACAGGGAAGACGCCAATCAGGAGCCAGCCTTTTATTCGTCTCCAGGCGATTTCTGCTCCAGCGTCGGAGTATACAGAATATCCGTTATCAGACATTGGATATAGGTAGAATGCGGCATCTACTACAGCTAAAAAAGGCTTTTCTATCGCAATGCCGGTTCCTGGCGGTGAGTTCTCGGGATTTATCTGGAGTGGGCAAGGTGGCACGATCCGCGCGAGAAATCGACAGAATCAGGCACCATACCCCAAATAATAAGTCCTCTAGATTTAAGTGTTTGCGCCAATCATCTTGACCGGTTGTCAAGTCTGTGGAAATTAACACGAAAGACGTATGGACTGCCATGATCCTAAACGTGTTACCTTTCCCTTTCTTATCTTTGATAAGAGCTATACAAGCTTTACTCGTTGATGACCCTCCTACATTGAGGCAATCCGGCGAAGCAAGCCGGAGTCGACTGGTGGAGAGGACTGCTGATGGCCGCCAACACGCTGCTAAGTGTCGACACGAAGCATCCCGAACATTCCAACGCCCTTCATGTCAGGAATCTGTCTGTTGCATTGGTTGGCCCGAACGATTTTCTCCGTTCAGCAGTGGCAACCGCTATTGCTGACTGCCACCCCGGTGGAGAAATCCGCCAGTTCTCCTCGTACCCTTCGACGCTCGACGATGCTTCCCGATTGCTCGAACAGCGTTACGACGTCATAATTATTGATCTGCAGAGTGACCGAGAATACGCGCTCGAGCTGGTTGAGCGTGTCTGCGCCGATGGCGTTGCAACGGTGATGGTCTATCTCGAGCGAGAAGATCCCGAACTTATCATTCGGTGCATGCGGTCAGGTGTTCGCGATATTCTGACATTTCCCTTCCCGCAGAGCACCACGGCCGACGCGCTATCTCGTGCCGCTGCCCGGATCCCCGCAGTACCTGAATCCAAACAGACAGGGGGGCGGCTACTTGCTTTCGCAGGCGTAAAGGGTGGGTCCGGCGTCACCACGATCGCATGTAATTTCGCCGTAGCACTGGCCGAGGATACCTCCCAAAGCACCCTCTTAATTGATCTCGACATTCCTCTTGGATCCACTGCCATCAACCTGGGACTTGAAGCGGAGTACTCAACAATCGACGCCCTTCAGGAGTCGAGTCGGCTCGATTGGAATTTCCTATCCCGGCTCCTTGTCAAGCATAGCTCGGGGCTAAAGCTGCTCGCAGCACCCGGAAAACTGCCCATTTACAAGGCATCCAACGAATCTGTCGATAAACTGTTGTCGATCGCGCGTCAGAACTTCGATAACGTAGTGGTCGATATAGGGTCCTCGGTTGATTTTGACAGCATCTCCCTATTCAAAGAAGCGAAAGCGTTCTACCTGGTCGCTCAAGCCTCCATTCCCGAATTGCGTAATGCAAATCGAATGATTGGACAGTTCTTTAGCGGAAACCGCCCCAATCTTGAAATAGTGATTAATCGGTATGAGGCTGCGGCTCTCGGAGTCGGGGATGGGCAAATAGCCAAGGCGCTCAACAGGCCGGTAAAGTGGAAAATCCCCAACGACTACGCTGCTGTACGGCATATGCAGAATACCGCCACCCCCTTGGTGCTGCAGGATTCGTCGATTGCGCAACGGATCCGCGAAATGGCAAGTTCCATTTCCGGATTGCCTGTGCCATTGACCAAAAAGAAGGGCTTCAGCTTGAGAAGCCGCATCAAGGGCGATTCAACAATGAGCGGTGCCTCGGAAGAACTTTCTGGTATTTCGCGGCTGACTCCCAGTAGAATCGGCACAGAAACCTTCTCTAGCGCCACGCAGCCCGATGCAAGAAAAGACGTAAGCGAGTCGTACCCCAATGGCCCGCCCGCGCGGACGTTCATTCCGACGGATCCTGTGACGTTTACTGGAGCGAGGACGCAATCGGAAGGATTGAGCGACGAAGAGAGTATGAACAAGACCCGAGATGTATTCCGATGGTACAAAAAGAACGATGCGGACCTTGCGCCTAACCCTGGGATCGCCGATTCGACTAAAGGAGAAGAGATAGAAATGCTGAAGATCGAGGTTGACGAACACCTGGAGTTTGAAGACGATCAATCGTCACTGGAGACTCCCGAAATCGAATGGCAGGTCCCTGCCCCAATCGCTTACGGCACGCCACTCGGCGCTCCCCAGCTCAATGCCACCTCTCCGATTCCGGGGAAATTTGCGTATGTTCCCGCAAAGGGTTCCAAACTTCCTCCAGGAACGCATAGTATTTGGGTCACGTTTACTCCAACGGACGCGAAACGCTACGCTTCAACGCAGTACGCTGTGGCGCTGACGGTGACATTGGCGACGCCCGTTATTCAATGGCCGACGCCCGCTGCTATTTCCTACGGAACCCCACTCAGCGCCACGGAACTGAATGCAACAACAGCGGTCCCGGGAGTCTTCACCTACTCTCCCTCCGAGGGGCATGTGCTTGCGCCCGGAGTCCAGACGTTGACCGTGAACTTTACCCCGGCTGACCCGTCAAAATATACCGCGAAACAGGCTACGATCTCGCTCAATGTGACGAAGGCGACGCCTCTGATCACCTGGCCTACTCCGGAGCCCATCGTCTACGGCACTGCACTGGGCGATAACGAACTGAAGGCTACGGCGTCGGTTCCCGGAAGTTTCGTCTACGCCCCCGGTAAAGGCGCGGTGCTTTCGGCCGGGACTCATATGCCTTTGGTCACCTTCACTCCCTCTGACAGCACCAACTACGCAACGGCGCAGACTCCGGTGCTACTCAGTGTGACCCAAGCCACGCCGGTCATCTCATGGCCAACACCCGCGTCGATTGAGTATGGCACTGCGCTTAGCGAAGCAGAACTCAATGCAACTGCATCGGTCCCAGGAACATTCGTCTATCTGCCCGCGATCGGCGATGTACCAAGAGCAGGCGATCAGAAGCTTTCGGTGACATTTATTCCGTCCGATTCCGTTGACTACACAAGGGCAACAGCCACTGTGAACCTCACGGTTGCCAAGGCATCGCCGACCGCGATCAACTGGCCTGCGCCGCCCGCGATTCAGTTTGGCGAAGCGCTCGGGAACGCTCAACTCAATGCAAAGACTTCGGAGCCTGGCACTTTCACCTACTCTCCTTCCGCCGGTGAAGTACTTTCGCCCGGAACTCACACCCTTTCGGTAGTTTTCACTCCGACAGACGAAAATCTGTCCTCGTCCGAGGCATCCGTTTCCCTCGTTGTCAGCAAGGCAACGCCGACCCTTAAATGGCTGGTGCCACCTTCGATGCCCTACGGCACCGCGCTGAGCAAGACTCAGCTCAATGCCACTGCATCTGTGCTGGGAATCCTGGTTTATACGCCTTCCGCAGGCGAGGTCCCTCAAGCTGGAAAGCAGACTCTCGCGGTTGATTTCGTTCCGGAAGATTCCAATAACTACACGGACGTACGGACCGAAGTATCGATCATGGTAACCAAGGCAAACCCCACCATTACATGGCGTAACCCGGCTCCCATCCCGTATGGCACGCTTCTCTCCGAGTCCCAATTCAATGCTTCGGCATCGATTCCAGGCACCTTTGTTTTTGCTCCCGCCAAGGGCACTGTACTAACCCCTGGAACACAGACGCTGGAGGCCATTTTTACACCAGAGGATGGAGCGAACTATGCGCCGGCGCAAGCCACTGTTTCGCTCCAGGTAACATCCTTGCCCTACATGGATTCATTCTCGAGCCTGACAGGCAATCGGCCGCTTCCAATTGCACCGCCCTATGCTTCGCAAGCACGAACTGGGTTTGAAAACCCGCCTACGCGCCAAGCATTCGATCCGGAACCTCAGAGCATTGCTGGGATATTCAAACCCGAAGGTGCGGTTGCCGGGGACCGCAAAATCAAGCACGAAAACAGTCCCCTTGCCAAGGAAACGGCAAATTTTGCTGAAAAGGTACAGCAATTCAAGACACACGACATATCGAACCGTGCTGAACGGGGCTCCTCGAACTCAGCTTCAGTTCAAGGCAACAAGACGGTCGAGTCTGGGAAAAAACAGGAAGAGAGAATTTACAAAGGCGCCACCTATGTGAAAGGCGAAGATGGCAAGTGGCACCTCAAGCAATAGTTGCAGTCAGACCCGAGTTGATCGCTCGGGTCGATCACATTGCGCGTTGGCGGCTTCCGGCCGCCAACGCCATTAGTACCTTAAATTAGACATTGCATATCTCGCAGAAACTGCCCGGCTAATTCCGGATGCCGGCCAGCAGTTGCTCAATCTCAGTCTTTTCTTGTGCGGTTATGGGCAAGAGCGGAGAGCGGGCTCGGCCTCCAAAATAGCCGTTGAAGTCGCAGGCATATTTGACTCCGCTGATTCCCAACTGTCCAAGGATGCGATTGCTAGGCATGGCAATGCGCTCCTGCTTTTCTTCCGCGAGACTCAGGTCGTGATCCTTCCAGGCAAGGTAGACCTCCTGGCACGCCTGCGGCGCGCAAGCGGCAAATCCGAGGATGGCCCCGGTCGCTCCTGCCTCGAGTGAAGCCAGCAGCCCTGCGGCTGAGCCGGTAAGTATCTGAAATCCAATTTCCCTGGTGCGGGTTTTGAGGGCCACCAGTGGCGCCGCTGTTGCAACGGCAGCCCCGCCGGCAAGATCTCCAGCGGAAACAAATGAGCCAGTGGACTCGCTTTTATGCGTCAGCATTCGACCGGTTACGGCTTCAAATACGGGCGTGACGGTGACGGTCCGTCGCGGAGAAGTGTGTGCGACCTCGACTTCAGCACGGATTCGATCAAGATTTCCGCTGGAATCCTTGATCCCAATGACATTTGGGTGCTGCGCCAACTCCGCGATCAGGTGAACGGGAATTTCAAACGGGACGAATTTTGGGATGTTGTAAAGCAGGACGGGGAGAGGCGAGCGATCCGCAACCGTGTTGAAGTAGTTCAAAACGGCCTTCTCCCCCATCTGAGGAGCGTAATAGGTGGGTGGGTGGACCAACACCGCATCATATTGAAGCCGCGCAGCCGCTTCCGCGATCTCAATGGTCGCCTTCACGCTCTGGCGCCCAACACCGGCAATCAGAACTTTTTGCGGAGCGGTAGCTTCGGCGGCGACACGCAACACCTCGACCGATTCCCTTTCGTCGAGCATGGCCGCCTCGCCGGTGGACCCAAGGACCACCATTCCGGCAAGGAGGCTGCGGGAATACCGCGCCATGTTGGCTTCAAGTTTACGGAAATAGACTTGCTCGTCAGGATAGAACGGCGTGGGGACGGCGGCAAAAATGCCCTCAATCAGCATGGTCCTATTGTAGAACGCAGACTACGGTGGAGCGCATTAGCTCCGGGCGGATCGAATGTACGTTACTCCGAAGGCCGCGGGATTTATAAAGAATCAGGCGACTCGCTGGCTTTGATCCTGCTCTTCTTCCCTCGAACGCTCCACTGCCGCGGGCTTGGAAGACTGTTCTACCCAGAGGCAGGTGAGCTTGTCATCGGAATGCAACCAGACACATTCCAAGACCCGCTTATGGGAATGATCAACAATTTGCGAAATGGTGAACATCACTCCCCCTTTCCAGAACACTTTCTGAATGTGCAATGGCCTCAATGGGCCAATAGATGACGCACGGACAATTCACATTGCCTGCACACCAAATTGCGCGTGGGCACATGCATATATGGAAGGGTTAGCGCGCGGAGCGCCGCACCAGATCCATTCTTGCTTTCACAGCCGTTCGGTTTAATCTCCGGGGCGCGGCAAGCAAGAAGGGATTGAACCTAGGTGTTCAGATCCTGGATTTGCTTACTACGCCACTGGTGCCAAACAAATCGGGGTCAACTGCAATGCAGTCGTCTGCCGGTGTCATTCGTGGCTTCCAATCCCAGCGCTGCGAGCGCCGGGGTTAAGCTTTCATTTTTTGGTTGGAAGGGGCTTTCCGGGCGCTAAAAGCGCCACCGGAATCAGTTCCCTTCTGCTTGAACTTTTTAAAATGTAACACGGCATTAACAATTCATTCGCAAGAAATACGCCTTTCCCGAAAGAATTAACAAAGCGGCGAATGAGCCCTGGAACGAATCCGGGGCTCGATAGAGGCGCCCTATTTGCTGAAGGCTTTGTGGAGCTGCTGCAGGTCGTAAACCGTGGTGCGATGCAGTTGAATGGAAGCGATACCTTCAACCGCGGCTTGGGCGGCAGCGATGGTGGTGATGGTGGGGATCCGAGCCAAAACGGCTGCGCGGCGAATCGCCTTCTCATCGAAGAACGTGTCCTGCCCGCGAGGAGTGTTGATGATGAGCTGGATGCGGTCGCCCTTGATCAGATCGACGACATTGGGGCGGCCTTCTTTCACCTTGAATACCCGCTCGATGGTGAGACCGGACTTTTCCAGGACACTTGCCGTGCCCTCAGTGGCTACTATTCTGAATCCCAATTCCACGTAGCGGCGCGCCAGCTCTAACGCTGCGGGCTTGTCGTGATCGTTCACGCTGAAGAAGATTGTTCCGGAAGTTGGCAGTACCTGACCGGCTGCAAGTTGGGCCTTGGCGAAGGCCTCGCCAAAGGTGGCGGCGACGCCCATGACCTCTCCTGTGGATCGCATCTCGGGTCCGAGAACCGTGTCGACGCCGGCGAACTTGGACCAGGGAAAGACGGGCGACTTGACGTAATAATGCGTACCGGTTTCGAGGTCTTTTCCTGAGGCGAGCTGGGCCGGCAACAATTCGCGGAGCTTGCGGCCCGTCATGAGGCGCGCTGCAATTTTTGCGAGCGGAATTCCAGTTGCCTTGGAGACGTAGGGCACGGTGCGCGAGGCGCGGGGGTTCACTTCGATGACATACACATGGTCCTGGCCTTCGGCGTCCCGTTGAATGGCGAATTGCAGGTTGACCAGGCCGATGACTTTGAGCGCGAGGGCCAGCTTGCGCGTATAGACGCGGAGTGTTTCAAGCGTCTCAGGGCGAATGCTGACGGAGGGTAGCACGCAGGACGAGTCGCCGGAGTGGATCCCGGCCTCTTCAATGTGCTGCATGATTCCGGCGATGACGACATCTTCTGAATCGCAGAGGGCGTCCACATCCACTTCGACTGCGCTTTCGAGGAAGTGATCGACGAGCACCGGCCGGTCCTGCGAGTACTCGACTGCTTCCCGCATGTATTGGGAGACGGCCTCAGCATCATAAGCGATGACCATGGCACGGCCGCCGAGAACATAGCTGGGCCTGACCAGCACGGGGTAGCCGATGCGGTTGCCGACGGCCAGAGCTTCTTCCACGCTGGTGGCGGTACCGCCTGCAGGCTGAGGAATTTCAAGGTCGTCGAGCAGTTTGCCGAAGCGCTTGCGATCTTCGGCCAGATCAATGGACTCCGGCGAGGTGCCGATGATAGGTACTCCCGCCGCGCGGAGGCGCTGGGCGAGGTTGAGAGGGGTCTGCCCGCCGAACTGGACGATCATGCCAATCTTCGCGCCGGATTGCGCCTCATGGTTGTAGACCGCGAGAACATCCTCAAGCACCAGCGGCTCAAAGTAGAGACGGTCACTCGTGTCATAGTCGGTGGAAACGGTCTCCGGGTTGCAGTTGACCATGATGGTTTCGTATCCGTCTTCGCGCAATGCGAAAGCGGCGTGGCAGCAGCAGTAGTCGAACTCGATTCCCTGGCCGATGCGGTTGGGGCCGGAGCCGAGAATGATGATCTTGGGCGTGTCGGTTGGCGGCGCTTCGTCTTCCTCGTCGTAGGTCGAGTAGAGATACGGCGTCATCGATTCGAACTCGGCGGCGCAAGTGTCCACGAGCTTGAAGACGGGGCGGATTCCTTTGCTCTCGCGCAGTTCCCTCACCTGCTGCGTGCCGGCGTGGCCTTCGAGCTTCCACTCGGTGGCAATGCGTTCGTCGCTGAGGCCCAGGCGCTTTAGCCGGCGCAAGTGCTCTTCGGTAATCTCTTCCGGAGTTGTCTTGGCGATAGCCATCTGCTCAATCGTGATCTCACGAAGCTGATGCAGGAACCAGGGATCCATGCCGGTATAACGTGCCACTTCACGGACGCTCATGCCGCGCTCAAAGGCAAAGCGAATGTAGCTTAGGCGCTCGGGCTGAGGAGTGACCAGAAATTGGGTGAGCCGGCGGGGCTCGAGAACTTCGGCGCCGGTCTTCTTCCCGGTTTCAAGGGCGCGCCACGCTTTCATCAGCGATTCTTTGAAAGTGCGGCCGATGGCCATGGCTTCGCCGACGGACTTCATCTGGGGGCCCAAAGTTGGGTCGGAGCCAGGGAACTTCTCAAACTGCCACTTGGGAATTTTGACGACCACGTAATCGATGGTCGGCTCGAAGCAGGCCGGGGTCTTGCGGGTAATGTCGTTGGGGATCTCGTCGAGCGTGTAGCCAACTGCCAGCTTGGCGGCGATTTTTGCGATGGGGAAGCCGGTGGCTTTGGAAGCCAGCGCCGAGGATCGCGAGACGCGCGGGTTCATTTCGATCACGGTCATGCGGCCGTCGAGCGGGTTGACTGCGAACTGGACATTCGACCCGCCGGTTTCGACGCCGATCTCGCGCATCACGGCGATGGCCGCGTCGCGCATCTTCTGGTATTCGCGATCGGTGAGCGTCTGCGCAGGGGCGACGGTGATGGAGTCGCCCGTGTGCACGCCCATCGGATCGAAATTCTCAATGGAGCAGATGATGATGACGTTGTCGGCCAGGTCGCGCATCACCTCAAGCTCGTACTCCTTCCAGCCGAGAACGCTCTCTTCAATGAGGCATTCGTGGACCGGCGAAAGGTCGAGGCCGCGGGCGAGGATCTCCATCAGCTCTTCGCGGTTGTAGGCGATGCCGCCGCCGGAACCGCCGAGCGTAAAGCTGGGGCGGATGAGAACCGGGAATCCAAGCTTGCCTGCGAAATCCAGGCCGTCGCGGAGGTTGTTGACCAGGGCAGATTTTGACACCTCAAGGCCGATGCGGAGCATGGCATCTTTGAAGAGCAAACGGTCTTCAGCCTTCTTGATGGCTTCAAGCTTGGCGCCGATCAACTCGACGTTGTACTTGTCCAGGATGCCGGCGTCTGCAAGATCAACGGCGAGATTGAGGGCGGTTTGACCGCCGACAGTAGGCAGCAAGGCGAAGATGCCTGAGCCTGGCTTATCGGCGAGCATCTGCGACTCGATGCGGATGATTTCTTCGACGTATTCGCGGGTGAGCGGCTCAATGTACGTGCGGTCGGCCAACTCCGGGTCAGTCATGATGGTGGCTGGGTTGGAGTTCACCAACACCACTTCATAACCTTCCTGACGGAGGGCCTTGCAGGCCTGTGTGCCGGAGTAGTCGAACTCGGCGGATTGGCCGATGACGATCGGGCCGGAGCCGATCACAAGGATCTTTTGTATGTCATTTCTGCGTGGCATGTCTTGATTCCTATTTCATCAAACTGGTGCTTTGAAAGGGCCCGGCTTCAGCCGTGCCGCACGACGGTCGTAAAAACCCTTCGGGCTTTAGCCCCTGAGGGATGGGGTCGAGTTTCCAACCTGGGTAAGCCGAGGAGTACCGATATTCCATGGCGTTAGTGCAAAGATGCTTCTTCAACGGGTTTAAATGAATGTAATGGAGATGCATGTCATAGTCTTCAGCGTCTCGAATCCTGTGGTCCGCAAAACCGCGACGCCAGATTTCCATGTTTGACCCAAGTTCCTTCTTTGCCTTGAATGAGAATCCGCCCTTGATGAGTTGGACCGCCTTTTCAAGTGAATCCAATGGCGTAATCAGGAGGTGAAAATGATCCGGCATCAGAACGAATTGGTGCAGGAGATAGGCGTCACTCCGATGCGAGAGTAGAGTTCTGAAGAAGAGGCGCGCCCACGGTTCCGCATTGAATAGCGCTCGACGTTCCCAGGTATCGGACGTGACGAAGTAGGTCTGCGCATTGTTTGTTGCGTGTTCTCGTGTGGGTTTCAAAGCCTTCCCTCGGTGGCTAAAGCCATGTCTCATTTCGCTTCTTGGCGGCACGACTAAAGTCGTGCCCTTTCAAAACACATCATTTCCGTGAGGTTTCATTCCAAAAAACAGCGGAGCCAAAAGCCCCGCTGTCTGGAACTGCGCAATCTCTTTTGCACCCTCTCCGTCATCCCTTCCACTCCTCCATCATTTTGCGGAAGTCGTGGAACAGATAGTGCGAGTCGTGCGGGCCGGGAGCGGCTTCGGGGTGGTATTGGACGCTGAACAGCGGAAGCGTCTTGTGGCGCAGGCCTTCGAGCGTGTTGTCGTTCAGGTCGATGTGGGTTAATTCCACTTCATTCGCGTTGATCGAGTCGGGATCGACGGCGAAGTTGTGGTTGTGGGCCGTGATCTCGACTTTGCCCGTAGTGTGGTTCTTGACCGGATGGTTGCCGCCGTGGTGGCCGAATTTGAGCTTGTAGGTCTTGCCTCCGAGAGCCAGACCGGTGAGCTGGTGGCCAAGGCAGATGCCGAAGAC
>Ga0302140_10006351_pt1 | contig 14836 bp, 16 predicted proteins | sample I_Bog_E1_1_FD_202095 | JGI IMG/M metagenome (GOLD analysis project Ga0302140, IMG submission 202095) | Peat permafrost microbial communities from Stordalen Mire near Abisko, Sweden - I_Bog_E1_1 | ecosystem: Environmental > Terrestrial > Soil > Wetlands > Peat | place: Sweden: Abisko, Stordalen...
TGGAAACTTAAAAACTGACAATCAAGTGCACTTTTTTTAATAGTTTTATAAATTTTTCTTCGAAAAGAATCGAAGCAAAAGCACAAAAGTCTTGACTCATGGTGAAATCACCAATGATGAACCTGATAAACCGAAAACACTCAAGGTAAAGCAAGCCAAAGTTAAAAGCTCAAAACAACTGGTTGAGAAAAAAGTGAAAAAAGCTGAAAGAGAAATAAATGAATTAAATCAAGAAACTAAAAAGCTTTTATGGGATGAAGAAAGAGAAGTAAGTATTCATTTTGTTTTTTAAAGATATCGATTTTTTTTTTGTGAAGAGGAAAAAAAGACAAAAAATTCAAGAGAAAGAAGAATTACAAAAAGACATTGATTTTCGTGCTGAACAGGTAAAATGAGTAGATTTTCATTTTTTTAACGTTTCATTTTGAAAATAAAGGAGAAAAGATACAAGAAATATTTAATAGAAAAAAACGAAAAAGAAAAGAGAATGAATTCAGAATTGAAAAAGGGAGATTATGAGGATCTGAGAGCTTTGAAAGAATTGAAAGATATTGAAGAGAAAATACAACTCAAAGAAGCATATTTGAAAAATGTAAATGTCGAATTTTCTAAACTCTATTTTTTTTTTCAATAGTTGGTTCAAAATTCCTGGAAGGTTTTGAAAGTGGTCAATAAAGTTAAAACTCAGACTCAGGAAATTGTGAAAAGCAATGTTAATCTCTCTGATGACAGTCAAAACTTAGTAAACAAATTATTTTAATAAACATTAATCAATTCTTTTCATAAGAATGATTTGAATGACTATAGAGAACTTTTAGAAAAAAGAAAAGAACTAAAGAAAAGACTTTCCAAATAAGACATTCTTTCTGCCATCAAGAATATCAGTGAAAAATAAAAAAATATTTTCTATTACCATAATTATAATTTTCCAAATAATTTAAAAATTCGTCCATAATTCAGCTTTTTAATTTGAGCTTTTCTGACCAAAGATGGAATTAGAAATCTTTCTTAAAAAATAGGTTTTTTATTAAATATTTTAAATAATTTGGCGCGATGGATTTTTCTCAAATAGAAACCGATATCCTTGGAAAAACAATATCTTTTGTAAAGGACGCCCTGAAAACAGCAGAAAGTGGTCATGATTGGTGGCACATTTCCAGAGTTGTCGCCAACGCAGAAAACATCGGTAAAGCCTACCCAGAAAGCAATCTCTTCATTGTCAAGATGGTTGCTCTCCTTCATGATGTTGATGATTGGAAATTCAAAGAACAAATAAAACAAAACAAGTCTGAAGAGTTTTTAAAATCCTTGCAAATAGATCAAGTCATAATCGATCAAATTTTGTCAGCAATTGAAAAAATTTCCTTTAAGGGATCAGGGGTTTCCGATGAAATTGAAAGTTTGGAAGGGAAAATCGTTCAAGATGCTGATAGGCTTGATGCTTTAGGAGCCATTGGCATTGCCCGTTGTTTTTCTTACGGAGGTTTCAGAAATCGTGAAATTTTCAACCCTGAAAAACCATTCAAAATGCATAATAGTTTCGAGGAATATAAATCCAACAATGGAACGTCAATCAATCATTTCTATGAAAAGCTCCTGCTTTTGAAAGATAGAATGAAAACTGGAAAGGGTAAAGAATTAGCCCAAGCGAGACATGATTATATGGTGGGTTATTTAGAGAAGTTTATGAAAGAATGGGAAGGTCAGGCTTAAGTAATAGTAATATTTAACATTAATATTCCATTTTTAAGTATAATTTGCAAAACGAAAAAACCTTAATTAAATTGGTTCTTTTTCATGAATTTTTTAAAATAAATTTAGAAGAAAATTTCTTCTTAAGAAATTTAATCTGAGGCTGAACAGAAATTAATAAAAATTTCTGATTTAAAAAAAAAATGTTAAAATTCATATCCAAAAACTCAAGACTCAATGCCCTCTCCAGTCCTTTTATGTATAGTCTCCGCACTTTCAAGTCGCAAGAAGTCAATCTTGAAGAGGATGAGACCTTCCAAACGCTTCCGAGCACCAACATTAGAAACCCAAAGTTCTACAACACTCCATTCCTGGTTCTTCCAATAAAAACCCCTCTTTTCCCCCAAAGTTCTTATTTCACCAAGCTCCATCCAGTCTTAAATTCGCTCATCACAACTTCCAAATTGAAATATTTGGTTGCTTTTTTTGTCAAATCAGATGGGAAGTTCGAATCCATCCCTATCAATGTGAAGGATTTCCCCACTTTGAAGGAATCAATAGTTGTTGAATCAAAGAAAATCAAGACGTCTCCAAGTGCTCCTGTTATTGAAGAAGCCAAAACCACAGCATTGATCGAGAAAGAGCTTTTTGAAGATTATCACCAAAACATCATTTACGATGATAGCATCAAGGGAATCGATAAGAACACTCAAGATTCCCTCATTAAATTACAATCTTTGCAGGATCTCCATTCAGTAGGAACCTTATGCAAGATCACTATCCAGCCAAATACTGAGAATCCAGGTGAATTTCTCATGATGATCAAAGGGATTAATAGAGTCAAAATAGTGAAAGAGATTCCCTACAAAGGATTCGCAACCCATTTGCTTGAATTTGTGGATTTCTTGAAATTCGTTCAAGTGGCTCCTCTCACTGATATTGAAGAACCAATGACCTCCAATTATAAAGCCAAACTCTCGATGCTGATGGGTTTGTACGCAAATTTAAGAACCAAAATTCCAATTAATGTTCCAGAACTAATTTACAATCCCACGGACCCCAGAAGTATAGAAGTCTTATGCGGATTCCTTTGCCTGACTACTTTTTTCCCAAAAGACGAGCTTCAAAAACTCTTGGAGATCCTTTCAATTTCCCAAAGATTGAACGTTTGTCATGAATTATTGACAAAATATGAATCAAAACTAGCAACTCAATGGGAAGAACTCAATAAATCAACTCAAGAACTCAACAAGCCGAATGCCAAAGCCAAAATGCTTGAAATCTATGATTTTCTCAAAAAGGCAAAAGAATCTCCTTTGAAATCTCCTTTAATTGAAAAACTTGTCAAGCAACTATCTGAAAGGAACTTCCCACCACATATCAAAACCCTCATTGAAGAAGAAATCAATCAAATGCAAGAATTAAATGAACAACACCCAGATTTCAACAACAAAAGAAACCTTCTGGAACTGGTTTTATCATTACCCTTTGGTATAACAACCAAAGACACCTTCGATCTGGATCAAGCATCAAAAATGCTTGATGAAGATCATTTTGGAATGGATGATGTCAAAGAGAGAATTTTGGAATTTATAGCCGTTTCAAAACTCAGAGGGACTATCAAAGGAAAATCAATACTGTTAGTTGGACCTCCTGGAGTCGGAAAGACTTCAATTGCAAGTTCAATCGCTAGATGTTTGAATAGAAAATTTGCCAGAATCTCGTTAGGAGGAGAATATGATGTCGCGGTGATCAAGGGACATAGAAAGACGTATTTAGGATCATATCCAGGGAAAATTGTCCAGGCTTTGAAAACTGTTCAATCTGAAAATCCAGTGATTTTGTTGGATGAAGTTGATAAAATCGGAAGAAGCCTGAGAGGAAATATACAAGATGCACTTTTGGAAGTGTTAGATCCCGTACAAAATGACAAATTCTACGATAATTACTTGGAAGTTTCAATTGATTTATCGAAAGTTTTGTTCATTTGTAGTGCAAATCTATTGGAAACTGTTCATCCTGCCTTAATTGACAGAATGGAATTAATCCAGGTTTCAGGTTACACTCAAGAAGAGAAATTCAATATTGTAACAAAGTTTTTGTTCCCAAAAGCTTTAAAATCCGTTGGGATGCAAGAGAACCAATTGGCTTTATCTAAAGAGGCAATTCAGCAATTGATCAATGGATATGCGAGAGAATCAGGATTGAGGAATTTGGAAAGGTATATCAAAAGGATTCTGGAAAAAACAAGCTTGAAAATTGTGATGGGAGAAACCTTTGATAAAGTTTTCAAAGCTGAACAATTGACTGATTTCATTGGACTTCCAATCTTCGCTGATAAGAGACTTTATCAAGGACCTCCTTCCCCAGGGATAGTGGTTGGTTTAGCTTACAATTCATATGGTGGTTCTATAATTTTCATGTAAAAACATTTATTTTGATTAATTTTTGTTTTTTGATGCAAACTCATAAAAAAGCGAAACTCTTAAACAAAACTATGGAGAAGAAGATAGCAAAGGTCAAAGGAGAGGATCAATTAAAGGCACTGGCTCTTTGGGTGAAGTTATGCAGGAAAGCATTCAAATCGCATACACATACGCTCGCGACTTCTGCAATGTTTTCTATAAGAACAATTTTCTGGAAATAAATGATGTTCATATCCATTTTCCCGAAGGAGCCTCAAAGAAAGATGGTCCTTCTGCTGGAATAGCCATTTCTTCTTCGTTAATATCTTTAGCATTGAACCAACCGATTCCACAAGACACTGCAATGACTGGAGAAATCACATTGCAAGGAAAAGTACTAAAAATAGGAGGAGTTAAGGAAAAGTTGTTAGCCGCGAAGAGAGAAGGCATTAAAACAGTAATTTTCCCTAAGGAAAATCAACCGGATGTAGATGAATTGAAGGATTACATCAAACAAGATATGAAGATTTTATTTGCCAATTCGTTTTGGGATGTTGTCAGACACATTTTCCCAGAAGTGTTTATGCAAATTGAAGATAAGATTAAAGAATAGAAATTGATCATAAAACCCCAAAAAAATAATTTACGATTATTTAAAAGTAGTTTCAATTTTTTACATTAAAATATTTAAAGAAATTAATTTTCACATCTTCTAACTCAGAACTTCAGAACTCGGGAATTCATCAGGATTGGCTTCATCAAAGGAAAGGCTACTTATGTTTTGCTAAAAAAGTCAATTAATAAAAAATATTTTATTATGACGGCAAATATTTTTTTTGCCTTTTAATTGGTTCGAAAAAATAAATTCTTAATTTTACTATTGCAGAAATGGCTAATTGGCAAATTATTTCATTTGAGGACTGTTGCAAACTATGCAAAACTGAAAGAGTGTCGTATTCCCTAAATTTCTCAACGAAATGAATATGAATTTGTTCTTCTCTCTTTGTTTCTTTAAGAAAGATGAATATTTTTTCAAATATTTCCAAATCTAGAATAATCATATCCTCATTGTTAAACTTATCTTCATTGTCAATTTTATCTTCATTAGCAATCTCAAGTATTCGACAAAATTCATCCATTAGGCCATAATCTATTAATTTTTCAAGATCCATTCCCACATAATTTTCAATTATCTCAAGGGCACCTGTTTTAAACTTAAACAAAATGAAGCTTTTTTGAAATAAAAATAAATTTTACTTCAATGATGTCCGAATTTAGCAGATTAATAATTTTTTCTCGATACAATGAATTGTCGAAAATGAGTGAGACGAATTCGTTATTTCTTGCAAGGATTCAAATGCTTCGAAAACCCAGATTTCTGAAGAAAGAATCAGGATCGTCCAAGAATAAGAACAAAATATCCATGCCTGTTTTCATTATCAATTTATTGGAATACAAGCAAAGTATCAAAATCTTTTGTAGACTAGAAGATTTTAAAAATATTTAAATAAAGATAAGTAAACAAACTAAAAGATAATCTTTCTTAATTTGGGCATGCACCCTGAATCAAAAGTCCATTTCCTCATTTCAGAAAAACGCGGTTTATTATGAAGGAATAAGGTGATGATTGCAGCTAATGTAATGCATTTTCTAAAATTGATTCATCATTTTCATTCTTTATCATAATGGCCAACTCAAAGAAGACTTCCTTATCCACTTCATGATAATTACAGCACAAAGAACGTAAAGTTCTAGTTCCAATTCTGATAAGTGATTTATTTGTTGTCTTTCGGAATATTTCAAGTAAACGTCGCCCTCCTCCACCAGCAATGACCAAATCAGAAAACCACAAAGATATATCATATAATGCTAAAATAGCCTATTTTTATTATGATGAAAAAAATTTTGTTGACTCAAATATAAAATAAAAAAAATACTGATTCCACGGCTTTATCGTCAATCGAATTTAAGAGCTGAATTATTGGCGAAATGATGTTGAAATTGATGAGGGTTTTTTTTTTGTTCTTTGCTGCCTAGAAACATCATGTGACCGAAAATAAGGGCACTCTTAGTTTGTAACTCATTTAGATCTAAAAGGTCCAACAATGTTGGAACTACATCAGAATCAATTACTTTTTTGACCAACCAGGCACCTAAACAGTGGGCCCAACAATTTCTTTTGCAAATGCCAAAAATGCCTCGCAAACAAATCAAAGAAAAACCTTGCCTTAAAATATGTGTTGATTTGATTTGATCAAATAAATATAAAAAAGGGAGAGTTTTAAATTCATCCATTGATCGCATGGTTTTTTCTGTTATCTCATGGAGCTTCTGAATCTGATGTGCATCATTTGTTTGGACTATCGTTTCAAAGACGTTTATAAATAAAAGGTTTCTGGAGCGAGTTAATTCTGCAGTTTCACTTCTGAGAATTCTTTTTATCATTTTTTTTTAAAGAATTTAATTTTTTTGAAACAATTAATTCCCGCAGAAATTTTCTTTAAAATCACACTCGATAATGATAAAACTATTTTATTTTTTTCGATCAAAAATTAATAATTTTAATGTTTTTTAACAAACATTAAAAAAATCAAAATTTAATTAAAAACGTCGAATATTAAGCCAAAATATTTTCATAATTTCTTTCAAAACGTTGTTCTTTTTTCCTTAAAATTTTCTTATTAAAGAAAATTTATTTTAATTGGAACCAGAAATACCCGGGTTCATTAAAGGGGCATTTTTGATCCTCTTCTTCATCAAGATCAGTATTTGATTGGCCTTCCTTCACAAGCCCAATCAATTCCAATCTTACTACGCTATCCTTTTCCCCTCCAAGAACCAACACCTTATTATTCTCAACTAAAGTTCCAACAGCATTTGCTCTCTCAAACTTCATAATTTCCTTTCTTTTAACTATTTCTTCCTTCTCAATATCCCAGAAAAATACCCCTGAACTAGCAGTTTTTCCATTACTTCCCCCCAACAAAAGAACTCCATTCTTATAATCTAAACAATGACATGCTGCCAAATGTATAGATTCATTGACCTTGAGTTTGATTTCTTCCCATTTAGCCAACTCTTTAGCATCTAATCTCTCAAAAGTGGTTTCTTGTATCTTCGTTTTCAGAAATCCTCCAAAAATATAAAGAAATCCTCCATGTGAAAATCCTGAAGCCTGACTTCTCGCTTTATTTAGTTCAGGTCCTTTATTCCAAACGTTTTTTTCATAGATTTCACAACTTTTGAGGGCTTTCTTATCTTGATCCAACCCCCCTGCTACAATAAATTTCTGATTGATTGAGAAGGCTTTATGCGAATATCTCTCATTCAAAAGATCTGACAATCTCTCAACAACATAAAGATAAACCTGTCCAATTAGCTCAAATCTTAAAATATAAACATCCTTGGTTGTTCCTTGGACGACTTGTCCACCTGTTATTAGAAATTCCCTGGAATTCAATGCCACAACACCTGAATATTCATAAATCATGAATCCTTCATCTTGCGATTTGGCCAATACGTTGAAAATGCTTGATTCTTGTGTGTCTTCAATGAAAGAAACAACAGGAAAAGCGTTTCGGTCATTCACTGCGGTGTTGATAAGAAAGATGAAACAATGACGATTGGATGGGGGCTGTGATTGGGGTTGCAGTGCGATCTGAGGTTTGTCGTTTTTTGCCTCTTCCTCCAAACAAAAAAGACATTTATCTAAATCAGGATCACAATCACAAATTTTGAACTCCTGTTGTTCATGTTTTTCACAGTTGAATTTTGTTGTCAACACCATTTTTTTGTCTTTTAAAACAGATTTACAAAGAAAACAAAGGTCTTGGTCCATGTTCCAGAATTTGAAGAGAGATTTTTTTTCAAGAAATTATTGTTTTTTAAAGATTGCAAAAAAAGATTGGATGTTTTTTTCTTAGGTTTAAAAAAAAAGAAAAAAAATGAATTAATTTGTAGATTGTTTCACAGATTTTAAGAATGATTCCAAATGTTTCGTCTGATTCTTTAGAAAAACCATCTCCGTTTGTTTCTTGGAGTCCTCTATGGTTTTCAATTCTTTGAAGCTTTTATCAATTGAATCCAATTCATTTTCAAGTTCGATTTTCTTGAATAATTATAAATAATGAATAATTTCTAATAAAAACCCGATTTTCTAGATAAATTTTCTTTTTATCCAACTCTTCGATTTTTGTCTCAAGTTCTGCTCTTCCTTGTTCAGCTTGTAATTGTTTTCTAATCCCAAAAATCACAGATCCATGATAAAGTGTCTGATAAGCTGCCAAAGTCATTTTGATTTGGTCTCTGACATTCACAAGAAGCAATCCTTTTTTAAAAAATTAATGAGATTTTTTAATTTTTTTTGAGAAAAAAACCTCTTTCCGGGCAATTTATAGTGCATTGTCTAATGATTTCATCAAACAATTGGTTGTGAAGATCTTCTCTTACAGGGCAAATTCCATTTTTTCTAAATTAATGAGAATTTATGCTTAAAAATACATTCTTAAAGAAAAAACCGAGCTTGTCTTTCTAACAGTTTCATTTGTAATTTCTTTTCTAAGTCATCCAAATCAAATCTTGAGGCCTGATCCTGAGAAACCTTGTACATCAGATGTTGTCCTTCTTCATCAAGCTCAATATTCGGAAACAAAGAGCTTAAAATTTCATCCAGACCTCCGGATCTTGATTCCAAAGGAGGCAATTGAGGCTTTTTGTGGCTTTGAAGCGGATCTTTGGAAAGAGTTTCTTCCTGAGATTGAATTAAAGGGATTTCATATTTCAAGAGGGATTCATCAGGCTTGATTAAATTCAATGGGTCAACTGGTGTTTCCATTGGTTTTCTTAAAAAATTTGTAACTCTTAATAATTTTTGAAATTTTCTTCAAAATTATCGATGATTAAATATTATTTGATAAATTCTTTCGTAACTTTTTTATTCATAAATCGGGAAAAACGTGTTGAAAGCTGATTGACAAAACACTCCCGGGTCATTGAATCTTCGGTTTTGATTCAATGTGTCCAAAACCTTCATTTCTTCTTGGGTCAGATTAAAGTCAAAAACCTCCAAATTTTCCTTAAGTCTTTCTTTCTTGATTGATTTCACCACTAATGAAGTTCCTCTTTGAATCCCCCATCTTAAAGCTACCTGTGCACTAGACTTCTGATGTTTTAGGGCAATGGCTTTAATTTTCTCATTTTCAATGAGTAAATCCTCTTGTTTAGCCCCTCCTAATTCCACATATGAGCTTGCTCCCAAAGGACTGAATCCAGTAACAGCTATGCCTTTCTGTCTACAGAATTGAAGTAATTTCTCTTGAGAATTGTAAGGATGAAGCTCGACTTGTAAAACTGAGGGTTTAATCTTAGCATAAGTAAGAAGATCTCTTAGCAAAACAATATTAAAATTGGCCACTCCGATATTTCGAACCAACCCTTCAGAAACCAATTGCTCCATAGCTTCCCATGTTTCTCTGATTGGAACCTGATCTTATTCCATCCTTTTGTCTTTAGCATTTGGATCATAAAACCATTCAGGAGGGTATCTTATGTCAACAGGCACGTACTTCAAAGCGATTGGAAAATGAATCAAAAATAAATCCAAATATTCCAAACCCAAATCCTTCAAAGTCTTTAGGCATGCGGCCTTTACATGTTCCTTTCGATGATAAGTGTTCCAAAGTTTCGATGTCACCCATAAATCCTCCCTTTTAACCACAGATTCAGTTAAAGCTTTCTGGATTCCAAGTCCACATTCAATCTCATTACCATAATCACTGGCTTCATCAATGCAACGATAACCCATTTTAATCGCTTCATAAACCACATTTGCGCAATCATTTTTGGGAATCTTCCAACAGCCTAATCCGATACATGGCATAGCATCTCCACTTGCAAGCGCCAAATGAGTCATTCCTTTCTCAACTGCTTTTGTTCCTTTTGCAATTGAAGCCAACACTCTTCTCTTTCCACCATTAAAGCCTGTCTTGCATGATAAGTCATACTGTTATCAACAATAACAAATTGTCCGGCATTCCATCGATAAACACATTGCATCTTCTCCATATAAGCTATCAATTCTTCCATGGCACTTTCAGGCAATTGTTGTCCATTCCCGAAAACTACAGCTTTTTTAGGGTCATTCCTTTTGTCGATCCAACCTGTATAAGCAGCTATCACCTGATTGAAAATGACTTCGTTCCTTTGGAATTCACAATCGTTGACGGCAAAAGCCTGCTCACCGTTCTACAATCTCCATTTTCCAACCATTGCCAAGTCCAACCTTTGGCTTTCATTGCGACCTCAGCCTCTTCTTTCGTCTTGACATTGAACATGCTTTTCCAAGATCGACCAATTGCAGATTCTGGATCATCGACTTCTGGCACTACTCTGACATATTGCACTCCATGTTTCTCTGATTCATCCAATAATTTCGAATGATTCTCCTTAAGCCAATCATATATGATGTCTGATCTTAATAATGGAGTGCTTCCACCTTCTGAAGTGTTTTCCGCGCAGAAAAATGAGATATGAGAACAAGGATCTGGAGTTTGTGCGAGCTCATGATGAAAAGGAATCACTTGGCTTGGTGGAGATTCATTTGTTGTGACGATTTGAGGGTTCAACAATCTTTCTTCAGTCCCCACAATCAGACGACGAACAGCGGCACCACCAATATAAGGCATTTCTTTCATTCCTGATTTGAAGAGAATAGAAGCCCATTCTTCAGCTGAACGGATATCAAAACCTGAGAACATCACAGCTCCAAATTGACTGGCAGCTTCAAGGATTTTGGTATGATTTGCAATGAAATATTCTTGAAGTTGGAGGAAATTCATAGATGGACTTCGAGGAGAAAGAACTAAAGGAAAATATGAGGATTTGATGATGATTTGCTCTGGAATAGAAGAAACCTGAACCAGAGGGGTTTCAAGAGAAGAAAGGAGGTGATTTGAAGGTTGGGGATCCATTTTAATTGGAAAAAAAAGATATTTTTCTGGTTTTTTTATAATATTCGGTTTTTAGGGTTGATGAGTTAAAAATAGGTTTATGGATAATTTTATTGTCTAAATAATATTATTTTCTAAATAAATGAGATTTTCTATAGAAATATAACGATTTTTAATTAGAAAAAATCACTTGTTTTGAGTTTTATACTATAGAAAATAAAAATATAATGGACCAGAGAAAAAATAAAACAAAGCTGGGAAAAAAAGAATCAATGTCAGACGAAGAAAGTGAAGATGAACGTAAGAAAAAGAAAAACAAGAAAAATGGCAAACATGAAGAGGAATCAAGTGATAACGATGAAGAAAATGACAGCGAAGAAGAAAATTCTATGAAAAAAAAGAAAAAAGATAAGAAAACAAAGAAAAATAAAAGTAGCGAGAGTGAATCGGAAGATGAAAATTGCAAAAAAAATTCAAGTGATAACGATGAAGAAAATGACAGCGAAGAAGAAAATTCTCTGAAAAAAAAGAAAAAAAAAAAGAAACCAAAGAAAAATAAAAGTAGCGAGAGTGAATCGGAAGATGAAAATCACAAAAAACCCAAACAAAGCAAACTCAAATCCAAAGAGGAAAATTCTGAAGGTGATAATGATGACGAAAAAGAAGAGAACAAACCAAAGAAAACGAAAAAAGTCATTAAAAATCCAAAAAAACCAAACAAAAATGAAAGCGATGATCAAATAAATTCTGACTTTGAAGAAAAAGATTCCCTTCCTTCTAGAAAACCTATTAACAAGCCCCCAAGTTCCAAAGATTCCAAACATTCCTCGGAAAATGCTAGAAATCCTTCAAAACGCAAAAACGGCGAAAAAGCTTCGAAAAATGTAGAAGAAGAAAAACAATCATCTTCAAAACCTCAAAAAAAAGACTTCTCCCAATATGATATCATTGTTGATATCGATTCCATAGTTGCAGCCAATGAAGGTTGGAAGGTGGAATTCGCCAATAAGAAAGAAGTGGAAGAATGCTTCACAAAAGACCAAATTTCTGTTGGGATCGTGGGTCGAGAAAATGTTGGGAAAACCTTCATTATCAATAAAATTTGCGGCTCAAACTTTGCATCTGGTTTTTATACAAAGACTAGAGGTTTAAGTCTCAAATATTGTTCAGAAGATCGGCAACAATTGAAAGTCTTATTGGATTCCGCAGGAATGAACGGAGCGATTTTGTTCTATAATTTAGAAGAATTCCGCAAATATTATAAGAATAAAGAGACGAAAACTATTCCCAAGGAAGAATTCGAACGGATTCGTGAAACCATGATAAACGATCGTTGTATTTCTGAATATTTCATTCAGAATTTCATCTTGTTTTCATGCAATATCTTGATTATTGTAGTAGAACAATTGAGTCAAAATGATCAGAAGATCATCGAAAGAATCAGAAATGTTTATTATGGTCAGAAAACGATCATAATCCTACATAATCTCTTCAAACTTGAGCTGAAAAATCAAGTTCTTGAAGAAGCCAGCTATGAAATCGAAGGCGCATTCAAATCTGAAAAACAAATAATCCCGAATTCAGAAGAAAAAGTCCCGTTTTTTATCGAGCTCACTAAAAATAAAGTCACAAAAAACATCTATCATTTGATTCTGGGCAAAGAAGGGTCAGAATCTGGAAATTTCTTCAACAAAACGACGTTCAAATATATATCCACGATCATAGAAACTGAGGTGAATATCTCGAAATTCGACCTTTTCACGAAATTGAATCAATATTGGAAGGAAAAACATAGGATTTATACAAATAGTTTTGTGAAGGAAAGTGTGATTCCTGAATTCGAACTTATCAAAGATCCTGAAACCAAAGAGTTCCTTTGTAAGTTGAAGACAGATAAAGAAATTGTCATTAAGGCGCCCGAATTCAATGCTTTAGGCTCTCTCAGAGAAATCGATTTAATCTATCATGTCTATGAATCAAATACTCCAAAAAGAGAAAAAATCTATTATTTCGAATTGCCAGGATGTTCGAAAAAGCCAATTATGACTTTGAAGAAAACCAAGGATGGAGAACAAATATTAACTTTGAATATCGAGAAAAATATGAAGGGACCAAATGGATATAAATGTCTGGAAGGAGGAGAGTTTGAAGAAGGGGTTTTTACAAAAAAAATAAAGATTAATGACCAATTTGGAGATTATGTAAATGACCCGGATTTCACTAAAGTTAGGAAAGGGATTTTGCATCTCAGGTTCACTTTAGATGAAGAAAAGGAGTTATGATGAAGAAAATGAGTTATAGGTTTTTTAATTCTTTGAAGAAATTAATAATTAAATTTAAAAATTTCTATAGAAATAATTTCTTTTTTCATTGCGATTTTTTTCTCAGGACATACAAATTATTTTTAAAAAGCTTTAAATAATCTAAAACAAATGTCAGGTCATTCCAGCGATGAGGATGAGGTATCGAAATCCAAAGAAAAGAAACTTAAAAAAGAGATCAAAAAATTGAAAAATCAGAACATGGAATTAAGTGAAGGTCAAAAAGCTCTCGAAAAAGACCTAGAAAAGGCAAACATTGATCGTGAAAAAGCACTAAAGAAATCTCTTAGATATAAAGAAAAATCCGAGGAATTGGAAGAAAAAATCATTCGACTCCAAGAAGAGTTGGATTCTAAAGAAGAAGAAAAAAAGGAAACCAAACAAAAGAAAAACAAAATTGGTGGTGGCAATGGATCCTCTCAATACGACATAATTGTCAAGATCAATTCATTGATAGCAGCAAAGGATGGTTGGACTGTGGAATTCAAGGACAAGGAAAATATAGAGAAAAAGTTCAAACAGAATCAAATCGCTGTAGGAGTGATGGGAAGAGAAAATGTGGGCAAAACCTATCTCGTCAATAAAATATGCGGTGAGAATTTCGCTTCTGGGTATTATACGAACACGGAAGGACTTAGCATTAAATATTGTGATGAAGAATTCAAACAATTGAAGGTTTTATTGGATTCAGCTGGAATGAATAGTGCCATTTTCTTCTACAACTATTATGAGGCAGAAGTTTATTATAAGAATAAAGATAGAAACGTTTCTTTTGCGGAATATGAGAAGATTAAGGAATTGATGATAAATGATCGGTGTATGACAGAATATTTCATTCAGAACTTCGTTCTCGATTCATGCAATGTGATTCTAATTATAGTTGAACAATTGACCCAAAATGACCAGAAGATGATAGAAAGGATCAAGCATTTATATTCGTTCAAGAAAAATATCATAATAATCCATAATTTGTTCAAATTGGAATTGAAAGAACAAGCTGTACAACGAGCTCAATTCGAAATCGAAGGCGCGTTTCGTGCAGTCAAACAGAACATTTCAGGTTCCGATGTCTTCTTCTACATTGAAAAAGCTAATGATTCAAAAATGAAGAAAAACATTGTACATTTGATCTTCGGAAAAGAAGGCTGCGAATCGGGGAATTATTTCAATGAAGCTTCTTTCAAACATCTAATGAAAATCATTGAGGCAGAAGTTGAAATTTCAGAATTTGATTTGCTCACGAAATTGAACAAATATTGGATGGAAAAAAACCGAATATATTTCAATAATTTCATGGAAGCGAACGAAATTCCTCAATTCGAGTTGATCGCCAAGCAGGAAGTTGAGAAAAAAGAGAAAAAAGAGAAAAAAGGAGAGAAAAAATCAAAGAAAAACAATGATGGATGGTTTTATCGATTGAACACTAAACTAGAACTCAACCTCAAAGCTCCAGAATTTAATGTTTTAGGAA
>Ga0302140_10006359_pt1 | contig 14830 bp, 4 predicted proteins | sample I_Bog_E1_1_FD_202095 | JGI IMG/M metagenome (GOLD analysis project Ga0302140, IMG submission 202095) | Peat permafrost microbial communities from Stordalen Mire near Abisko, Sweden - I_Bog_E1_1 | ecosystem: Environmental > Terrestrial > Soil > Wetlands > Peat | place: Sweden: Abisko, Stordalen...
TTATGGCTACATCGGGTTCTCATATGAACTGACCCCCTATCTCAGTGTTGTCGGCGAGCCGAATGTGATTGCCGTGCGGGTGGATAACTCGCTGCAACCGAACTCGCGCTGGTACACGGGTTCCGGCATAACTCGTCACGCATGGCTGGTGACCACCGATTTGGTTCACTTGGCACAGTGGGGTACAACCATTCGTACGCCGGAAATTGCTTTGGATCGAGCGATGGTGGAAGTCTCCACGCTCGTGCGCAACGAGCAGGGCCAGGCTGCGTCCTGCGTGCTGACCACCGGCATTCTCGATCACTCCGGCAAAACGGTTCAGACCGATGCGGTGCGTGGAACCATTGCGGCCCACAAAGAATACGTTTTCAAACAACGGCTAGTCGTTGAGAAGCCAAGTTTTTGGTCAGTGGCAACTCCGCATCTCTACACAACCCGCCAGACCCTGGCATGCGAGGGAGTCGAGGTGGATGCGGAGACGACCTCTTTTGGCATTCGAACCATCGAGTTCGATGTCGACAAGGGCTTTCTGTTGAATTCGGAGCGCGTCAAGATGAATGGGGTATGTCTCCACCATGATGGAGGCGCAGTTGGTGCGGCCGTCCCTGAGCGGGTGTGGCAGCGGCGGCTTTCATTGCTTCAGGAGATGGGTTGCAATGCGATTCGGTGCAGCCACAACCCGCCGGATCCGGAGTTTCTCAACCTCTGCGACGCAATGGGATTTCTGGTCATGGCAGAGGCATTCGATGAGTGGCGTGAAGGTAAAGGGCAGACGCCGCAGTACGGCTACCACAAGTATTTCGACGAGTGGGGCGCCCGCGATGTGTCCGATATGATTGCCCGCGATCGCAATCACCCTTCAATCGTCCTCTGGAGTGCAGGCAATGAAGTGCCGGACCAGGTGGTGCCGCGCGGGCCGGAAACGCTGCGCAAGCTTCTCGAAATTTTTCACAGGGAAGATCCCACGCGGCCGGTGACGGTTGCATGCGACCAGGTTGCCGCCGATCCAAAGCCGGCGCCGCTGGAGTTTCTATCACAGCTTGACGTGGTGGGCTATAACTATGCGGATCGTTGGCGCGACCGGCGGGAGAAGTATTACAGCATCGATCGCCACGCATATCCGACGCGACGGTTCATTGGGACGGAGAGCGTTTCCATGCGCGGGGCGCGCGGAGTCTATGCCGTGGACACCGATGATCCGGACTTTGGCCGCTACACGTCGAACGCGCGTATCGAGGTTGAACAACTTCAGAAGTTCATCCAAACCTACGACTACGTCAGCGGAGACTTTATCTGGACGGGCATCGACTACCTGGGTGAGGCGCGCTGGCCAGAGAAATCCTCATCTGCCGGTGTTATCGATACCTGCGGCTTCCGCAAAGACGGCTTCTACTTCTATCAGAGCTTGTGGACGGAATTACCGGTGCTGCACCTGTTCCCGCACTGGAACTGGAAAGGCAAAGAAGGGGAAGTGATCGCGGTGACCTGCTTCACCAACTGCGACACCGTGGAGTTATTTCTGAATGGCAAGAGCCTCGGCGCCAAAGGATTCTGCTTTCCACGCACGGGCATGGCTGGCAGCTATGGCCATTATCCTCCGCGGGCTAAGGCTCTGCAGACCACGGCCGACCTGCACCTTACCTGGGATGTTCCTTACCAGCCGGGGACGCTGAAGGCAGTGGGCGTGAAGGGTGGGCAAACCATCAAGACTGTCGAGATTAGCTCCACGGATGAGGCCGCCGCGCTTCGCCTCACCGTAGACCGAGCAGCCATTACTACCGGTCGAAGCGATGTAGCGCACGTGACGGTAGAAGTCGTCGACGAGCAGGGGCGCATGGCACCGACCGCTGACAACGAAATCGCATTCACGCTTGTTGGGCCAGGGAAGATTCTGGGCGTGGACAATGGCCAGCCCGACAGCCATGAAAGCTTCCAAGGCAATCAGCGGCGCGCGTTCAACGGAATGGCGCTGGTGCTGCTGCAATCGAACGGGCGACCAGGAACGATGCGGCTCTCTGCATCCGCGGCGGGATTGAAGACCGCGGAGATTAGTGTCGTCGCAGGGTGATGTGAGGCGGAGGTTATTTTCGTGCAGCGCCATCGGTCTTGGAGGCGGGAAGGAGTTTTTCCGTCGTGATCTCTGGGGAGCCTTCGTTCAAGGTAATGAGCTGGTCCACCACAACATTCTTGTGACTTTGAAACATGCCGAGAGGCCACCGCACTTCAATATCGACAGATGCGATGGAGCCGAGACCGAAGTGGAGGCGCGGATCGTTACAGGAAACGTAGCTTGACTGGCTCATCACTTCCTGGACCTGAATCTTGCTCTCGCTTTTGACAATGACCCTGGCACCGAGGGCGCTGCGATTGCTCCTGGTGCCGTGCAAGCGAATTTTGATCCAGTGATTCCCAGGGGGCGCGTCGTTGCGCAGAAGGGAAGGCGGCTCATTTTGATTCATGATGACAATGTCGAGATCGCCATCGTTGTCGAAGTCGCCAAAGGCGCAGCCGCGGCTCACATGGCGTGAAGCGAGTGCCGGTTCGCTTACATCATTGACCTCAACGAAGGTTCCATTGCCCTGATTTCGAAACAAAATGCGCGGTCCTCGTCGCGGAAAATCAGGAAGGATCGGTTCAAGTTCAGGGTAGACGCGCCCGGTAACGAGAAAGAAGTCCGGAAAGCCGTCGTTATCGAGATCAAAAAGGCCCGCGCCCCAACTGACGAAGCGCCGCTCGCGGATGAGACCGGCCTGCGCGGTGACATCTTCAAACTGGCCTTTGCCCAGGTTGCGGTAGAGGCCGCTGGCCTGGTTCATGAAATGCGTTCGAACAATGTCGAGGCGGCCATCGCAATCGTAGTCGCCGATTCCGACACCCATGCCGGCCATCTCCCGTCCGTCGTCGCTCAGCGCCACGCCGCGCAACAGGGCTTCGTCGCGAAAGGTGCCATCGTGGTTATTGATCAGCAACAAGCTGGGTGTGGAATCGCAAGCCACAAAGATGTCTGGCCACCCATCGTCATCCGCATCGAAGGCGCAGGCGGTGAGGCCGTAAGAACCACGCAGAGCCGCCACGCCGGATTCCTTTGAGACATCAGAAAATGTGCCGTTGCCGTTGTTGCGATAAAGCGCGTGGGTGGGTAGCGGAAGGCCGCTGGGTCCGCAGTTGACGGGGACGCCGCCGTAGTTGCAGTTGGGCCGTTGCAGGGAGGGCTTGGGCAGAGTCGCGAGATCGACATCGGCATAGTTGGACACGAACAGATCGAGCCAGCCGTCGCGATTGTAGTCGACAAACGTGCAGCCAGATCCGAAGCGCGTGGCTGTGTTCAAGCCGGCGTGGGCCGTCACATCGGTGAAGGTTCCGTCGCCATTGTTGCGATACAGGCGGTTCTGGCCAAAGTACGTGACGAAGAGGTCTTCAAACCCGTCGTTGTTGTAATCGCCGACGCAGACACCGATCGCCCAACCCGCGTCAAAAAGGCCGGCATGCGCAGTAACGTCGGTAAATGTCCCATCGCGATTGTTGCGGTAAAGCCGGTTACTTGCGCCGGTGGGAATGCTGTCAAGCTTGCGGCCGCCGAGGATGAAGATGTCCATCCAGCCGTCGTTGTCGTAATCGAAAAATGCGCAGCCTCCGCCCATGATCTCGGTTAAGAAGGTGGCATGGTCTTCTTCGCCGTAGTACATGACCTTGGTCAGGCCAGCTGATTGCCCAACATCTACGAAGTGTGAAAAGGGCGCGTTGCTTTTGGATGAAAGGGCAGACGCGAGCGCGGGATGGGGCAAAGCCGCAGATGCAAAAATGGGCGGGATCGACTTCAACAGCCGACGCCGCGACCATTTGCTTGCGCTGCCAAACATGGATTGCATGGATATGCGGCTTTTCCTCTTGCTAATGGATTTGTGTTTTGTTGGCGCCTTTCGTGCTGATCCCCGAAGGCGGCGGACTCGGCGGGAGTCCATGGGTCTCTAGGGGTCAGCATGCGGCGCGGCGATCTCCTGGCCAAGCTGGCGAGCTAATGCGTTGTCTGGATCGACCTCGAGCGCGTGATCGAGCGCTGACCTTGCCTCCCGCCACTTGGATTCGCTTGCCAGGGTGGCCGCGAGGTTCACCCATGCCGACGCATACGATGGCGAAGCTTCGACGGCGGCTTGAAAGAACGCTTCCGCTTGAACGGTCTCGCCTGCGCGGGCGGCAAGATAGCCTCTCTGGTTCTGCGCTTCGGCAAGTTTTGGATTTAGCTTAATTGCGCGGTCAAGCTCCGCAGCTTCGCCGGCGACGTCATTCATTTTTTCAAGTGCCTTGGCCAGCTTGTAATGAAGCAATGGCTCATCCTGGTCGGAGGCAAGCGCATCCCGATACAACGAGACGGCGAGCGCAATATTGCCGGCAGCGATTGCCTGGTCAGCCGATTCAGCTTTTCCGGCGGCCTGCGTCTTGTTCGATTGAGCTTCCTTCAACTGCAGATAGACGTGCAGCCTTTCCTCGGCTCCGTTGGTATCGCCAAGGTTGTGAAGAACTCTGGCCAGATCGTACTGTACTTCCGGCGCATCTTCGCCGAGAGCGATGGCTTTATCGAGATGCTGCTTTGCGCCGTTGAGATCGCCCAAACGGGCGAGTGCCTCACCGAGTGCGCGGTGCGATTGAGCATACGTCGCATTCTGCGCAATGGAATGTTCCAGGTGCGCGCGCGCTTTTTGGAATTCGCCGTCACGCGCTTCGAGAACTGCGTTGAGGTACAGAACCTCCCATTGATCGGGGTAGGCGGCCAGAAGTTGACCGGCAAGCTGTGAAGCTTTTTGGGAGTGGCCAGAGACCATGATCCTGAGATAGAGCAGTTGCGTCGCTTGATCGTTCGGGTGTTTTTCAAGCGCCAGGTCGAACACCGCATACGCTTCGTCAACCCTGCCCATTAGCATGAGGATGAAAGCCAACTCGTCGGCGATAGGCAGAGAGTCGGGCGCGGTATTGAGCCCTTCATGAAGAACGGTCGCTGCATCGTTGAGCTTTACCATCCCCGCGAGCGCGATGCCGAGATTCAGGCTTTCGAGCGGCGACAGCGCCCCGTCGCTCCCTGTCTTGCTGAGCAAAGCGACGACCCCGGGATAGTCTTTTTGATCGAGAAGCACCTGCGACAGGCCTTCGAGCGCGACAGGCGAGTTAGCGTCGATGGCAAGGGCGGACCGGTATTCTGCTTCCGCGTCGGCCGGTTGATTCATTGTTGCGAGCGCCGCTCCCAGTGCAAGGTGAGGACGGATATCGGCCGGTTCAAGCTTTGCCGCCCGCCGCAGTGGAACTAACGAATCCGCATCGCGACCCGCGGAGTAGAGGCTGAGGCCCCACAAATACGCCAGAGATTCTGACGTCGGATTGAGACGGGAGGCGGAAGCGAAGGCACTGGCTGCGCATTCAAATTGCTTCGCGCCGGCAAACCAATTTCCCAGGTCAGCAAAAGCTTCCGCGCTCGGCGCGGCCTTGAGGCGGGCGTTCATCGTGTCGGGAACGTTGCACACGGCAAGAGCGAACAACGGCGAAAGAATGCAAGGAAGGGCTCCGATGGTGGCTCGAAACAAGGTGCATCGCACTGTAGTCCGTTTGCTCATTCGATATAAGTTGAACCGCGCGATCCCGCTTCGTAATGAGAGTACACGATACGATTCCGAGTGTTTTGCCGACGGCGCGGGTGCAATTTGTGCACGGGATCAATGCAGGATCCATTGTATAGAGGTGGAAACCAGCCGAGAAGGAGCGCGCACGCAGGGTTGGCCGTCGTCCTTGGATGTTGCGTCGGTGGAGGATGGCCGGTCGCTGCTGTCGCGACAATCGTTGCCTTTTCAGCGGAGTACAAGCAGTTGCATTATCAAGTTGCACAGAGTTGAAGGATCGCTCGTGAATCGTTCATCTACCGGAGCTCAATCGATTTTCTGCGAGGCGCTGACGCGGCAACCTTGCTTTCAAGAAAAAGAGGCTGAATCCGACTTTCGGCGGATTGAAAGGTCTATCAAGCAAGGTATAGGATTCGCCTCGACTCAAGAACTGCTTACCAGATTGATGGGAAACTAAGCGCAGAAATACATAGCGCACGAACGGCGATCGGATTCACCAGGATTGAAAACGGTTTCAAAACCAGATCCCAGCAGTGTGAAATCCCGATCTAAGACATTCAGGAGGAAGTCATGCAACTGATTAGAGCGATGCACCTTCGGAGACTTGAGATTGGCCTTCTTCTTGGCCTTCTCGGTTCCGGAATACTGGTTTTCGGACAAGGTACTAGCGGGAGCCTGAGCGGGCAGGTAACTGACCCTTCGGGTGCGGCCATTGCCGGCGCGGGCGTCGCTCTCACCGAGGTTGACACCAACACCACACAGAGTTCAGTGACGGACGGCCAGGGGATATACCTGTTCAAACTGGTGCCTCCGGGGCACTACGCGCTCAGTGTGACCGCAAACTCTTTTGCCACGTATGTGCAGAAGGGGATTGAGATCAACGCCAACCTCTATGCCACGCAGAATGTTCAAATGACGGTGGCGACGGCCAAGGGCGAAACCATCAACGTTACCGCCAACGCCGAGTTGATCGACACTACGACGGCGGAACTTGGCATGACGATCAATGAGCAATCTGTAGCTGATCTGCCCTTGAACGGCCGCGACCCTTCAAGCCTGGCACTGTTGGCGCCGGGCATGGTCGATGCCGGTAAGGCCGGAGTAAGTTGGGCGCAGTCGGGATTCTCGTTCCCTGGTGAATCCGCGGCCTCAGCGAACGGCGGACGCATTGGCAGCACTTTCTACATGCTTGACGGTGTCACCAACATGGACACTTACCTGGGCTCCAACTCGCCTACCCCCAACCCGGACGCCACCCAGGAGTTTCGCCTCATCTCAAATAATTTCAGTGCGGTTTATGGATTTTCGACCGGTGGCGTTGTTTCAATGGCCACCAGGAACGGCACCAACGACTGGCATGGCGGCGTCTTCGAATTCATGCGCAACGGTGACTTGGACGCAGGGAATTGGAGCAACCATATTCAGGATACTTTCAGGCGAAATCAGTACGGCGGCTTCGTTGGCGGACCAGCCATCAAGAACCACCTCTTCTTCTTTTTCAATTACCAGGGAACTGTAATTGCCGGTGGCCCGGGCAGTTCAACAAACCAGACGACGACGCCTACCGTGCAGATGATGAATGGGGACTTCAGCGGTCTTATCGATTATGCCCAGGCACATAGTTCCAATTGCGGTTCGGGCTACAACGTACCAACATCGGAACAGACGACGGGCTGCGGCTGGTTGAACGGCCCATTCCACGCAGTCAACGGAATTCCAAACCAGCTTATCGGTGGTGCGACCAATCTTGATGCTGTTTCGGTTCAAGTTACGAACGATGGACTGCCGGGGCACGCGACAGCGGGTGCCGGGACTGCTTCCCCAACGTCAACGGCGCAGAATCTGGCTGGCCAGATGTTTTACCCGTCGGCCAACTTGGGAAATCAAACTTACAACGAGTACACGAGCAGGGTTGATTACGACGTGACGAAGAACCAGCGGATCACGGTGCGGTCGTTCGTCGACAAGTACGTGCAACCCGCCGGCGACACACCCGGCAATGTTCTTTCCGTATTGAACCTGAACACCTGGAATCAGACCTTTGGCGAGAACATGTGGTACTTCAACGAGATTTTGCAACACACCTGGACAATTAATCCCACGACCGTGAATACGGCCACAGTCCTGTGGACGCAGCAGAGCGCACACAATGGCACACCTGTGGTGGACAACAGCGGAAAGAAAATGTGCTGGTCGCGCTATATCAATCTGACTGAGCCGGTCTGCTACATGGAGGGCGCGAATTTCGGTGGCGCCAACGGCGGCTGGACCGAGCCCTCCGACGAAGTACGTTCGACTGAAGGCATCTCTGACACGCTGATCAAGACGATCCACCGGCACACGCTCTCGACTGGGATCGACCTGATTCACCAGCGGGCGGTAGAAGACGCAGCCAACTATCCGGCAGATGCAATCATCGGCTTCGGCGGCGGCTATACGGGCAGCGGTCTTGCCGACTGGCTGCTTGGTTACATGAGCAGCTTCGAGCAGGGAGCCGGCGAGTTGGCCGACATCCAGGGGTGGATGGTCGACCCGTATGTAAACGACGAGTTTCGGGTAAAGCCCGGCCTGACCCTGACGCTGGGTCTGCGTTGGGATCCGGATTTCGCGCCGGTATCCGTTGGAGGACGCGGGGCGGCCTTTGTACCTGGGCAACAAAGCAATGTTTTCCCCAACGCGCCCGCTGGCTTGGTGTTCCCTGGCGACACTGGCGTGGACGACGCGCTTCGTCCCAGCAGCAAGACATTCTTTGAGCCTCGGATCGGCGTAGCCTGGCAGCCCAAGAACATGACGCACACATCCTTCCACGGGGCATTCGGAATGTTCAGCGGCCCCGTTCCTTATTCGGATTACAACCACGTGGTCGACATTGCGCCGTTCGCCACTGCATTGAGCCCGGCGGACCCGTCAAATGTTGCGATTTGCTCCACAGGCGGAACCACTGCCAATTGCGCTCCAAATTCAGGGCAGTCGGTCTCCGGCTTCATGAACTTCCACGACCCCTACTCGACCTCCACATTTGGGACCAACGGCACGAGCCCGTTCCCGCCGTTCGCATCCGTCAACTTCAAACCGCCGACTAATTCAGTGATTCCCGGGCCGGTTTATCTTCAGGATTCATTCGGACGCAAATTCAAGGCCGGCATGACGCAGGCCTGGAATGTCTCGGTGGAGCATCAGATCAGCAATACGATGGCAATTCGCGTTGCCTATGTAGGCAGCGAGTCCTACCACCAGAGCTACGTGCGCGACGCAAATTTCGCAGGCTACAGTTATTGCACTTCATTCACATCGAGTTCGTGCCCGGCTCCGGCGCTGGCTTCAAAGCCGGTGGCTCCGTTCTCCAATTTCACCGGAATTCTGGAATATGACAGCGGCGCAACGGCCAACTATAACGCATTACAAACCACCTTCCAGCGTCACATGTCCCATGGCCTGCAGGTGCAATCAAGCTTTACCTGGCAAAAGACGATCGATGTTGCCAGCTCTGCCAACATTGCCGCCAACCAAAACGGGATCGACAACCCCAATGATTTGGGCTGGAGCCGCGGTGTATCGAGTGCGAGTATTCCTTTCACATCGACCACCAACTTCGTCTACAACAGCCCGGACTTGAGAAGGCAGAATTTTCTGGTGCGGGAGGCTTTGGGAAGCTGGGAGCTTAGTCCCATCATCAATTGGCAATCTGGCGCGCCGTTCAGCATTGGCCCAGGCGGCAGCCAGTCAGCTTATGGTGAGCCGGGATACGGCGGCGGCTGCTTGCAATTCTGCGCCGGCGATCGTGCCGACCGCGTCCCGGGAATACCTCTCAAAGTTCGTCAAGGCGGCCGGTCGCAGTGGGAAAAGCAGTATTTCAATCCTGCGGCGTTTACCACACGTCACGACGGCACCTTCGGGACGAGCGCTCGCGATCTGATCTATGGTCCGCCGAGCTTCAACACAGACGCGGCGCTGATGAAGAACTGGGCTTTTCTTGAGCGGTACCAGCTTCAGCTCCGCTTCGAGTTCTTTAACGCCTTCAACCACGTTGTCATGGGCAATCCCGACACTGGGCCCACTGACTCCACCTTCGGTCAGATTAACGGTGGCACCGGCTCCGATGCAGCCACCCCGCGCGAAATCCAGGGCGCCCTGAAGTTCACGTTCTGAACAACACGCGAGCCCGGATGGCCTCATCGGCATCCGGGCTTGCGTGTTGATTCGATGTCATCGCGAGTTATCCTTCTTACACCATTGAAGGGATCACGCGCAGAGATCATCCGCAGTCGACTGAGCGTTGGTCACACTTCGAGCGTGGCGCACGGAGGTGATGAGTGCTCAAGCCGGATTTCCAAACACGACATCGATTTCAGCGCGCGGCCCCTGTCACAATTTATGTTGTTGTACTGCTTTTCATCGCGACTGCACTGCCGCCCGAGCTTCGGGCCGTAGCTTCGGCAAAGATGCAAAGTCCGGGCCCATCCAGTTCCGGTGCTGCCGCAGAAGAATTGTGGCCCATCTCCATCGACTATCCCGACGACGATTCCATCTTTCCCCCGGACATCACTCCGCCCACGGTGTTGTGGAGGGATGGCTCGGCCAGTTGGTGGCGTATTGAAATCCGATTCGCTGACGACTTGCCCCCAATCGGCGCAGTGTCCAAGGGAGACCGCATGCGCATCGGCGCCATCGACCCCGAGTGTGTCTCAGCTACCAATGAGCCACCGACATTAACGTCGCGGCAGGCGGCTTCGTGGACATGGACCCCCGAGGGGTCGACTTGGCGCGCTATCCAGTCTCGGTCGAAGGGGACGCGGGCCACACTCACCATTTTCGGATACGACAAAGCAAATCACGCTACCTCCAAGGCGCGGATTAATTTCTCCACTTCGAACGATCCAGTGGGAGCGCCAATCTTTTATCGCGACGTGCCTTTGATGCCCAGCGCGGGCGCGAATGGAACCGTGCAGCCCTTGTCTCCTGCGGCGATTCACCTGATCCGCTGGCGCCTTAGGGATATCCGCAATCCTGAAAGCCGCACGGTCCTGACCAACATGCCTACTTGCGCCAACTGTCATTCCTTCTCGCAGGATGGCAAGACGATGGGCATCGACATCGACGGACCCGCCAACGACAAAGGCCTGTACGCGGTGGTCCCGGTGGAGCGCCACATCTCCATCCGAAACAAGGACGTGGTGCAGTGGAACACGGATGGGCAAGCGGGCAAAGTACGCGTTGGTTTTATGTCCCAGGTGTCTCCCGACGGGCGTTTTGTGGTGGGCACATTCGCCGGTTCATCGAGCCAGGATGTGAGCAATACGTATTACGTGACCAACTTCAAGGACTACCGCTTTCTGCAAGTCTTTTATCCAACGCGCGGAGTTCTGGAGTGGTACAACCGGGCTACGGGCAAGCGCCAGCCGCTCCCAGGCGCCGATGATCCTCGCTATGTCCAGACGGATGGCGTTTGGAGTCCGGATGGGAAGTACATCGTGTTTGCCCGCGCGGACGCCAAGGATCCGTATCCAGAGGGACAGAAAAAAGCGCTGCGAGCCAACGATCCGAATGAAACTCCCATCCAGTACGATCTTTACCGTGTTCGGTTCAACGATGGCAAAGGCGGCGCTGCTGAGCGCATTACTGGCGCATCGCAGAACGGCATGAGCAACAACTTTCCGAAAGTCTCTCCGGACGGCCGCTGGATCGTATTCGTTGAATGTCATAACGGCCAGCTCATGCGCCCTGACAGCCAGTTGTATATTGTTCCATTCGAGGGCGGCGAGGCAAGGCGGTTGCGCGCCAACACGGCGTCGATGAATTCGTGGCACAGCTTTTCGCCCAACGGACGCTGGCTGGTTTTTTCCTCGAAGGCTCGCTCCCCGTATACGCAGATGTATCTCACACACCTGGACGGAGAAGGCAACTCGAGCCCGGCAATCCTGATCGATAACGCCACTGCTTCAAACCGCGCGGTGAACCTGCCGGAATTCGTGAACATTGCGGGGGACGGGATCGAGGATATTCAAGTACCTGCCGTGGAGCTTTACAAGCTGATGGACGAGGCCACGCAACACGAAAACAAGGGCGAAAACGAGCAAGCGCTGGTTCTCTGGAAAAAAGCTGTAGCCATCGAGCCGGAGAATGTGAGGGCACAAAACGGAATTGGGATTTCGCTTTATGTGCATGGTGATCCGCAACAGGCGCTCGATCATCTTCGACAAGCTATCCGCATTAACCCGTTGTCCGTTGAGAGTCACTACCTTTTGGGCAAGTTCCTGTTGGACCAGGGGCAAGCAAATGAGGCATTGTCTCAGTTCCAGACGACCCTCACAATCCGCCAGCATTTCGAGCCGGGCGAAGAGGGACTTGCGCGTGCAAACGAAGCGCTGGGCAAGAACAGCGAGGCTCTTCTTCATTGGCGCAAAGCGCATCTCGTCGATCCGGGAAGCAATAGCGCCACGCTGGGCGTCGCCTGGTTGTTGGCGACCGCGCCGGATGCATCGTTGAGGAATGGCTCCGAAGCGGTGCAACTTGCGGAGAGTGTTACTAGCTCCGCACCCGACAATCCAGAGGCGCTGGACACTCTGGCCGGGGCTTATGCTGAGGACGGGCAGTTTACCCGCGCCACGGCCACGGCTGCGCGGGCCATTGAGCTAGCCGGAATGCAGGGCAACCTGGCACTTCAGGCCGCCATTGGCGCGCGCAAGTTGCTCTATGCCGAGCACAAGGCGTTCCGGGAAGCGACAACGACCAGATCCGTAACCCATTCCAATGTCAGTCTCCAAGCCCCACAAGAAACGCGGTAGCGTGCTGTCCTTAACGCCGAAACGGATGGAGACTCCCTGGCGCCACAGGACTCCGCCTGGCGCGATAAGCAAAGAGCGGCCATCATGTACACGAAGGCAGTCAAACGAATTACGATTCATCCTCCAGCTATAGCCGGCGGTTTTCCCGGGATCCGTATTTCCCAAAAGCGGCCGTTGCGATGGGGCCGCTGTTCCCTGCCGACCGAGATTCATTGAAATCTTTTGTTGGCGTGTAAAGAAAGCTGGGCCCTGGTTCGTCCTATAAGCACTTGAATCGGAGAAAAGGGGCCTGCGCCGAGGGGACGTCTGGTGGATTGGTTCGCTTGCGGGTAAAGCATCGCCTGCTGCAGAAAGCCATTCAAGACAGCTTATTTGCGCGGAAAGATCGACTTTTTCCGGAACGCGTTCGACGAGACGTGTCCGGGGAACGAGACATGGTCCAACAGATTCAACGACGCGATTTTCAATGTGGGTCCAGCATGGAGTGTCCAATGATGTTTAGAAAACTGAGCGTGAGTTTGCTTCCGGTATTGTTGTTGGCCGGGGGCCTGCAAGCCTGGGCACAGGCGACAACTGGTTCAATTTCAGGCCACGTGACAGACCCCGCGGGGAACGCGGTGCAGGGAGCACAGGTTTCCATTCGCGATGTCGACACCGGAATCGTTACTACGGCGACGACCAATAGTTCCGGCGAGTTCAATCAAACCGCATTACCGCCCGATCACTACACGGTCAGTGTGCAGCAACCCGGGTTCGACACTGCGACCGTGGCAGCATTTGAATTGGACATCGATCAAAGGGCCCGCTTCAATCTCCCACTGAAAGTAGGCGCGGTGACTTCGAGTGTGGAAGTAACAAGCGCTGCGCCGCTGCTGCAGTTGCAGGGTGCGGAAACGGGCCAGGTCATCGGCACCCAGGAAATTGAAGACCTGCCGCTGGAGGGACGAAGCTTTGTGGGACTGATGCTGCTGATCCCGGGAGTCGCTCACGGAGGCGGCGGCAACAATCTGAATCTCTCCGTGGACGGCCAGCGCGAGTTTTCAAACTCAGTGCAGATCAACGGCACTGAAGTCACCGGCAACCGCAACAACGATACGAACGTGATTCCCAGCCCAGACGCGCTGCAGGAGTTCAAGATGGTTTCGTCCGGCTATGCGCCGGAGATCGGGCGCGCATCCGGCGGCTCGGTCATTATTCAAACCAAAGCTGGATCCAATGACATTCACGGCAGCGCTTACTTCTTCTATCGCCCAACGGCCACGGCGGCAAACACATGGTTCGCAGGTGCCGGTGCAACGCCGACGATTCAGCAAAAGCTCTATGGAGCCACGATCGGCGGGCCTATCAAGAAGGACAAGGCGTTCTTGTTTCTTGCATACGAAGGAAGCAGGCTGCAGAATTCCTATGACTATCCAGGAGAGACACCGCCGGTGAACCAGGTGACTTTTAACTCGGCGGGAGATGCAGATTTCTCTGGCCTGATCGATCCTTATGCGGGAACGCCGAACGGTCCTCCTGCTGGGACCGTGGTTCCGATTTTTGACCCGGTCTTCTACAACAATAACTACTACTCGGAGCAATTTCCCGGAAACATTATTCCGGCGAACAGGATCGATCCAGGCGGCAAAGCGATTCTACAAAATCTGTTTCCAACACCGCAAAACAGCAACTTCTTCACCAACTTTGCAGTGCACCAGTCGTACACGGATGACAGCAATGTAGCCAACCTGCGCGCAGACTACACATTTTCACAAAACAACCGCGTTTACCTGACGTACGATGCCGAGCAGGGAGACACTGTAACTGGCGATCCCTATGCAGGGCGCATCCCGGTCAAAGGTGGCGGCAGCGCGGACAGCGGCGATCTGACTGGTTTCGAAAACAACGTGATCGCTCTCAAGTATGATCACGTCTTCTCACCCTCGTTGTTGAACGAAATGGGTGGCAGCTACTTCCTTTCGACTGTTTCGCAAAACAGTCCGCTCGCCGGCACGAATCTCGCCAACACATGGGGAATTCAAAATGTCGTCATACCGGGCTTCCCTTCTACAAACAACCTTCCGCAAATCCAGTTTCAGAGCGGGCCGACTGTGGGTGGATCAACCTACAAGCCGCTAACCTTCCGCGACGAGAACTACAGCTTTGAGGAGGCGTTGACGTGGACGCGCGGGCGCCACAACGCCAAGTTCGGATACGAGTATCGGCATCTCAACTCGCATCCAAACTTTTCGTTATTCCCGACGCCCTACGAATACATTGGCGGCGCCGGCGACGCATTAACCAGCGATCCGACCTATTCGTTTTACGATGGCCAAGCATATTACTACAATGGCGGCAGCGAAATGGCCGATCTGCTACTCGGGCTTCCATACGTGGTTGATCAAGGCCTGCAACTCACCTCCGCGAGCACAACGGCGAATGAGCATACGTTTTACCTGC